>Ga0070708_100001618_pt1 | contig 17273 bp, 12 predicted proteins | sample KBSK5503metaG_FD_65469 | JGI IMG/M metagenome (GOLD analysis project Ga0070708, IMG submission 65469) | Corn, switchgrass and miscanthus rhizosphere microbial communities from Kellogg Biological Station, Michigan, USA - KBS K5-50-3 metaG | ecosystem: Host-associated > Plants > Roots >... | reverse complement strand
GCCTGTTGGTGAGCTATTTTGACCGTAAGAGACGTGTTGAAGAACAACCTGGTCTGTTCCAGTATTCTTTACAGTTACATAGGAAGGAGCGCTGTAGTACATCCGCGCATCGACAATGGACAACGCTCCAATCTCTGCAACCTGGCTACTTGGCGAAGGGGACAAACTGATTGGTTCTTGACTCTGAGGCTCAGTCTTGAAATTTGTGTCATTAATTTGCGCATTTCCTTTGATATTGTGAAACGCTTGTTGGATTTCCTGAACGTGCGCGGCTGCTACATAGCCTCCTCCAAGCAGACCCGCAGCTATAAGAGCTAGCAAAATGATGTTCATTCAATTCCCCATTGTGCAAAGGTACGAATTCACAATCGCGTTACAGGTCTGCATGCTCAAAACAAAGGTGGTTGAGAGACATTTATCTCAAAGTCTGTCATATTGGATACAAACAAGGGAACGTAATTTTTGCGGGTCCACTATTACATTAAGAAAATTGACAAAGTTATCTAAAATTTATGATGACTCCTTATAAAGAAAACGAATGTTTTTCAGCTTTTGGTGTAGGATAACCACGGCCTTACTTGATTTCAAAGAACTTCGAAGCTATAGTAAGGAAAAGGTCATCATTCTTGTCCTCTGGTTTGGCCTGCTAATAGGAATCCGGTTCTTGATGGGGTTTGAATTCCCGAACAGCTGGGCCGGTACCGCAGGGGCTGTGTCCATCACCTTTGCCATCTTTTATGTAGCCCTAAAATACACGCCATTTAGAATCTATGCCCCGACAGTGAGATCTGCCTTGCAGGATTGGTATCGGAAAAGGTTTGTACTGTGCAGCTTGCTCGCATCTACTAGCATCCTCCTCTTCTTGATCTTGTTTGTCGAAATCGGATATCAATATCACGGAGATAGGATCGTATCGATATCCGAACTTGGCACAGTCGATGGTGCGCAAAAGCATCTGAGCAACTCAATTGATGTTCTCAAGACACTGGGCTACTCCTGGTTTGATGCTCTCTCTATCACAATCGCAAGTGTTGACAAAAGCCTGGATGGTTACTACCTCAAATCAGCTAACTTTATCCTTGCAGAGAATTTGGAAATAATGGTTTTCCTAGTCGTCATGAAAAAGGCTGGAACAAAGTTCTTTCGCTAAATAATTGTTCCTTCGAAAGATGCAACTCTCCGACGGCGGACTGGCAAGGATAAGACTTGTAGCTTTTAGAACGATTGTTGAGCCAGCTTACTGACCATCATTGGTTGAGATGATGCACACGTAGTACGTCCCTACACACAAATGACAATATCATTTGGAATCAAAATTCAAGCAGGAATTGCAAGAGGTAGTGTGCACAGTTGTCTCTAGAATAGATGCCCGACCTAGAGGGCTGATTGATTACAACGGGGAGGCAGGATTGCCAAGGTGAAAAATCAGACCTTTTCTTTCTATGGGTCAATCCCATCATTTGCATTGTTCTTGATGGCACTGCTTTTATCTCTTGTAGCTTTTAGTGGATATTTCAATGCTCAGCCGAATCGATCCGCACTCGCAGCGGAGGACTCTGGTAACCCAAATTCTAATACGACTGACGCATTACAGGAGCTATCACTATCACGGAATGATTTTGCGGTTACTGACGAAAGCAGCATTGTCATTATCAATGTCCTTGCTAACGATAAGAACCCGGATGATCAGATCTTCACAATTGACAACGTTTCAAAGCCCGTATTCGGCTTTGCAAATGTAAACAACGATGGAACTATTACCTACGTACCGTACCAAATGAAATTGCAGGGTGATGCCATGCTATTCGATAGTTTCAAGTATACGGCTTTGCAGTCAAGTGGGTTAGGTCCTATTGATCATGATTCTTACGAGGCGACTGTAACTGTGAAGATAATTCAACAAAATGATCCTCCGATAGCATATGACGAAAGCTTTGAGAATCAGAAAAATACTGAACTTTCCTTTTACCTGCAGGGATATGACGAGGACGGAGATGAGATTTCTTTTATGATGGTCTCAAATGCGAGCCTTGGCCGCGTTGATTTTGATCCGGCAACAGGTGAAGTAGTCTACGACCCATATTTCGACAACATCAATGATGATGAGATAGTTTACGCAGTAAGCGATGGCTTGACCACTAGTCTGCCGGCATCAATAAAGATAACAACAGTTGAAGGTCCTGAGGATACTTCATCAGGTGGAGGTGGAGGTGGAGGTGGAGGTGGAGGGTCTGGCGGTAGCAATGATAACCCAAGCCCTCCTCCAGCTCCATGCGATCTAGTCCAGAACACTACTACATGTAATAATGGCAATAATGGCGGCAGTAATGGAGATAATTCAGGAGGCAGCAGCGGTGGTAACAGCACTTCAGGCAGCGAACAGCACAACCCTATTGCTGATGCGGGGCCGAGCCTGACTTTATTTTCAGGTGAGGACGCAGTGCTAGACGGTACAGGAAGCAGTGATCAAGATGGCGACTCGCTTTCGTACCATTGGTCTCAGAAATCAGGTCCGACGGTCTCCCTCAGCAATGCCCAATCTGCACACCCTTCATTCACCGCTCCAGTTGTTTCCGCCCTCACAACTTTGAAATTCCAGCTAATTGTAAATGACGGCCATGCAGATAGCGACCCCTCCACAGTAATTGTAACCGTGGTTCGAAGACCTAACATTCAGATAGACATTCTTCCGGGAGTTTATCCGAACGTTATCTATAAGAACAGACCAAACGAGCTCATTCCTGTCGCTATCCTTGGAAGCAATTCTCTTTCTGTATCCGATATTAATTTGAGCAGCTTGAGATTTGGACCTAATTCCGCGATAGCCAAATCAACTGAGTTTAAGGACGTTAACGGAGATGGGCACACTGATTTGGTTGGCAACTACAGAGTCGGTGATGCGGGACTAGGCGCCAGCAGTACCAAGGCATGCATCGTGGGAACTGTAAGTGATAGTTCAAGTGGAGCAAATGTGTCTTTCAAAGCATGTGGTTCAGTCGTTATGACAAACGCTCCCAAGAATTAGCAAGAAAGGAATCTCTGCTGTCATATAATGAATATCTGACATTATTGGGCTAGAATGTTGATTTTGCCTTGTCATGATCCGGTTACCGCTGCACCCTTGCTACTGATTCCGAAGGCGCCGAGAGAATCCTTGGCTCCTCCAAGCCAGAAATAATGAATGACTTTATTTTGAACATGTCGGCTCTGTCAGGCGTCCAAATGGCCTTGCCCTCAGCTGAACTATTCGGATCGATAGTCAAATTCCCTAGATGGAGGAAGACCACTGTTCCTTGTGAATCTAGGACTTGCAGAACTATTGTAACGGTGCGAAACGAACTTAGTTCATTCTTTGCCCCTATTGATATCGTAACCGGAGATCCAGCAACCATTTTTTGATCTCCGCCTGGATAAGGTATGGGCACACTGACAGTGCCATTATCACCTCCCTGTGCCAGTCGCATCGTCTCTAGTCCTAGTTGATATCTCTCACCCGTAGCGCAGGCCAAATTTCCTACGTTGCCTGATGTCTGCTCAGTTCTGGCAATTGAATAGGTGGTCTGGGCAACTTGACCCTTGTATTCAGCAACTACTCTTATCACTTTCCCTTCAGAACCATTTGGAACAAAGAAATCAAAGGATCTTGAAAATTGACCGGGGTATGTGGAAGAAGGAAAGGCTGATATCTTGTACAACTCATCGCCTGAATCGCTCAAGATTCTTAGAAGGACAAATTCATCGGGCCCTTGCGCCCCTTGCATTAGGGCGGGATTGAGAATTGCGACTACAGTCACATTGGCCCCTCCCGCCGGATATGTTAATGAGTCGGTATATACTGCAAGCGCCGGCGAAAACTCTGTTGCAGACTCTGCTTTCTTGAGCGCATACTCCTTGCTTTGAGCATTGAGAGAGTAATAGGCGAAATGCGCCATCGCCGACTTGTCGACTGTAAATTCAAATCGAGCGGTGTTAGTCGAACGCAAAAGAATAGTGCCGTCTGTGTCTTTATCCAATTGAGGTGTAGTGATGGCCGATGTTATCACTTGATTCTTGTCGTTATAGAATGTGGCAGAGACAATGGTTTCTGTAGCTGCTATAGGGCCCAAGTTTGTGATGATTCCCCCGATGTGATAGGTACCACAATTATCAATATACAGCTCGTCAACCTTCATTTGAAGCAATGCCGGCTTCTCATCTGAAGCCTTGTTCCAGGACTTTGATATTGTATAATAGGAATAGTTCGAAAGGGTGTCCGCACCTCGAACAATTGAAATGTCAAATGCAGACTTCTCACCAGGCCGCAATAATTGAACGTACGGGGAACCAGAGGAAGTCCCGATTAAGACGCCATTATTATCGTAAAATGTAGCATTTAGCTTTACATTTTCCACGGCGAAATCTCTCACATTTTTGATTTCACCATCGAGGTGGAAGGAGCCTTCATCTGTACTATACCTCGTTGAAACACTAATTATAGAAACTCCGTCGTCGTTGGCTGAGATAGGTGGCGACTGGGCAAAGGCGGCTAGTCTGTTGTATACCAGCAAAGCCTGCGAACCACTCAAGAGAATGACAGCCAGAAGTATTCCCGCTACCGCTATACTTTTCGAGAGACGGTCTCGATCTCCAGTATATACTGGCCATCGCCGCGTCGTCAAGTTCTTGACTCGGTAGCCTCTGTTCCGATTATGTAATTAAGACGGTTCTTTGCAAATATTTACAAAGTAATCATTATCGTTTGGTTGTCCCTTTCGAGATTATTCCGGGAGATGAAGCACAAAGCCTGTTGGCAGGCCATCCTCAAGTACTACACTTATCCCAGTCCTCTCGTTGGTTATTGTAGGGAAAAGTGCCTTTGCCCTTTCAAAAGTTTCGACCCTCTCTTGAAGGGAAGTAATTGTGTCTTCCAAGATTCGCAGCTCATACTCTGGAGGGGGATTAATTAGCACCTTAAAGCCTGCCACTTCCTGTTGCTGGATATTAGTGGAAGATGTTGGTGATTCTGCAGGCTTTTTGCTCCCAGCATTATCTTTCTTGCCTCCTAGAAATTTCCTTAGACTTCCGTCGACCTTGCTCACATTTGAGGGAGTTTCGGTACTAGTTCTCTTCGAACTATTGTATTTCCTTCTCACAAGTTCTATCTTTGTCATATATGAGCCAAGCAGGGTCTTGGTTTCACCTATAGTCCTATCTACATATTGTTGAAATTCCGACTTTGAATCAAAAGATGAAACTGATATGGTCATTTTCCGCCGTTCAGCCTCTTGGTAACTACCTAGATCATTCCTTGGTTTAAAATGCGTTTTGGCAACTAGTGCATGCCAACAATGCCGCGCACAATTACAGCCAAGAGATCCCCTAAAATTATGGTAATGCCAAACCCTATCGCAAGATACACAATAAACGGCATTGCGTGGGTTACCCACACAAGATTCTTCTTGCCTGAACCTGAAACAAAGTCGTCATACTCAGCAGGATTGAAAACAAACTTGCGTTTGCCTGATTCATCGATGCCCTCCATGGCAAATAGGTACCCCTTTTCGCTGTTTGATCTATAGCCCATTGTAAATGCAAGGGCCTTTCTTGATCTGCTTTCCTCGAATCCCTCAAAGATCCGTCTACCTCTAGCAATTTCTACACCGTTCTTGAGCACATTGTAGACCACATAGGACATTGATACAATCAGTGCATTAGTTAATACTGTCATAGCAGTAAAGCCATGTAGCTTGAACATCATTCCATCGTATGCAGGTAGCAGAACCGCTATGGCAATGAGCGCCTTTGAATCTGCGCCTCCAAAGAGAGATGTCTTGTAAATTCCATATGCAATCGGTACAATTATGGCAATCCCCAGCAGGTAACTGAACAATTTCATAGTAGGCGCAGTGTTTGTTACTGCGGTGGAGCCACTTGGCACAAGTGTGAATGTAGTTTCAAGGAACAGAGATGGCAAGGCAAATTCTATGATTATCAGCGCAACACCCAAAGCACCAAATCCTAACCACACCTTATCTGGAATTTCCCTCTTCTTGACATCAATGATAGCCGCGATGACTAGCATTGCAGCACATGCCGCTATTCTTAATTCGATCAGCATATCCCTATTTTGTCCTCTAGTCTCACTGAACGAGTTGTTCTACGGAAGGCGTAGACTAGCATGCTATCAAATTCCTCTTTGCGAACCGGCCTAGCTCTTGTACCAATCAAGGTCAGGCGCGTTTTGCTTCGCAGTTCGTTCTCTTCTTGGTTTTATGATCTTGATATAGCTGATTATGCCGGCAGCGCCAATTCCAGCAGCAAGGATAGCCAATTTCAGATAGTTGTCATGCCACTCAGCCTTGATTACCTTTGGTGAGTCCACCGTGACTTGGGTCGTCGGAGATTCCGACCTGATATCACCTGACCATCCGGCGAATGTCTTATCTATTAAACCGGCGCTTGCTGATGTAGTATCTATAGAAATTGTTGCCTTGTCTCCCTCTTTATAGAAAGCAGTGCCGCTGGTCGTTCCGTAATCACTTGTAACTTGCATCAGAAACTTTGCTGAATATATTGCCTCTATCGTGGTATCGGTTGCGACTTGGAAGGATCGTGGGTTATCTGTAACACCATCTGACCAGCTAACAAATTTGTATGAACCCTCAGAATTAGAGTACTCTTCGGGGGCGCTTACCCTGTACGCTCCCCACTTTGCGTTGGTAAACCTGACCGGTGCTCCTTCACTCGAGCTGTAAGTCTTTGAAGTGGCACTAACAGCTGCTATCTTGAACGGGGTGGCTATCTCAGTACCTCCCTCCGAGACTGCCTTCACTAAAACATTCACTGTTTGAGACAGCGATATGGTGGTTTTTGCAATAGTTTCAGCGAACCCAGGCTTTGTAGCTTTAACTTCAATGTTATTCGAACCGGGCAGGGTGGAAACATACCTCGCTTCTGCATGACCAAATTCATCGGTCACTGCGTAGGTCGGCTCTGCGTGCTCACCGCCTACTTCGATGGTAGCGCCTTCTAGTGGTAGTGATCCTGATTTTACTTCGACTTCAACATAGATATCCTCATCTGTGAAAGATCCTTGCTTGGGAACACTATTTACAATCTTGACCGTAAGGGGCTGAACTGTAGTCTGCATTATAGCCTCAACACTTTTGAGTCCAGGGCTAGATGCAGTTATCGTTATACTCTTATCAGCGGATATTGTTGTCATGAACTTTGCGACTGCGTAACTTGAACCGGAGGGGATCATGACTTCTGGTTGTATCTTCCCAGCTAAAATTGATGATGATGACAGTGTCACGCGTATGTCATCCTTGGCCGCAACAGGGTTCCCAGTCAGATCCTGCAGCTGTATGAAAACTGCTCCGTATTCTTTAGTGTCAGCCGATAGTTTCGGCACAGTGTATAGCCCAAGAGCATACTGAGAGATCGTTCCTTTGGTCCCTACTGTCTTGAACAGCAAATTGCCTGATGCAAGAGTACTCGTAGATGCTGAAATTGTAGTTTCACCCATCCTGTCTGTCACACTAACTCTTTGGATCACATAGCTACTTCCCGCAGGGATTACAACGAACGACGGAACAGTGGCTATCGCGGGGTTTGAGGATGACAGGTACACTACAACTTCTTCTGGTGCGATTACCGGCTTGCCTGCAGAGTCAACAAGGCTGACTGAGAGCGGATTAGACTGCTCGTTATTGGCTTGGATAATTGTGGGAATCTGGGTCAGTAATATCCCAGCGGGAGCTGAACCGCGTACTTCAAGATCAATCTGACCTGGTGAGAAGTTTTTATCAGACGCGGTGATTAGCCCGGTGCTGGATGCCGTTAGCGTAGTTGTACCTAGAACGTAGGTGGTCTTGAATGTGGCTTCAGCATATCCAATGAGGCTTTTGTAGGGTGTTAGAGTTGATCCGATTTTTGAATCTGATGTTGATAATTCTATACGCTGGAAATAGAAAGAGGGCGTATGGTATGGTTTTGGATACTTGTCGTCGGTGATATCCATGATTTGTATAATGATTGCCGAATGTTCTGAATTATCTGGTGGCAGGATTGATGGAACTGAATAGAGATAAATAGCATACGGACCTACTTCGTCGCCTTGTTCAACCACTCTTAATGTACCTATCCCAGATTCAAAACCTGATGCAGACGCAGTGATTACGGCGCAGCCTGTATTTTTCTCATTCCAATCGGGTAAAGTGCAAGCCATGCCTCCCACTGCCTTGACCGCTACGGTCGCATAAGATTCACCAGCCCTTATATCTAAAGTAGGGTCAACGTTAGCCACAGTTCTATCTGATGATTTTAGCGTAACTTCGATATCTTGGGTTGCCTTGACCGGATTGTCATTATCATCCCTCAATTGAACACTCATTGTCGATTGAAATGCGCTCACCGCGGGTATTTTCGAAGGCCCAAATTCAACGACCAGTCTTGTTGCAAGAGGCCCATCGGCCTTTAGATCAAGCTGCGCTGGGGATAATCCCGGCGCGGATGCAGCGATTCTGGTTGTTCCACTTTCATAATTTGCTTTGAAATCTACAGTAACGCCACTTTGGCCAGCGGGAATAGTAGCATAGGAAGGAACAGTTCCAAACTGCGACTTTGAGGATGAAAGGCTAACTAAAATTGGTTCCTCCGATGTAGCTGGCAAATTTCGTGAGTTCAAAAGCTGAATGTACAAAGTCCCAATAATTTTTGGATCAGGAACGGCACTCGGGGGAGCTGCATAGAGTGCCAATTTAGTAGGATCCAGTGAATCAAGAAGTAGAGTATTGATCGTAACACTATCAGACTTCAAACCTTCTCCTTGTGCGCTTATCGATACCTCTCCAGCCTTATTAGTCGTTGTTAATTCTGCCTTGACCATCGATTCACCTTTCTTAAGAGTGGCTTTTTCCTGGCCTGACACGACAGAAGGGTCAGATGAAATAATAGTAATATCGAAATCAAAAGGGGCAGCTATCGGATTTTTGTCCTTTACATTTTGTAGCTCTATCATGGCATAATACGTACCGCCGTCTGCAGGAAGCTTTGGAGCAATTGGGGTTATTTCTAGCTGGAACTGTGTTACGTCTATCCTACCAGTTGCAGCATTTGCCGGCGCAATAAATGGAAGAACCGGCACGAAAAGCAAGCCCGTTAGAGCCAGCACAGCAAAAACACCCTCTACTACAATTCTTTTATTTCTACTCCTATGATCGTACATTCTCTTATCTTATTCTATCCGCTTAATATGAAAATAAGATGTTCAGCTCACTAATACAGTTGTGACGAAAACTAGCCGCAGATGAATAGAATCCTGACAAAATTAGCCAATAATAGACTTCAAGGCAGATGAATGCCGTCAGTCCTATCCATGGCAGCTTCAGCCACAAACCCCCCGACTTTGAATAACCGCAATCATGCTAGATATCGCCTAATATTAAATATGATATTTCAATACATTAGTCTCTTTATCATTCATTGCCGAGATTTCTATATCTTTACAAAGGTACCGATAAAGTAAGCAGTTAGCAGACAAATAATTGCGAGCAAAGTTGCATGCTTGTAACCAGCACCAATACTCCATTCAGCCATTTTGCCGCCGACTAGGCCCATCATCCATCCTTGGAATACAGCCGCTATCAACATTACCTCAGTCAGGACCTTTGGGTCAGTATTGACCTTTACTATGGACGTGCCAGAAGCTTGAGACGCCAAATTAGCCAACTGGGTCGTCAGCATTGTGATGATAAGGACCGTCGTAGCCACTGTTAGAATGGCACCAATGTATGGGAGGAAGATATAAGGTCTGAACATGCTTTTCCTCTCTTTCTCAAGCTCCTTTGTTTTCTGCGCAAACTCCGCAAGGCTACCAAATAGTCCAACGGTTCCTCCGCCTACTTCTACAACTTCTAACAGAACAAATCCTATCGATTTTACATACCAGCTCTTTAGATCTTTGCCAAAGTCACTTAGAACTTTATTTAATGAAACACCCCAGGAGATTTGCGTTGCCATTCTTCGAATATACCTTGTAAGGATACCATAATTTCTACTTGCAAGCTGTTCAATACACTTCTCTGGAGCAAGTCCTGTCTTTCTTACCTCGGCAAGGTCCAGGACAAAGCTGGGAAGCATGGCTTCTGCTGCTTTGCGTTTTCTAGACTCTATTCCGTTCATAATGGCGGGCACAGTAGTTGAAATTGTAAGCCCAATCCCTAGCCTGACATAGGATGGTAGATCAATAGGAAAGAATATTGGAACTACAAACATCATTACGGGGACAGCTGTAAGTCCAGCGAGGAAAATAATATGTTCTCTGATTTGTTGCATCGGTTCCTTGCTTTGCATGGAATGCAACAAGAAGATGAAGACGCCCGAGATTAAAGGCACAAAGACTCCAGCGTAAAAGTACATCATCGTGAAGTTTGGTTCTCCCTTATCGACCATCGCTGAAACGATTTGTAGTACAAAAAGTGAAATTCCCATAACAACGGTTGCTGCAAGGTATGCCTCTGCCAACGTTCCTACAAATTCTGTGGTTGACTTTAACTTTTGTGAACGGTAATTGAATATTTCCTTCTGCTTCTGATCCATAAAGCTTTGTATGTCGCCACCTATTTTCAAGACTGCAATATATCCTGACAGAAAATCTGAAAGCATCTTGTTAGGGGTGTACCTAGCAGCTTTCTCAATTGCAGAGACAGGATCTAAGCTCAATACGTCTACATTTATTACAATTCTCCTTGCTTCTTTTGCACAAGCAGGGTAGAGCTTGTTTGTGCTCAGCCTTCTAAAGAGGTTAATTGGCGAAACTCCGCCGGTTATTAGCACAGACAAATAACCAATGACAAAGGGCAATTCTCCATCAGGCGCGCTAGCTCTGCTTGAGCGACTGGACTTCGGCATAGACATTCCTATGCCAAATACTCCAAGAGGGACTATGGCCGCGGATGCAAAAATTATGCTTTGAGTAGTGAGCGCCATAACTGCACCAATTGCTGCAATTGGAAGGCTGAGAATTGTAACAAAGAGAATTACCGACAAAAAAGCATTCGGTGATAGGAAAATATTGGACATTAGGAGATCTTCGCCTAAGGTTGGCATACTTCCCTCGAGTTTCGCCGCGAGTCTCCCAAAATAACGAATTGAGACGGCTGTGAACTTCTCTGTAAAGTCTAGGTCCGCACCCATTTTACGCTGCTTGTCTCTCTTATCCCGAGACTGTTTTTCAGCTGCGCGCTTCTTTTGACCTAATTCATTTCGTTTCTTGGGATTTGAGAACAATCCTCTTCCGGCCTGATTCTTCTCGGCTTCGCCTTTAGCCGTCATTTAGATTGTACCACCCTTCTTTGGGATCGGTTTTGTAAGATCAAGTTCTCCTTTTATCTCTGCAAAAAATTCGCTTCTCTTTTCCTGATACTTTTCGAAGACCCGACCTAGCTCCCTAAAGTTTCTAATATCCTTCTTCTGGAGCCATCGCAGTACCATTTCCCTATTCTTGATCTCGTCTATCAGTTCGTCCATCGATTTACCAGTATCTTTACTAATGGTTTTCAGTTTTTCACTGTGCTGGAACGTTCCCTTGGTAAGGAAATGTTTGTCAGTTGCGGGATCCCATTCAAAGATCCTATTGTACTTGTTATAATCCATGATCTCTGTTACTGCTAGCACTCTTCTGCTCTTGTGGGTCTTTTTTGTCTCTGGGTCTGTTATCGCAGTATTTCTTACGACAAATATTAGGTCTAGGAATCTTATGTGGATGGGAGCAACATCCATCGGCTTTGAGGTAAGCCTTTGAATTGCTGACTCTACGTCGTCAGCATGGAGCGTACACATGCCACCATGACCTGTACTAATTGCCTGGAATAGGACATAAGCTTCTTCACCTCTTACTTCACCTACAATAAGGATATCTGGCCTCATTCTCATGGATGCTCTCACTAAGTCGAACAGAGACACTTCGCCTATTTTCTCGGATCCTGCACCATATCCTAGTCTGGATATCAATGGAACCCAGTTCTGATGATGAATGTTGATCTCCTGTGTTTCCTCTATAGTAACAAGTTTTGAGCTTGGTCTTGTCATGGAAACGAGTGAATTTAGCAGAGTTGTCTTACCGGATGCTGTCGAACCTACAATGATCGAGGAGACATTATGCTCCATAAGAAGCCAGCTGTAGGCTGCAATTTCATGATTCAAAGTCTTGAAGTTTAGAAGATCGATTACGGTGAATGGATCTTCTCTGAACTTCCTAATTGTCACAGTGCTTCCGTATCTTGATACTTCTTTTCTGAACGTAGCAACCAGCCTGTGTCTGCCTGGAAGTGTGGCATCCACAATGGGATATGCCGTGGAAATGTGCTTTCCAGCCATGTGAACAAGCCTGATAATGGTGTCATCCAATGACTTCTCCGTCTTGAATACTAGATTGGTTCGAAGACTCTCGTGTTTCTTGTGCCACACGTACACATCTTTGTCTACACCGTCAATTGAAATGTCTTCGATGTTTGGATCGCTCATGATGGCTTCAAGTGGGCCAAAACCAACCATATCGCGGGTGATATAGTAGTAGACTTTGTTCCAAGTCACGTTCGGAGTTATGCCCATGCTTAGGGCATACTTTGTGATTATCTTCTTTGCCTGTTCATCAAAGTATTGTTTTGGGTCTGTGGAGGTGCCGTCGTAGGGAGCTTTCAGCTCGTACTGTAGGACATCCATCAACTGACTGTAGATCACTATCTCTTCTGGTGTCAGTGGCGGCTCTTCGATCAGGTAGATAGGAGACCCTAGCTCATCCCTGGCAACACTGATGTATATTATTGGTTCACGTATCGGGTACCGCTCTATTATCTCTGTTTGTGCAGCTTCGAGTATCATCTTATCTGCAGTAATTGGACCAGAAATGCCAGCTGGACCAAGCTTCTTCTTTATTTCTTCTACACGTGATTTTTTCTTGAACAGAGCGGATGACCATGATTGTTTCTCAATCTTCTGTTCTCCTTTAGATGCGCTGCTGCCGATCTCCTTGATTGCAGCTTTGGCATTAGCTTCCGTAATTTTCTGCTGTGGATCGTTGAGGCTAGCAGTCGCCTTCTTTTGATCCACACTTTTTTTATCGGTTGATTCGATCATTGTAATTATTTTCTCCCTTTATGTCACCCGGAATGTCATGTAAGCAATATCCTGCTGATATGTGTCCTTACCCCCAGAAGTTACCTTATAATAATCACTGGCGACAATAATTGTATAAAATCCTGGCTGGATATTCATAACTCCATCTTCCATCTTCTGTGGCAAAGTGAATTGAATGTGACCCGCGACTGGGGTTGCACCTCCTGGGGGAGTAAGAGTGGTATGCTTACCGCTCGAGGAATAAACCCATTCAACATTATATGGTGGGTGGGTCGTGGTTTCGAGACGCAATTTGACAGAAAGTGGCCCCTGCATTTGAGCTTGGGTAGCAGAATAAATATATCCGACGTTATTGCCAATGGTTTTTTCATTCGCGGGACATGCCAGTGAATTAGAGGCGATTATTGTCTTCAAACACACATTAACCGTATTTGATATTAGAATAGACTGGTATGGGATAGTTTGTGCATATATATCACTTTTTGCACCGAAGAAACCGCGTGCCACCATAAATACTCCGTTAATCCCATCAAATTTTGCATCTGATGCTGGATCCCAACTTACGGTCTTCCTCTGCTCATCGACCGAGCAGAAAAATACATCTTGAAAATTGGCGTATTTCCCATCAGAACTTCCTGTATATGGTAGAGCCTTTGAATCATCATAAGGCGCAATTGTTCCCGGATTATTAGGTGCGCCAGGAGTTCCTTTGCAAACGTAGATTATTGAAGGATTATTGCCTGTGGATTTTCCGAGTGTTACTGAAAGACCGGTTTGTGATGCCAAAGTCAAATCGTCTTTTGAAATGTCAAAGTTTCTCATTCTCTCGACCAGCACTACACGATCCAGCTTTGGGATCGAATAAGCAGGATATCCAGTAGCATTTCCGGACTTCACAGACCAACCAGTCTGGTCTATCCCGTTCCGAGTAGCCATATTCGGATAAATTGCCCCAAAGGATTTGAAATCCAATTGTATTGAGCCAGTCCCTTGAATTATTCCCTCTGTTACAACGCACTCTATGCAAGGCGGTGCCCCTCCAGCGTCACTATCTTCCAAACATGTCCCATTTGTCTTCACTGTACATACTATAGAACTTACGATGTTACCACGCTCACTAATCACATCGATCCGATATCTATGGTTGTTGTCGGCAATAAGCAATCCTCCCCCTGTCGATTCTGGAACGCTATCCCCTGAGTTCAAGACTTTTGAAACTGCCATTGTTTGAATTGGCTCGGAAGGCGGCTCAATGCAACCCGATTCGCAATATACCAATGCATGCGAAGCAACCATTGAAATGGGACCCTTGTTCACAATGGCAATATCCATATTCCCACCTACAACAGTAAGAGCCCTATCTACCTGATAAGTCTCCGTTCCTTTTTCCCTAGATTCTTGCTGGGCGCGTATTTCAAGACCGGTTCTAGTCTTTTCGTTATTAAGAATTGTCATAAAGTAAACAAGCACTGTAGTAAGCAAAATGGCTGCTAGAATTACGCCGCCGATTATAGCGCCTGCTCCTCTCCTTTTTCTGTTGTCATATTTGTTCAATTTTTTTGCTATCCCATCCATGTTCTTTTCATCACTCCTGTTGGTAGATCGTCTGAAATGCACCGGTCTCACTAACTACTTGGACTTGATAAGTATCCCCGGGTGTGAATACTGCTCCCTTCGCGCTAGAAGCAAAACGCAACTCCTTAAGAGTGTTTGATGCAATTAGCATGTCTCCTGTAGATTGCGGAGGCAACAGATCATTACCGGTCAATTGGACTGGACTGAAGCTAACAGCGCACGTTCCCTTACATGTAACAATGACACTTTGGATTTGAGTATCAAATTTTCCACTATTATAAATCCAGACGACCATATCATCCGGATTTGGAAAATCAAAAGCGACCGTGGGAACTACAAATCGATCACTTGTAAATTTGCCATACTCTTTTACAACATTAGCATAACTCTCAGTGGCAGCGCTAACCCCACTGTTAGCGAAAGACCATAAGGATAACCCCAAAACTATTGTTATCGCAAGAATAATCGTAGTAGCTATAACCGGACTAACGCCAGAACGTTTTTGACTTCTCTTTCTTGAAACAAAAAAAGGGGGGGCGGTCATGATATTGCTCAACCTGATATTAAGCAACTATCACGCTTTGTGTCAGTTGGACGCCACTTGCCATGTTGATCTTGACAGTTATTGTAGAACCTGTCGTCACGCTCGGATCAAGTGTTAGGCTTCCAGCAGCTGCAGTGATTGGTGTGCCTGAGGTGAAGGTTGTGCCGTGTGGTGCAAGCTCTCCATCAGCTACTGCTACAGCGAACCCGGCTCCCGGTGGAACAGAGACTGAAACGACTGTGTCTTTTGTGTTTCCGTTGTTGACCATGTCCAATTCGAAGCTTCCGTCGGCAGCAACAGTCAAACTTTTTACATTGACCGCTGCGCCTTGTGACGAGTACGTTCCGAACAGACTTGACGCAAAGCCTGCCAGTGCTGCGGCAATAACGACTGCAACTGCAACAAGAATAACCGTTGCAATTACCGGCGAAATGCCTTTCCTTGCCTTTGTGTTTGTCTTTTTCTTAAGATATCCGATTGACATCTTGAGGGAGAGTTGTTATCATACTACTAAAAACATGATTTCCGCACAAGCAATGCAATATGGATAAAGACACCGGCTCTTGTTGTCCATGTAGCTAATTTACCCACGCTCATCTCAAGCTGGTCACGCTAGCTTTCTTCAGGAAGCCATCCAAGCTTCTTGATGGCTTCTTTGCAGTAATTCCTGATCTCTTCTTTGTCGCTTTCCTGCATCAAGTCTCTCAACACAGGAAGTGCCCTGTAGCCATAAATTTCCAGCATGGCCAATGCTTCCTTTGCCTGCTCTGGATCGGAACTAGACATTATTTGCGCTTTTAGCGCAATAAATAGCTGTTCCGACATAATTTCATCGATTGCATGATAATATGTCAATCTTATTTGCTTTTCTGTAGAACTACTAGAAAATGTTGGAAAAACGTAAGTTACCAACTATTTTTTGCTGTTTATTTCATAATCCTTGGCCTCAACCGCGGGAACCAGAAGACCAAAGCATCAACAGTTGTGGCCATCGCATAGCAAAAAACAAGTTACAAAGCTGCTACAGGGGTAACCATCCTGCATTTCGCATAATGACTCGACAGCATTCCTTCACTTCTTCATTATTCGAGTCATGCAAAATATCTCGCAGAGTCGGAATCGCCTTGTATCCATATATCTCCAGGTTCGTAATGGCATACATTGCTTCCGCAACACTGGTTGCAGTGGTAGCTTGGAGCTTTAGCAGATCCATGTATCTGTCGAAATTAGTGGACAAAAGATGTATTGTAGGTAGTCGGTAAGCTATATACACATAGCTTTATCTCATTCCAGCCGGCTAGGCAATTGTCACTTAGCAGAGCTGGTTATGTTGCAGCTTGCACTAAATTCAGGAAACCCCAAATGATCATTTCTTCACAAAACCATCCTATCGGTTGCTCTGTTGCCATATCTTTGCAGCCTTCCTTGGATCGAAAATAAAGAATCTATAATACCAAAACAGGGAGGTAGCAATGCAGAGATAGCCAGCTGTAGCAAACATTTTCCATATCCAGTGGTTCTCTACGATATGCAGTATAGAGAAGTAGACGTTTCCGATATCACCGACGGCTAATATCAGAACTGCAGAGGATAACAGGATCCAAGGTGTCGAGGTCAGTTTTCCACCCTTTAACCCCAACATGATTACGAGTGACGGCACAATTAAAAGGACGTCCAGAATAGGATACTCGATCTTGAAGAATAAAGAAATGGTTTCCAAAAAGGTAGCAGATCCCTCAGGTACCAATCTTTGCATGTTCGTATAGTAGTATGTTATCGACTGCGCTAGAACTAGAGTTGCGACGGCGGTGATTACTGTTAGAACAGCAAGAGTACGAAGCTTGATCGACTTTGAAAAGTGCACCATCATTTTGAAAAGAAAGTATGCAAAGAATCCATACCCGGCAAGCCAGATAGCATCGGCTATTGATGGTTCGAGAGTTGTAGAAACTGGTACGATAGATCCCCTTCCCGCCGGCAGAGAATTCATCACCGAATATTGCTCATAAGTGCTTATCATCTCTGCCGAAAACCA
>Ga0070708_100001617_pt1 | contig 17276 bp, 12 predicted proteins | sample KBSK5503metaG_FD_65469 | JGI IMG/M metagenome (GOLD analysis project Ga0070708, IMG submission 65469) | Corn, switchgrass and miscanthus rhizosphere microbial communities from Kellogg Biological Station, Michigan, USA - KBS K5-50-3 metaG | ecosystem: Host-associated > Plants > Roots >... | reverse complement strand
GACCACCGGGTTGCCCAACGGTGGGGCTACCACCAAGTACACGGTTAAGTACGACGACACGCTCTCAGCGGCTGATGGTCTGAACCGGGCGACCGCCCTGATGGGCGTATGCGACGGGGACTTCAACACCATGAATGGCTGGTTCGGCGGGGTCGGCGTGCCATTCGCGCTGCCCATGGAACTCCGAATCGCGGCCGGGCCTGCTTGGAGTGCCAGCTGGGGTCCTCCGATCTACCTCACCCCGGGCAACGGTTCTTCGCTGGATCTCGTTCGCTTCCTCTTGGCGGCGGAAGTCGTCGAGATGATGATGTACCAGCAGGGCCTGGGCTGGTTCGGATCGGGCGATGAGGGCAGCACAGGGGAGGGGCTGTCTCACTTCCTGGCGACCCAGCTCCTCATTTCGATCGGGTCACCCAACCGGTACTCCTCCTTGTCCAACCTTTGGCTCAACAGTCCTCGCCCGGACTGGGTCAACAACACGGATCTGACAGACAACTCCAACAGCCCCAAGTCGGCGTGCGCGCTGCTGTTTTGCTGGTACCTCAATACGCAGCTGGGATTCGGGGTCAACACGATCGTCGCTGCCGGCAGCGCCAACCTGGCGGGCGTCTACCACACCCTCACCGGCGACCCCGGCGACCCTTTCCCGTATTTCAAGCAGCGACTCGACGCCGCCTATCCGTCCATGACCACTTCGTCGATCCCTGGCCCGAACTGGGACAACCCGTACCCACTTGGCGCCTTGAGCTTCCTTGTGACCAAGGGCACATTTGGCCACGATGAGGTCCAGGCATCCCTGGCATCGCCGGCAGCCGGCCGCTTCCCCAACGCCGTTTCGCTGGCTCTCGATGGTTTCAACAGCCAGGTGCTCGGAGCTGGGACGCCGGGCGCCCCGTCGGGCCCCGCAGCACTATTCGGCGGCATCTCGATCCCCCCCGACATGTCCGGAGTCCAGTACCAGACCGCCAACCACCTCGTGCCGCAACGCATCACGTTCCCGTATGACGTGGACTTCTCGGGCGCCTCGCTGCCAGCTTTCCCGGCCGTGGGGACCGATCCGCGCCAGCTGGATGGAGCAATCACGGTCGCTAGCAGAGCATTCTCCGCCAGCACCGATCTGACCTTCGAGGCCGCTGGCGATCCGTACTTCGCGAATATCAACCCGGCGGCGGGGAACGTCTTCTGGCTCAGTCAGGATCTGCGCGTGTTCACGGCCACCCCTGGCATCACGAACCAGCCGGTGCCGGGAGGGCCGACATTCTCTGCCGACTCGATCGGTGGGGCGTACGCGTATATCCAAGCACTGTTGGCCTGGCTCAATTCGTCGTACGGCAATCCGACCGGCGCCGACCCGTTCGACATCGCTACCGGCGTGCTTCCAGCTCAGACTGGTGCGTACACCGGAGATTCCTCGGTCAGCCCATCGACCGTTCAGGGCGGCACCGCCTACAACAACTACAACTTCGCCATTGCCCGGGTGCGGCTCAACGGCACGGCCGGTACCTCCGGCCAGACCGATAACGTGCGGGTGTTCTTCCGCCTCTGGGGCACGCAAACGGCGGATACCGACTACCAGCCCGGGACGACGTACCCGAGCCATCTTGATGCAGCCGGTGATCCCGACTACCCGCAGGTACCGGCTGACGCCCATACCATTCCGTTCTTCGCCACCGGCAACAATCCGAACCTCTCGGACCCGAACAACCCCGAGTACGGGACTGGCGGAGTCAATAACAAGAGCCTGGTGATCAACGCGGGTGCCAGCGTCTGGGCCTACTACGGGTGCTTCATCAACGTCTACGATCCGACCAACCTCGTAAACGGTTCGGTCGTGCAGTCCCTGCTGCCGGGCGATCATCACTGCATCGTGGCCCAGATCGCGTATGACGGCGACCCCATCGTCAACTCCGGCGGCACCACCGAGAGCCCTGAGAACTCCGACAAGCTGGCGCAACGCAACCTGCAGGTCACGCATTCGGGGAACCCGGGTTGGCCGGCCACCCATCGCGTGCCGCAGACGTTTGACCTGCGCCGCAGTCCGGTTACGCAGCCGGGCGCTGACCTGCTGAGTTACCCGGACGAGTTGATCATCGACTGGGGTAATGCGCCTAAAGGGACGACGGCGCAGATCTTCTGGCCGCAGTCCAACGCAGCAGACGTCGTCCGTCTCGCCAGCAGCCTCTATGGTCCGCATCAGCTCACGGTGGTTGACGCTGAGACCATCAGCTGCGAAGTCGACGGGGACGTTACCTACGTGCCGATCCCAGCAGATGGGCCCGACGATCTCTCCGGTCTGCTGACGCTCGACCTGCCCTCGGGCGTGTCGTACGGGCAGGAAGTGAACGTGGTGGTGCGTCGCGTATCGACCCGGCAGCTCGAGGAGCGGCGGTTGATCGGGGCGCGGGGGATCGAGTCGTTGCCTGACGAAGCGGTGCCTGACGCGCCAGCCGTCGGAAGCTATCGCCCCGCTGCCGGCTCGGAGTCGAACAGACAAGTCATCAGCAGCATTCCGCCGGGCAAGCCGGGCGAGCCCCCAAGCACGCATACCCCAACCTGGCGTTTCGTCGTCGGCTCCTTCCAGGTCAAGGTCCCGGTGACCATCGAGGAAAAGATGCTGCCTGCCCAGGAGGACGCCCTGGCGATCTTCAAATGGCGCTTTGACGCCATGCAGCCCACGAATCGGTGGTATCGGGTTCTGGGACGGTACGTCTCCTACCTTTCAGAGAAGGTCGCCGCACTCGGCGGGCACCCCGACAAGATCCCGCCCTCGCTCCAAGGCCGGCCGCGACACCGCAGGTCCTCCAACTCCCTGAAGGTCACGGGCCTCCTGGTGCTCGTCCTTGCGGGGGGATTCCTCATCGACGCCCTCATGGGCCGCCCGGTGGCCACCGACCACCCGTTCTTAGTGACGTTCGTCGCGACGATGTTCGGCGTGATCGCTGGCGGCGCACTCGGATTCTGGCGGTACCGAAACGACTGAGTTCCGAGACAGGCGATCGCAACCCCGGCCTAGTTCGCCACGTGTCACGCCGCGGGGAGTGTCGGCGGCGTCTCGAGCGGAGGCGCCGGAGGGTCATCGTCGACAATCGCGTCTGCCGAGGCTCGCTCACGGCGGGCGAGGAAGACGAAGGGGATCGCCGCAGCCTGGATCGCCGCCGAGACGACGTACGACGTCCCATAGCCGGAGAGGTCGGCCACGCGACCGAGCGCCGGCTGGGCCACGACGCCGCCGGCCGAGCCCATCAGGTTGTCGAACGACAGGACCGTAGCCCGCTGGGCCGACGGAATGAGCCCGTTGACGTAGGTCTGGCGGAGCGGCCCCTCCACGGCGAACGTGAGGCACCACGCCGCGAGCAGCACGAGCGCGATCACGAAATTGGTCGTCAACCCGATCAGCACCATCAGGACGACGTTGATCCCCGTCCCGAGGAGGAGCGCGTCCGTTCGGCGCTTGAACAGCCGCCGGACCCGTGAGCTCAGCAGGCCGCCCGCGATCTGGGCACCGGCGACCATCGCCGCGGCCAGGCCGGCGACGGCGTAGGCGGTCTTGTCGCCGTAGAGCTGGAGCAGGTACGGCTGCATGGCGTAGAACGCATAGAACCCGACCCCGGCCTGAAACGGCGAGGCGAGCATCAGCCAGCGAACCGGCGGGTTCCGGAAGCCGCCATCGATTGAACCCCTGAGGACGGTTCGAACGGCCTTGAGGGGACTCGCCCCGGCCTGAGGGGTGAACCCGAGGTCGCGCATGAACAGCCACGCGACGATCAGGGTCACCCCGAGCATCCCCGACCGAATGAGGAACGGGACGCCGAGGTTCGTGGCCTGGGCGATGAGCCCGCCGGCGACAGAGCCCGCCAGCATCGCGACGCCCCCGACGCTCTGGGCCCGGCCGAACACGGATTCGAGCGTGCCCGTGAACCCGGTCGCGTGGAGGGCATCGACCAGCCACGCCTCGGTCGCTCCGGAGAAGAAGGTGAACCCCAGCCCGAGCAGGATCGAGGCGAAGGCCCAGCCGACGAACGGCGCATGGACCTGCCACATGACGAGATACAGGAGGGTTGAGAGCAGAAGAGTCGCCGCGCCGAGCAGGAACGAGAAGCGCCGGCCCCGGGTATCGGCGACAACCCCGGTCGGCACCTCGAAGATCACCTGCCCGAGGGCGAAGAACGCGTTCGCGCTGAAGGCTTCGGTGTTGCTCAACCCCGCGTCGAGCAGGAAGAGCGTGTTGATGCCCCAGATGAAGGATGCCGCGAGCGTCGTCAGCAGGGTCAGGACGAGATACGTGCGCTGGACGCGTCGCGCTTCGGGGGGCATCAGGCGGCTGAGTCTAGCCGCGACCGGCCCGCCCTGGCACCAGATCGAGCCCGCTACCCGAGGGTTCTCCCTAGTTACCCCCGCGATCGACGCGTCGTACGGTCGCGGCGACTGACCCCATTCGGAACGCGTCCCGGGAGGTAGGAGTGGCGACTCCGGCGAAGAGGGCACTGTTCGCAGTGCCCGTTTTGGTCGTCATCGCGATCGTGGTGCTCGCGGTGACCAGCTTGACCCAGGCATCCGACCCCAGCGCTCGAATTCTGACGAATCTCCAGGCGGCGGCCGACCGCGGAGATCCACGGGCGAAGGCCGCATTGGACGATCTCAAGGCCTATGCCGTCGCGCACGGGATCGACCTGGCCGTGCTCGTCTCCGCTGAGGTCGCGGACAACCGCTCGGCTGGCAACATCGCGTTGCGGGCACAGGGCACGGCCCCGTTCTGGATCGACGTCTACGAGCAAGTGTCCTTCGACCAGTCGTACACCCTGGCCAGGTACGTGGCCGAGCGCCGAGCGGTGGCGCTGATGCTCGCGGGCGCCGGGTCGCATCAGGGACGACTCTCGATCAATGGGTACGTTCCGTTGAACCGGCTCTGCGACCTCAGGGACCACGCGCGGGCCCGCATTGGGGATGCAGACCTCGACGTCTGGTACGGGACACAGTGGGTCAGCCGGTTTGGCGTCGGCCCAGACCGAGCGGACTTCTGGGCCCAGAGCTGCACGGCGATCGAGGAACAGGTCCGGGCAATCCTCGGTCAAGCCCACGCCGGGGAAGCCGAGGCAAACCTGATCAATGAGCTCCGGTTCACCGTCCATTCCGCCACGGCCACGGTTCCGACCGGCTCAATCGCGGGCCTGCTTTCGGAGCCCGATGTCCTGCTCTTTGATCCCGAGGACGACCTGATCGCCCCGTGGTCCGGGCGCGCATCGCACGTCCGGCTCGTGGCCCAGGTCGACGCGTTCACCGAGCTGATCCAAGCCAGGGTCGCGGCCGGCGAGATCGTGGATCCGTTCGTGCCGGTCGATCTTGGGAACAAGAAAGAGGTCAAGCCGTGATTCGGCGTCTCGGGATTGTCCTTGCGGCGGTCCTCCTGGTCGGCGCTCTCCCCGATCGAGCGATGGCGACCAATGTCGTGTGTACCGTCGGCAACGGCGCGATCAACGGATCGGATTCGCTGGGAGGCACGTTTCCCGGCAACGACAACCCGAACAACGACACCGGCACCTATTCAGTCGACAACGTCTGGCATGACGCGACCGAGTACGAGTGGTGCGTCCCCAGCCGCGACTGGTTCAAGGACCGATATCTGCGATGGAGCGCGGCTGCCGTTGCGCTGCTGACCGCCAATCGCTCGTCGTGGACCATCCAGGTTGAGCAGGACGTGCTGCCTGCCGACTCGTACAACTACGCGGGGTCGCGCGATTCGAGCCTTCCCTATAACCATTTCTACGTCGCGGACGCGGCCGAACAGACCAAGGATGGCTACGAAGACGTCTCGTTCGGGATCTACGACCCCGGGACGATCGTGGCGGGAACGAACTACTACGCGTACCTGCAATGGGAACAGGAGGCGGATGGCGGATTTGCCGACTTCAGCCCGCTCCTGAACTACGTCGATACGAAGGTGACCAAGGGAAACAAGCTCTACTTCCTGATCAACTACGACATCATCGGGCGGTGGTGGAAGAAGATTCCGAACAACGCCTAGCGCACCTGTCGAAGGGGATTCCGAGATGCGGGATAGGTTGGCCACAACGGGCCTCAAGGTCGCTCTGCTCATTGCTGTCGCCGCCGCCGCGGCGATCGTGGTCACCCTCGGCCTTGCGGCCGTTGCCCACGAGGTGCTCACGCGCACGATCGGCCAAGACGCCATTCAGGCAACCGACGCCGGCGGTGTCGCATTCATCGCCGCCTCGTATGTGGCAGGGGGAATCTCCGCGGTCGTCGTGTTCGTCCTGGGTTGGAACCGCTTCATCCGCGGCCGACGCTAGCGCTAGGACCCGCCCTCACAGAGCCGCGCTCGCCTCGGCCCCGAGAGCAGCTTCCCGTGGAGCCTCGCGCGAGCCCCGCGCTCCATCGCTCGCTCGATCACTGGGGCGTGGATGGCGTTCGATTTGATGTACGTGAACCGATTGCGGCGGATGCCGCCCCCAGGACCAAGCTGCCGACGGCAAGCGCAGCGACCGGCAGGAGCGGGGTGTGACCGCAGAAGTCCGCCGTCCCGGCGCATGCGGCGACGGTCGACACGAAGCCATAGGCAAAGACCAGGCCGGCACCGATGAACATCGCGGCAAACAAGGCAGTCGACTTCGGGTGCCCTCGACGCGCGACGCTCAGAAGCGCGACGACTGCCAGGACCGCGAGCACCGGAGTACCAAGAACCGGTAGAACCTCCAAAAGCAGCGCAAGCGGCACACCAATGGCAATTCCAATCGCGGCTGGCCCAAGAACGGATGACGGCGGGCGAGCTAGCCCCGAGCGTTGAGCCATTACCCGGGCCACTTTCCGTACGCCGATTGAATATCGATGTGAACTGGCAAACACTCATTGACGGTGTCGCTGTTTTGAGATCGTGTCGCCGTTCCGTTGGGGTGGCCCCACATGTCGTTGTTGTAGTAGAACGTCTGGACCAAATTCCCGCCACAGAAGAACGTGTTGCTGAAGGTCGAGGTCGTGCGACCAAAGTAGTACGACGCACCCGGCCCATAAAGGTCGCTGCCACCGTGCGCGGTGAGCTGCCACCGAGTGGCGGTATTCCAGCTCCATCCACCGACCGTGACCCCGCCAGACACGCTGGAGCCGTTGTAGTTCCACGTGATTTGGGTGAGGTCGGCGTTCAGAAGGAGGCCGGCTAGGTCTCGCCATATCACGCGCTGCCACGCATCCTGCGTGCTCGTGGTGAGTGCCTGCGCCGGCGCCGCCGAGTCGTCGATCACGCTGATGATGGAAGCGATCCCTGCGCCATCAGTGGCGAATGACGTGGGCGTTCCCTCCTCCATGAGCTTTCGACACGTCTTCATGTCGATCGCGATGCTCCGAACCTCCCAACCTGCCGCCGGGATCGGTGCGGTGTTGGTTGGGTATCGGTACCTGCAAGCACCATCGGCTAGCTTGTTGCCTTGAAGCACCCAAGTACGGCCATCGACAAGAGGCGGCAGGCCCTGAAGGGCCGACGAGAACCCGGCGCCGGTACGCCCCGTTGCTGCACGTACTCCCACGGCAGAGAACAGCAACATGGCGAACAAGCCGACACTCCCCATGGTCGCCCAAAACGAGACTCTGTTTCGGACTTGGATCGGTCCATGCACCCGGGTCGCTCCATCCGTATACAGGCGGCGTCGGTTTGGGTCGAGAATCGGCGGACGGGGACCCGCCGTCAATTCGGCGAAACCCTCGATTTCTTGAGACTGCAGGGCGGCCAGTCTGATATCACGCTCATGCGGGAAGCCGACGCGAGGGGTATGCCTACTCGACAACGTCGGCGTCGCGGATGTCGAATGCTGCCGTGACGATGTCGCCCGAACTGCTGACTGGCGAAACAATCGCGGAGCCGAGTCCGAATACGCGCCTGGACGATCTCTTCGATGACTCGGGCAAGCCCGAGGAGTACGGGCTGGCGCTGTCCGGCGGCGGGATCCGGGCGACCCTGTTCCACCTTGGGGCGATCCTCCGGATCAATGAGATGGGCCACCTGCGCGAAATCGAACGGATTGCCAGCGTCTCAGGCGGCGCCATTGGGGCCGGTCTCCTCGCTCGTGTCTGGGACAGGCTCGAGTGGGACGGCGGGCGCGCGACCAACCTCAAGACCGTCTACCAGCCCCTCGTGATGCGACTGGCGGGGCTGCCCCTCGACATTCCGATCGTCCTCCTCGGTCTCATTCCCTTCGTCTCACCGGCACGGTTGCTCGCGTGGGTGCTCGACCTCCTGTTCTTCCGCGGGCTGACCCTCCAGGACCTCCCGAAGCAGGGCGATGGACCGCGGTTCATCTTCAACGCGTCAGATCTCGCGACGGGCACGCTGTTCCGGTTCTCGCAGCCCTACATGGGCACCTACCTCGTCGGTTTGGTCGAGAAGCCGACGGTCAAGGTCGCCGTCGCCGTCGCGGCCTCGGCCGCATTCCCCCCGCTCGTCTCACCGCTCACCCTCGACGTCGACCCGGACAAGGTGCTCGATGTCCCGGGCGCTCGCCTCCATCATCGACGCGACCTGCGCTCCCGGTTCGCCCTCGTCGACGGCGGCGCCTATGACAACCTGGCTCTCGAGCCAATCACGGGCCCCTGCCACCAGTACCTCGTGTCCGATGCTGGCGGCAATATCACGATTGCGCCGCCGAGCCCGAGGTGGTGGTCCTGGACGCTCCAGGTCCTTCGAACGCTCGACATCGCGGTGTCGCAGGACCGGGCGCTCCGGCGCTCCGCACTGTTCCTGACAAAGTCCGACCACCCGTTTGCGCTCTGGCGAACCCTGACGGATCCGAGCGCCTCCAAGGTGCGGACACCGTTCGCGGTTGACCCGGGTTGGCCGGAATACCTGTCCACCCGCTCCACCCGGTTGTGGCCGTTCGCGATGGACGACCGGAAGTGGCTGGTCAATTGGGGGTATGTCACCGCGGACGTCATGTTGCGCACCTGGATCTGGAAGGATGCCGACCCGCCGTTGGCCCTGCCGTTCAAGGACGCCACATTCGAGAACCCACCGCCCAAGGCCGTAGACGTCGCCTTCGACTCCGAACGCCAAGCCTGAGAGACACGCCAGATCGCTGGCCAAACTCGCCATGGGTGGGGACGAGTTAGGGTTCTGCCCAATTGCGTTGGCGGATCTGCAGGGGGATCGTTGATCTCGCCATCCCGACGTGGGCGCCACCGACCGGTGTCGCGCCCCGCGGTCGAGACGACTCAGGCAGGCCAGGGGCAGCGGAGCGTCGGCAATGAAGGATCAGATTCGGCGAGACGGCGGCGAGAAGGGCCTCCTGCGAGGCAACGCCGGGCGGGTCAAATACCCATTCGGAGCGGTCGACCGCAAGGAGCTCGAGTCCGAGGACTTCCTCGCGATGCGGGAGGCCCTCTACGTTCGTCCGCGGATGTACCCAAGGAAGACCATCGACCCCAAGGCTCGACTGAGCGCGTACCGCCAGCTGCAGCGGATGCGCACGGCCCAGGGGCTTCGGCACATTTCGACGCGCTGGATGGACGGTCCGGGCGCTCCCGGGACGACCGGACCGGGAGGCTGCGCCTGGCACAGCGTCGGCCCGACGAACATCAACGGGCGGGTCACGAGCATCGCCATCGATCCGGCCAACCGTCTGCGCATCTTCGTGGCCACGGTCGGCGGGATCTGGCGTTCGGTCGACGGCGGGCGGCGCTGGCAGCGGGTGTCGGACGAGTTCCTGGCGACGGTGTTCGCCTCGGTCGCCATCAACCCGGGCAACGGCAACGAGATCCTCGCCGGCGGCGGCGATCCGAACTACGGCTCCGCCGGACCGGCCAGCGGCATCGGCATCTGGCGCTCCACGAGCGGGGGTGGCCCGGGCAGCTGGGCCAAGGTGAGCCCGGCGACCCTGGACGGGCAGGTCATCTTCCGGCTGCGCTTCGACCCCGCGGCGCCGAACAACGTCTACGCGGCGACCAGCGCGGGCTTGTTCCTCGGCGTCCACGCCGGGGTCGGCATGACCTGGACACGGCTCGGTGGCTTTGACGCCTCGACCAATGACGTCGTCGTCGACTTCTCGGTGAACCCGCGGCTCGTCTATGCCGGCGTCCGGGGCGCCAGCGCCACCTACGCCCTCGGCATCTGGAAGTACGACGGCACTAGCTGGCAGAAGCGGGACACCGGGATCCCGTCCGCGAGCGGACGAACGATCGCCCTCGCCCTGGCCACGAGCTCACCGAGCACCATCTACGCCAAGATCGAGAACGGTGCCAACGGGACGATGCTCGGCGTCTACAAGACCACGACGGGCGGCGAGGATCCCGCTGGTCCGGCGAACGCCTGGAACGCGCTGCCGACGGCTTCGATCCTCAACGACTCGTTCTTCCCGAGCGGAAATGGCTACTCCTGGTACAACTCCGTCCTCGAGGTCGATCCGAGCAACGCCAACATCGTCTACGGCGGCGGTCTGAACATCTATCGGACCCTCGACGGCGGCGGCACCTGGGCGAGCGCCTCCGGGGGCGCGGATGCGACCTTCCCGATGTACGTCCACTCCGACCACCATGCCGTGGCCTTCGACCCGGTGAATCCCAAGATCGTGTTCGTCGGCGACGACGGCGGCATCTTCCGGAGCACCGACGCGTCGGCGGCCGTGTGGCACTGGAACGACATCAGTCACGGGATGGTCATCACCGAGTTCTACCGGATCACGTCCCAGCAGGCCATGGCCACCGTCCTCGCCGGCGGGAGCCAGGACAACGGCACCGAGATCACGTTCGGCAACCGGACCTGGTACCAGTTCGGCGGTTGCGACGGCGCCGACGTCGCGATCGATGGCGGCGACGCCGTCTCCATCTACGCCAACTGCAACGGCGGTCTCTACGAAGAATCCAATCCCGTTCCGGGCACCCCCGGCGGCGGCAGCTCGATCACACCGGTCTTCCCGGCGGGCACGACCTGGAACCCGCCCATCGCCTCGGACCCGTCCCTCGCCGGGGCGGCCCTGTCGGCGGGCAAGGCGGGCACGAACGGCGTGATCCTCAAGACGGTCGACGGGGTCAACTGGGCGGCGGCCAGCCCCGCACTCGCGGCGAACCAGCAGGTCACGTTCTTTGCCATCGCGCCCTCCTCGGCCTTCACGGCCTACTACGTCGGCGTGGTCGGCGGTGGCGCGCCCAACGTCTGGCGAACGATCAACGGCGGGACGAACTGGCTCACAGCCCAGACCGGCCTGCCAAACCTGTGGCCGACGGCGGGCGCCGTCGACTGGACGAACGCGGCACGGGCGTTTGCCGTCTTCGGGGGCTCGGGTGGCGTCTTCCTGACGATCGACGGCGGCGCCAACTGGGTCGGCCTGCCCGGCGCCGGTGCGACGGCCCTGCCGAGCGCCGGAGTGACCGGCATCGTCATCGACCCGAACGATCCAAACGTCGTCTATATCTCGACCGTCATCGGCGTGTTCCGAGGCGTGATCGCCCCCGGACCACCCCCGACCTGCGCCTGGTCGCCCTTCGACGAAGGCCTCCCCGACGGGATCGACGCGAACGGGATCTGGGTCAACCGGACGACGGGAATCCTCTCGATCGGCACGATGGGCCACGGCGCGTTCCAGCGCGACATCAATCCGGGCGTCACCTGTCAACCGGCGGTCCTCGTCGTTCGCGACAACGTCTACGACCGCGGCGTGACGCCCACGCCGAGCGGCATTCCAGACGCCGAGCATCCGATCCCCGACCCGGCCCGGCCCGGCTTCTACAAGCCGGACGACACCAACGCCGGACGGGTCTACTGGTGGAGCTCGCCTGATATCCGGATCGACGTTCCATCGGTCGATCCGCCGGCGAACACGATCGCCAGCGCCGACCACGTCGAGTTCGAGAGCTGTCCGATCGAGATCGCCAGCTGTCCGGCCGGCCTGATGAAGGACTCCGAGCCGATTCGCGGCCGCGCCGCGCGGGCCTATGTCCAGGTGAGCAACCGTGGAATCGTCCCGGCCTCCAGCGTCAGAGTTCTCGCGCTGTGGGCCGACGCCACCGCCGGACTGCCGCTGCTACCGGCCGACTTCTGGGCCAATACCTTCCCGGCCGGGATCGCAGGTTGCGGTCCGCTCACGGCCGGATCGGGCTGGAACTTCGTCGACCCCGTCAACCCATGCCCGGTGATTCCGGTCGTCAACCCAGCGCTCCCCGAGGTCGTCGGGTTCAATTGGAACGTGCCCGTCGGCGCGGCCGATCACAGCTGCATGCTCGCGATCACCGAGTCGGCGGACGATCCGATCGATCCTGCCGTGCGGGCCGGCAATGAGCGCCGGCCGTGGGTGTTCATCCCGAACAACCACCAGATCGGCCTGCGCAACCTGCACATCGTGACGGCCTCCTCGCCGCATGGCCCCGCCGGCGGCATGGCGGCGATGAACGTTCCGAACCCGAGCAAGGACCGCGACACGGTCGAGCTCGTCATCTCGCGTGGCGACCTCGCCGAGGACGCCCACCTCGGATTGCTCCTGCCTCGCAAGTACAAGGTCAGCGCTGAGGGGCTGCGTCGGACCGACGCCAAGCTTTCGAACGACCATCGCAGGCAAGCGACCGAGCTCGAGCTCGACACCGAGGCCCTCCACCTCGTCGAGCAACCGGAGACCTCGATCAAGGAGCTGCGGATCCCGCCTGGCGAGACATTGAAGATCGGGCTCGTCTTCCACTCCGGACGCAAGCAAGCACCCGGAACGGCGTCACGCTTCACGATCCTGACCCGGCAGGGCGACACGGTCCTGGGCGGCAGCACGTATGTCCTGCGGACCCCCCGCGTCGCCGTCAAAGGCAACCAGGATCTTCGAGGGAAGGGGTGACCAGATGCGACTGAGTCGGTTGCGTTGGCGCTTCTGGGCCGAGAGCGCCCTGGCCCTGATCGCCACGCTGCTCGCCATCGCGACGGTCGTGGAACCGGCGTGGGTCGAGGCCGTGTTCGGCCTCGACCCGGATTCTTCCTCGGGCGCTCTCGAGTGGGGCCTGGTCGTCATCGCCGCCGGCGTGGCGCTCGGCAGCGCCTGGCTCGCGCGGGTCGAGTGGCTGCACAGCAAGATCGCGTCGAGAAGCTGATCCAGTGCCGGACCCCAGTCTCGCCCGGAGGTCCATCGATGACCTGATCCGCGACCTCGGCGCCGCCGATGTCGCGACCCGGGATAGGGCGCAGGCGGAGCTCACGCGGCGCGCGCTGGGAAGCCCGGCCCTCGACGACGAGATCAGTGGCCTCCTGCCGCGGATCGCCGACCTCGATGTCGAGGTGCGGCTCAAGAACGTCCTGCGGGCGTGCCGGTACTACATCAGGATCTGCTCCGTCGTGGTGTTCCCGCGCTCCGATTGGTGGGATGGCGACGTCGAGTTCCGGTTCGGGGCCGGGCCTCAGGACGTCTCAGTCCAGACGCCGAGCTATCACCTGGAGGCGGGCAATCCGAAGAAGCTCGGGCCGTTCGGTGTCCAGATCTTCAACTCGGCCCAGGCGGTGGAGATTCTCGACTGCGGCGACCCGATCGACCACGAGGTCTACGTCGAGGCCGTCGGCTTTGGCAGCGCCCGCCAGCGGATCCATCGGCGGTGCATGGACGGCGAGAGCCACCTGTACTGGCCGGACATCAAGGGCAATCCGCTGCGGTTCACCTTCAAGGTCGAGATCCAGATGTTCTGCGGCCGGACGCCACCCTGGGCCAAGCCCTGCTAGCCACGGCTCGGGCCTAACCCGGACGTACGGAGATCCGGAAAGACACGCGGCTGGAGTCCACCGTCGGGGATCAACTCGGCGACTAGTTGAAGTTATAGAGGATGACGCCGTCGATGGCGTAGACGTCGACGCTCCAGGTTCCCCCTCTCGGGGTCGGAGGGGTCGCGAGCAGCTGGCCGAGGAACGCGATGAGGTGGCCGGTCGCGAGGGCGGTCTCGAGGAGGGACTGCAGGCGGACCTCCGAGGTCAGCACCGCGACGATCTTGCCGGGGGTGTCCCGGAGCGAGACCAGGGCATGACAGCCGATGAAGCTCGTGAGGTCATAGCCCTCGACGAGGATCACGTGCCCGAAGAGCTCGACGGGCTGGACCGGTGGCCAGGCCAGGGTCTGGATCTTCAGGCCACGCTCGAAACGCTTGGCGTCGCTCATGTGTGCTCTCCTTTTCCCTCAGGTCGTCATTTGGCCGAGCAGGATCGCTACCGGGCCCGACCGTGGCTCCGCGCGGGTCTGTCACTCTTCCTCGCCGACAGGTTCCACGCCTGTGCGGAGGCCGGCGTTGGTCGGGCTCAGGTAGTAGACGTACACCGGCTTCTCATACCGCAGCAGGTCGAGAACGCCGGAGAGCTGCGTCAGGTTCAGATGAATGAACACCCGGCCGTTCGTCGGATCAAAGACCGGCGCGGCCAGCGGCGTGCCGTCGGGGAAGAAGTAGAGGTAGCCCCGGTAGGTCCCCGCCTGGTAGAGATAGATCCCTGAGACCGCGACACCCGGGTTGAGGTTCGTGGTCGGTCGCGACGACCAGGTGCGGGAGGCGTAACCGTCGATCAAGAAGTCAGCCATGGCCCATCTCCGATCAAACACGCGGTGGTTGCGTGCGGCCTTAGATGGTTCCGGGCTTCGGCTCGCAAGGCAATTGGGCAGAACCCTTGGAGTTCGCACCGGTGCCCGCATCGCCGGTCAGGCTTCTACCTGCTCTTGGCGGCGAGCAGGCCGTCGATGTGCCAGGCGCTCGAAAGTTGCGGCTCTGGCTACGTCTTTAGGTTTGTTCGGGCGAACGACTCCATCGATCGCAGCAGATCTTGAGACAATTGCGCTGACGTCGACCAGCGATCGCTCACGCGATAACCGATCGCGCCAGCGGAGGCTTGGACCCGCGATTGAGATCCCGAACTCAGCGATGCCATCAGGTCACCGAGATCCCGAATCGTCGCCTCTAGGTCCTCGGTCGATGCGTTCGTGGACCGATTCGTCGTAGGCGTATCGCGTTCTATGAGCAGCAGGTCTATAAGGCGCCTGGCTTCGTTCATTTGCTCTCAATTCACGAAAGAGATCAGTCAAGTTGGGCACGAAATACTGCCCGAGGAGCCGGTCAGGCGATCGAGGCTGTCGTAGATCGCCTTCCCGGCATCCTCTGATCAACCGAGATCGTACAAACCCGGCCCTACATTCGCGATGGAATCAGCTGCAGCTCGAAGCCATTCACAGAGCGTCTGAGCCTCCGTGGGATCAAGGAGGACAGTTGCACTTACTCCGCCACCTTCCAGCGATCGACTGAGGTCGTCTGGAACCGCCATCGTCACGGTAACCCCTCCGCGCGCCGAACCATCGATCAAGAATGCAGCCCCCGTAACGGCGATGCGGACACCAGACCGAAACTGCTGTTCGCGCCACCAAATGTTTCGCGGGTGGAGGTCGGCCGGCTCAAACCTCATGACGCGACCTCGCTCCCGCCTCCCAGGGTTTGGATCTCCAACCGGTTGTACTCAAGCATCGAGAGAAAGAACTCTTCGAAGCCGCCGAAGCGGTCGATCTCAGTGCCCGCGAACCAGATGATCGATCCACCCGCTGGTTCGCCACGGCGGACCAGAACGAAGAGATCGAGATCATTTTGCGAAGCCGCGATTGGAATGAGAGCGGTCCGCTCGGTCCGAGACGATTGCAACGCGCGTTCTTCGATTGCGGCCAACATCTGTTGCCCGCTCACGTACTTCGCGCCTTCGTAAAGGTCCTCCGGTCCAAACATGTCGACGTGCTGGTATACAGCGTTCCACCCTGCCGCATGGCCTAGGAAGCTCCGGAAGTCTGGGGGAAGCGGCTGGCCAATCTGGACTTCAGCATCGCGAAGTCGATCTTCCGTTGCACCCGGCTCGGGCCCTTGATACGTCCACAACCCCCGACGGTCGAGACCTTGAATCCGCTCGCGCGTGGATACCATCAATGCGATCGTTCGATCCCAGCGGTCTTGCATCATCGTTCGAAATCAAAGTAGAAGTAAGTCGGGGCGTAGCCGATCGGGTATGCACCGGCTTGGCCACCCAAGCTCCAATTAACCCTCGGACTTAGGTCAATCCACTCGAACGGGTTTGCGGATCCGGTCCACGTCGTGTCCGGCGCGTGGCCCACATGCCCAGCATACGGTTCACCCCGTTCTAGTGCATCCAATCTCTCGATCTGAGCGTCTCTCGACGCGAGGCTGCGAAGCGCGCCGCTAGTGGAGACACGTCCGACCGGCGAAAGAGCACCCGCCTCCTGTGCTCGATTACACGCGTCACAATATGCCCTGACCTCGGCAATTTCCGTCGCCGTCGCGTTTGGCGGGGCTCGGAATCCAACCGGACCGGAGAGGCTGCCCGGCGGCTTGGCCGCTTCCGGCACCCGCCCGAAGGTCGCGCCCGTTCCACACACGGTTCCGGTCGCCACGGAGCAGCCATATTCGACTGCTGCGCCCGCCGCTGGGCATGCTTCGGCGCAGGCCACCGTCGCCGCCCCGCCGAGCCCGAGTTCCCCGACTGCCGTAAAGGCGAGGCCGCCCGCGAGCAACGCCGGACAGACCTCGAGACAGAGCAGAACCCCGCCGACAACGACGATCCCGGTGGTCAGTACCGTGAGCGGATCGAGGTGCGGCCCGTTCGCTGCCAGGCCCTCGAACGCGACCTGGCGCAGACAGAATCGGTCACCGCGGCACGCCGCGGCCTTCACCCGTAGGTCGAGCGCGCCTTGTTGTTGGGGCGTCATCGACCAATTGCCACTGGCGACGTCCTCGCGCCAGTTATCGCGCCCTCCGGGCAGCGGTGGCGAGACGGAGGCAGTGGGAGCCTTGTAGGTGGTCGACGACGATGCGCTCGACGAAGCGTAGTCGCGGGTCGTCGAGTAGGGGTTGGTGCTGAGGGTCCCGCCGACGGTGCAGAGGTCCGAATACGGCCCGCAGAGGGTGCCGGTGTACGTGGCGTGCCCGTCCGGGTCGATGAGGGTCGCCGGGTTGGCCTCGGCATAGAGGAAGCGGTTGAGGCTGGCTGGATCGGAGGCGTTGCCGCGGACCGAGTCGAGCGAGGTGAATGCGCCGAGCTGGGGGCTGTAGAGGCGAGCGCCCATGTCGTAGAGCGGGTTCGACCCATCGGAGCTGAGGTCGAGGAGGCCCCGGTAGCGGAACGGGTTGACCGGCGGGCTCACCGATGGGTAGGTCGCGACCGTCTGGCCGTAGCCGTCGTAGCGATAGGCGGCAGTGAGCGTGCGGGACGCGTTCTCGAGGCCGGCCGTCGAGCCGTGAAGATCCGGCAGGGCGTAGGCGAGGGAACCCGTGCTCGTGGTCAGGCGCGA
>Ga0070708_100001615_pt1 | contig 17288 bp, 21 predicted proteins | sample KBSK5503metaG_FD_65469 | JGI IMG/M metagenome (GOLD analysis project Ga0070708, IMG submission 65469) | Corn, switchgrass and miscanthus rhizosphere microbial communities from Kellogg Biological Station, Michigan, USA - KBS K5-50-3 metaG | ecosystem: Host-associated > Plants > Roots >... | reverse complement strand
CGGGCAGGTCGAGCACGACGCGATCCACCGGCTCGTCCAGCTCGGCGGTCGTCACGTCGCCGACGCGGAGATCGAGAGAGTCTGGGATCTTTCCCAGGAACGACTCGATGTTCGAACGTGCCCGCGCCGCGAAGTCGTCGCGCGTCTCGTAGGAGATGACCTTGCCCCTCTCCCCCACCGCGCGAACCAGAGCGAGCGTCAACGCGCCGGACCCCGTCCCGGCTTCCAGAACCGTCGCGCCGGGGTAGACGTCCGCCTCGACGATGATGTAGCCGACATCTTTCGGGTAGATCACCTGCGCGCCCCGCGGCATCTTCAGGATGAAGTCCGCGAGCGACGGCCGGTACGCGATGAGGGACGCCCCTGATGACGCGGCGAGCTTGATCCCCTCCGCGCTACCGATGATCGCGTCGTGGTCGACGAACCCCTGATGGAAGTGGAACCGCTCCCCCGCCTTCAGAGTGATCAGGTACCGGCGGCCGCGTCGGTCGACGAGCAGTGCCCGCTCGCCGGATTCGAACGGGGCGCTCACGGCGCGACCTCCTCGATCTCAACCGCCGGTCGCGTTTTCGCCCGGAGCTGCTTCTTCGCGCGGCAGTACGCGCAAACCTCGCCGGGCGTCGGCTGCCCGCATTCGTTGCACTCGCGCAGAACGACCGGATCGGACGCGGCGAACAACGGCGCCGCTTTGTCGAGGTATCCGAAGAAGAACTGCTGCTTCGTGCCCGGCGAAAGCCGCTCCAACGAGTTCAGCGCGTCCTTGTAGCGGATCTGCGTGTTGCCGGCGACGAGCGGACACTCCTCGACGATGTAGTCGATGCCGCGGATGATCGAATAGGCGGCGGTTTCGCGCTCGGACACCCGGTAGAGGGGCTTCACCTTCTTCACCAGCTTCGCGTGCGTCGACGGCAACGCGGGCATCTGGCGCGCGATGTATTCGGTCTGCCAGTGCAGGGTGTTGCCCATCAGCGTCGCCGCCTCGTCGTCCAGGTTGTGTCCGGTGACGAGCACGTCGTACCCGCCCTGCGACGCCGCCAGGTTCGTGAGGTACCGCTTCGTGAGGCCGCAAACGCTGCACGGAGTTCGACGGCCCTCTCGAGCGATCTGCTCGATCGTGAAACCCTCGTCCTCCTTCAGATCGTGGACGATCAGCTTCCCGCCGCGCTTCTCCGCGAACGCCTCGCACTTGTCACGCGACTCCGAGCAGTAGTCCTCGCCCGTCCAGAGCGCGATGTAGAAGCCGGTCGTGTCGTAGCCCATGTCCATCAGGATGTCCCAGAGCGCGAGCGAGTCCTTCCCTCCGGACACGCACACGAGCAGACGATCGGTCTTGTCGAACATCGAGTGCTCGTCGATCGCCTTCGTGACCTGATTGCGCACGTAGTGAAGGAAGCAGTCGGCGCAGAACGCGGCGTTCGCGCGGGCGACTTCGACCTTCGCGGGCTCCCGGCAGCGCTTGCACTTCGCCGGTCCGCCGCCGCTCCGTTTCCCCGCCCCGCCCGAGATCACCGGACGGATCTCGATCTCGTCGGCGTCGGTGAGTCGCTCCTCGCGGGTGAGGAGGTCCGACTCACGGATGACGAGAACCGTCTCCGGATTGATCTGCAGGCGGTCGAGGAGGCTCCGGACGGACAGGGGCCCCGGCACCTCGACGACGCGCGTCGGGTTCCGCAGCTTGACCTTCATCGGCACTCACCTTAACGGCAGGGTCCAGGAGCCGCACCGTTGTTGCGCCGCGACGCGGCTCCGCTCCCCCTTCGGCTTTTCCGGCGCTCCCGGCGATGGTGAAGATGAAGTAACCGAGCACGACGTACCAGATCCCGATCACACCGGTCTTGTCGCGATCGAGAACGCCCGTCGCGAGGATCGCTCCCCCACCGCCCATCATCAGGAACGCGAAGCCCTTGCCCATGTTCGCGGCCCATTTCGTGGCGCGGACGCGGTCTTTCAGCCCTCCCCACAGCCCGGCGCGGAGCAACCGTCCGCCGTCGAGCGGGAACGCAGGGATCAGATTGAAGCCCGCGAGCGCGAGGTTCACGCCCGCGAGATATCCCCACAATCCGGGAAAGGGGTGGCCGGCCGGATGCAGCGCGTGCGACACCGCGGCGAGCAGGCCCGCGATGATCAGGCTGACGAGGGGGCCGGCGATCGCGATGTGGTATTCGTCCGACGGATGCTGCGCCTCGCCGCCGATCTGCGCGACGCCGCCGAAGATGAACAGGGTGATCCGCTTCGCGTCGATCCCGTACGCGCGGGCGACGATCGCGTGCGAGAGCTCATGCATCAGGATGAACGAGTAGAAAAGCAGCGCGACCCCGATCGACACGAGTGGCGCGAACCCGCCGTCCTTGGCGACAACGTGCGGGGTGATCGAGATATGCGCGATCAGCGCGACGGCGGCGAAGGTCACGAGCCAGCTCGGGTGGATCGCGATCTCGATCGGACCCACACGGAAAAGCACGAAGCCGCGACCGGATGGAGTGGGCATCGGCATGAGAATGTCATGCTACCCTCGCACCCCGATGAAGGACGCGGCCGCCCCCGGCGCGTGGCCGGATGTTCGAGACCTCACGCGAGCGGAGCTCGATTCCTATCTCCTGGCCGCTTCCGATCCGGCGATCCAAGAGCTGCCGACGCGCTGCCCGCCGTGGACGATCGAGGATCTGACGCGTCACCTCGCCGCCACCGCCGGTCGCTTCAACGCGATGCTCGCTCAGAGCCGTGGGGGCGACTTGACGCCGCCGTTCGGGCGCGACGCGTTGTCGGGAGAGAACCTGCGCGCGGTCCGCGAGTTCTCAGGCGATCCGCTCGCATCGTTGCGGCGAGAGGCAGACCGATTCCTTGCGGAATCCACGGATCCGGACGAGATCATGGCCCATCAGCTCGGTCCGATCCCTGCCGGCTTGCAACAACACTTCTTACTGAACGACATCGCGATCCACCACGACGACCTCGCGGTCGCAGCGGGTAGGGCGTACCGGCCACCCGAGGCCGTCGTCGAGGCCCTCGCGCGTGTCTACGCCGCGCACCGGTGGTGGAAGGAGCCGGAGAACCCCGACACATGGGCGCGGATACTCGCTTCCTCGGGCCGGTAGGATGACGTCCTGATGACCGAACAGCTGACCAAAACGCTGCCGGCGCTCAAGGAATGGGCGCTCGTGTGCAAGCGCCTGCTCGACGGGACGCAAGCGGTGATGCTCCGGAAGGGTGGGATCGACGAGAAGGGCTTCTGGATCGAAGCCGATGAGTTCTTCCTGTATCCGACCTACTTCCACCAGATGACCGAGAAGGTTCGTCCCGAGTTCACCGAGGAATGCGCCGGGGTGCTCGCGTCGTCGCCGCCGGAAGGCACGCTGCGCATGGGCGGCGTCGCGCGCGTCGTCGACCACATCGAGGTCCGGCGCAACGAAGGCATGGATGCGCTCCGCGATCTGCATCCGTACGACGAAGAGCAGGTCGCGATGCGGCTGGAGTTCCGGCCGCGCAAGCCGCTCGTGATCCTCGTGGTCGAGGTCAGGCCCGCGCTCGCACCGGTTGAGATCCCGATGCTCGAGTCCTACGGCGGCTGCGTGTCGTGGGTAGACGTCGGCGTGGAGCGTCCATCGCTCGGCGACGCGGTACTCGGTGAGGCGGCGCTCCACGAGATCGCGGATCGCGTCCGCGCGACCGTCGGCTCCTGAGCTTGTATCGAGTCCGCATCGCCGGCGCGGCGGAATGGATACAAGGTCTGATCGGCCGGCCGTGCGACCTCCGTCGCGGAACCGCTAAAGGGCACGGCCCGGGACGAGGCCGAGGATCACTTCCCGAACCAGTTCGGCTGCGACGACGGCGCTGACGCCGGAGGGATCATGCCCCGGAGACACCTCACAGATGTCGACCGCGACGATGTTGAGGCCGGCGAGCGCGAGGACCGCGGACCGCAGCTCCTTGTAGGTCGCGCCCCCCGGCTCCGGGTTGCCGGTACCGGAGAGGATCGAAGGGTCGAGCACATCGAGATCGAGCGAAAGATGCACGGGGCGGGACCCGATCTCGGCCCGCGCGGCCGCCGACAATTCCAGGTCGGGAGACCATGCCAGAAGCATCGAGTCTGCGTCGCCGAACTCGAAGCGCGCGCCGGAACGGATCCCGAGCGCGACCGTTGGGCCGTGCTTGGCCATGTGACGTGTGCCGCATGCGTGCGAGTATTCGCTGCCGTCGTACTCGGGGCGCATGTCGAGATGCGCGTCGAAAACGACGTGGGCGAGATCGCCGTGCACGCGACGCGATCCTGCCGTCGTGCCTATCGAGATGCTGTGATCCCCTCCGAGCGAAACCAAGAACCGCCCTGCCCGCACGTGACTTTCGACGAATGACGCGATCGCGTCCATGACGTCGGCCGGCGCCTCGCTCGGCAGGAGGATCATGCCGGCGTCCGCGTACGCGACGTCCGACAGATCCCGGCGGAGCGTCGGTGAATACTCTTCGATCGATTGGGACGCCGCTCGGATCGCGTCGGGCGCTCCGCCGGCGCCCTTCCGGTACGAGGTGCCGCCGTCGTACGGGACCCCGACGATGACCGCCAGCGCGTTGTGAACGTCGCGCGACGCCTCGAGGTAGACGCCGCCATTCATGACGAGAACGGATTCTTCGATCCGCCCGAGAGACCGTCGACCACGATCCCGGGCAGTCCGAACGCGCCGGCGTGGATCTCCGGCGTCCAGTAGCGCGTCGTGAGCTTCCGTTCCGACGCCCGCGCGCCGGCTTCGGCGCCGTCCACGGTCAGTTGTTCGCCGCACAGCATGAAGCTCCAGACGACTCCCGGGTAGGTCGTGACGTGCCCGAGGTAGAGGCGAACGTCGGAAAACGCAGCGCGAGCGTTGTCGAAGGCCATACGCATCTCGTCCTGGAAGTAGATCGGCGAGCCGACCTGCGCGACGTAGACCCCGCCGGGGTTCAGCCGCTCGAGGCAGCGCTTGTAGAACGGCGTCTCGAAGAGCACGATGCCCGGCCCGACCGGATCCGACGAATCGACGATGATCGCGTCGAACGGCTCACCGTCCGCGTGCACGTAGGCGTTGCCGTCGTCGAACATCAGCGTCGCGCGCGGGTCGTCCCAGACCTCGCCGCCGATCGAGGGCATCCACTCCCGGCTGAGAGCGGTCACGCGCTCGTCGATCTCGACCATGACCGCTTCGGTCACCGTGGGATGCTCGAGCACCCGGCGGATCGTCCCGCCGTCCCCGCCGCCGACCACGAGCACGCGCCGCGGCTCGGGATGACAGAGCAGCGGAACATGGACGAGCATCTCGTGGTAGAGAAACTCGTCCCGCTCGGACGTCTGCACGGCGCCGTCCAGCACGAGCGTCCGCCCGAACGTCGGGTGCTCGTAGATGTCGATGTGCTGGAACGCCGAATCCTCGCTGTGCAGCAGCTCGCCTTCGTAGGCGAACTCGACGCCGGGCGCGGGCGTCTCGGAAAAGCGGCTCTTCGCCACGGTGGAAGCCGGCCCTATGCCGCGGGTTACGCGGTCAGGCCGCGCTTGACCTCGACGATCTGGATCCGGCCCGGGCTGAAGTACTTCTTGAGCGTCTCGATCCCGGCGTCGGCGTCCATGTCCTTCGCGCACGTGAACAGGTCCACCGCCGCGTAGCCGAACTCGGGCCAGGTGTGGATCGTGAGGTGAGACTCCGCGATCACCGCCACGCCCGAACACGCTCCGTTCGGGAACTCGACGATCTTGGTGTCGAGCAAGGTGCCACCGGAGCTGCGCACCGTCTCAACCAACGCTTCCTCGACGAGCGACGGGTTGTCAAGATTCGAAGCTTCCCACAACTCGACGAGGAAATGCCGACCCAAATAGTTCATCCTCCGATCACCCCCTCCATAGCACCGCGGCCGCAACCGCGCTCCCGATCCTGTCGACGACGTGTTCCGCTGTGGCGAAATGGAGCTCGAAAGGTTCCAGTCCCCGTTTCCTCATCCCCTCCTCGACCATGAGCTGAACACGCTTCTCGATCTGGTCGGAGGTCCAGGGGCCGTGCGCTTCCATCAGCACGCCTCCCTTGGAGGTGACGCCGACGCCGATGCATGCGGAGATCGTCTCGCCCGGTGACTCGGACACCATCTTGGCGTAGACGGTCGGCGTCAAAGTGCCGGTGGGGATCTCGGGAAGCGAGGAGAGGGACGCGCCCTCGGGAAAGATGCTGGTTACGGCTATGAGGTTGAGATGGCCGATCCCGGCCTTGAGAAGCGCATTGTCGAACGCCGTGAGTTCGGAGTCGCCTTCTGCGGCTCCCCAGACGAGACATACCTTCGTCGGGCGCTCGTACAATCCACTCCCCTTTAACAACCACCCCGCTCGTGCGGGTCGCCGGATATGCCCTGTCAGCGCGACGCACGGCCCAACAGGGAGCCGTGCGACCGGAATGTTTTACTCCCTCCAGCCCTGCGACGCAACTACCTTACCGAACCGTTTGTCCTGGGCCGGCCGCTCTTCCTAAGCAGACATATCCGCACGCAGTACGTACTTTTCCGCATGGACGCCCGCGCTGCGCGGTGGTTCTCTCTTTGTAATGGAGCGTGCGGAGGTAGATGCGGAGCGGTTGAAGCGCGATTTCGTCGCGATGATCTCCCACGAGCTCCGCACCCCGCTCACCACGCTGACCGGTTTCTCGGAGCTCCTCGCCATGCGGGCCGACTCCCTGGAGCCGCGTCTCGTGGAGGAGTTCGGTCAACGGATGTGGCGGGCGAGCCGGTGGCTGTCCCGGATGATCGGGGACCTGCTCGATCTCTCCCAGCTCGAGCAGGGTTCTCTGTCACTCAACATCGGGCTCATCGACGTGAACCAGGTCTTGAAGGATGTGGCGGCCGTCGACGTCGCGGACCGGCGGCCGCTATCGCGCACCGCCGAGCCGGGACTTCCTCGGGCGGTCGCCGATCCCGCGCGGCTCCGTCAGGTGCTGGGCAACCTGCTTTCCAACGCACGGAAGTTCTCCCCGCCGGGCTCACCGATCGCCATCGAGGCGGCCCGCCGCCTGGATCGGGTCGAGATCTCCGTACAGGACCACGGCCGGGGGATCGCGCCCGAGCAGCTCGCGGTCATCTTCGAACCGTTCGTGCAGACCGACCCCGCGACGACGCGCGAGGCCGGTGGGCTCGGGACCGGGCTCTATCTCGTGAAGCAGCTCTGCGACCGGATGAGCGCCGAGGTGCGCGTCGAAAGCGAAGAGGGCGTCGGCTCTCGGTTCACGGTGTCGCTGCTGGCGGCGGACTCGCTCGAAGCAACGGCCTGAGCCGGCGTCTGCACTACGTCGGGATCGAACGGAACCGGTAGACGAAATCGGCTTCGCACGCGACGCGGCCGTCCTCCGCCGTCGCAACGGCGTGGAGCGTCCACGAAGACTTCGGATCGGCGTCCAGGGCCCTGTGCACCTCGTCTCGCTCGGCGTCGCCGATCTTCAGCGTGGTCTCCACCGCGCCGGTCACCGGCCGCACGAAACGGATCGATCCTTCGACGATCACCGGTATCCACCGGGCGATATCGAAGGAGACGAACACCAGCGCTCCCCCGCTCGACTCGAGGAACGAGAACAGCACGCCGGCGTAGACGGTGCCGATGTGGTTGCCGTTCTCTCGCCGGAAGGGCAGTCGCGTGCGGACGCGACCGGGTGATGCCTCGACGACTTCGATCCCCATCGCGCCGAGCAGCGGGACCGTCGTGCGGACGATGTTCTGAACCGAAGCCGCGAATGCGGCGGGGTCTTCGGCCGCATCCCCCGAGATCATGCCCCGGGAGCGTATCGGGTCTACGCCGATCGGCGACGGCTCGCGGTCGTGCGGCGAGCCGGGGCGCGCGTGCGTTTCTTGCCCTTCTTCGACGACTTGTCGACCGACGCGCGGAGCGCCTCCATGAGGTCGGCGACCGCGGGGCGTTCGTCCTCGTGGTGCTCGATCTCGATCGTCTTGCCCTTCGCCTTCTTCTTGATGAAGTCGAGCACGCGCTTGCGATGCGTGTCCTCGTACTTGTCCGGGTCCCATTCGTTGGAGAGCGATTCGATGAGCTGCTTCGCCATCTTGAGCTCCTGCGGTGTGACCTTGGCCGAGCGCCCAGGGATGCCGGGGACCTCGCTCACGTCGTCTATCTCATCGGGGAAAAGCATCGTCTCGAGCGCGAGCGCCTTGTTTCCGTACGGCCGGATGGCCGCGAGATATTCCTTCGTTCGGATGACAACGCGGCCGATGGCGACCTTTCCGGCGTCATCCATCGCTTTGAGCAGGAGCGCGTACGCCTTATCGCCGCCCTTGTCCGGCGCGAGGAAGTACGCGTGCTCGTAGTAGATCGGGTCGATCTCATCGAGGTCGACGAAGTCGCTGATGTCGATCCGCCTCGTCGCCTCGGGCGCGAACTTCTCGAGCTCTTTCGGGTCGATGACGACGTACTCGCCGTCGTCGACCTCGTAGCCCTTCGCGATGCGCTCGTAGGGAACTTCACGGCCGGTCTTCTCCGAGACGCGCTTGTATTTGATGCGCGCGCCGGAGGACTCGTCGATCTGATGGAACGAAACGTCCTTCGAGTGAACGGCCGGATACAGCTTCACCGGGACGGTGACGAGCCCGAACGAGATCGCTCCACTCCAGATGGGTCGCGGCATGACGTCAGCCCGCCCGGTCTCGAAGTTCGCGCTTGCCGAGCATCCGCGCGCACGACGCGCAGCAGAAAGTCATCCCGTCGGCCTCGACACCGTGTCCGACGATACGGCAACCGCAGTGCGCGCACTGCGGCGCGACCGCGTGGATCGCGCACTCGAAGCTGTCGAAGACATGACGCTGCTCGCGTCCGTCGGCCATCAAGACGATCTCGAACGCCTTGTCGTACTCGTTACCGCAAACCTCACACATCTTCGGAGGCGGCGCCTTCGGTTCCGCCTCTGCTTCCTTCACGGGGGCTTTCTGTTTGTTCGCCATCTTCCCCACCACCAATCAGGTCGAGGTCCGGCCGTCCGAGAACCCCTCTACCCAGCTGGGAGCCGAACCAAGCGAGACGCATTTCCGCTGATGAGAGGCAGCGAAATAGGATCGCCGGTATGGAAAAGCGGATCAGTTTGATCACCCTCGGCGTGCGAGACAAGCAGCGCGCGAAACGCTTCTACGAGGCTCTCGGATGGAAGGGAACGGACGGTGACGGCGACGATCCCGTGTTCATCCAAGCGGGCGGCATGATCCTTGCGTTGTGGGATCGCGGCTTGCTCGCCGAAGACTCCCACATGGACGACACCGGCGGGTGGGGTGGGATCACGCTCGCCCACAACGTCGGTTCACGTGAAGAGGTCGACGCCGTCACCGAAGAGGCTCGCGCGGCGGGAGCGACGGTTGCGCGAGAGCCAGCCGAAACGTTCTGGGGTGGGTACAACGCGCTCTTCATCGACCCCGAAGGGCATCCGTGGGAGATCGCGCACAACCCCGGCTGGACGCTGACCGAGGACGGATCGGTTCGGCTCGGCTAGGCGCTCGAGTTGGCGTAGCGGTCGTAGTACTGCTCGACCGACGGGATGAGGTCCACGACGTAGCCGCCGTTCGCGCACCCGCGGCACCAGCGTGAGGCGTTGATCGCTTTGGCCGTGGTCATCGAATCGGCGTTGCGTGCGAGGTTCGCCAGGATGGACTCGTAGCCGTATCCGTTGTGACGGAGTGTCCGCCACGTCGCCTCGAGCCCTTGCGCAAGCGAAACGTAGTTGCGGACCCGGGAGCTGTTGAACTGGGTGGAGCCCGGCATGTAGTAGGTCGTCGCCAGCGGGTTCCAGCGAGCCGTGGTGTACTCCGCGGCCTCCCACGCCACCATCGCGACGAGGTTGTTTCTCGAGACGGGCGCGTGGATCTTCGACAAGAAATAGGACGCCCATTTCCCGAACGAGATCGGCGTGCCGTGCGCGAGGGCTTCTTCCGCGGCGGCGATCTCCTCCTGCCGCAACTGCTCTCGCAGTTGCGCGAGGAGCGACCCGGCCTGGGCGCGAGCACTGGCCAGGCCCGCGAGCCGCAACTGCTGTTCGACGAAGGTTCGCGTCACCGCGGACTGCTGGACCTTCAGGCGATCGAGCGCGGCGCCGCGCCGTGCCACCAGATCGGACTCCTGCCCGGCTTGCTTCTTCAGCTGCGCAGCGAGCATCTGTGCTTCGGCGGCAAGCTCTGAGTTGTGTCGTGTGATGGCGTTCGTGTAGCCGAGCACGTAGGTCGCGTCCGAGAGTGAATCGAGTTCCATGAGCGCATCGAAGCGGTAGCCCGGCCCGCGCATGTACGCGTCGGCGGCGGCGTTTCCGATCGCGGTGCGGATCTCCAGATAGCGAGCCTCGACCTGCGCGCGCAAGAGGCGGGTCGCTTTCAGCCGGACCTGGATCGCTTCGTACAGGCGGCGCGTGGCTCCGACCTTCGCCGCGAGCGCGTTCATCGAGTTCTGGACCGTCAGAACGCGGGCCTGCTCGAAGGAGATCTGCTCCTCGAGCTCCGCCAGGCGGCGTTTCGCCGCCGAGATCTCGATCTTCGTGTCGGCGGGGTCGGCTGCGGCCGACCCCGCGAGCAGGACCAGCACGACGGGCCCGGCGATCGCGCGACAGACGGTTCGGCGGAGCCTTCCGCTGCGCATGACGGGGTCGATTCCTACAAGAGGTCGCGGACCGAGGCAACCCCGAGCAGGTCAAGCAAGCCAAGCGGCGGATCAGGCAGCTTGAGGCGTCCAGACACCGCCGAGCACCCGGTAGTCGAGCCATGTTTCGGCGCCCGAGACCCCCTTGAGCAGCTCGTTCTCGTATCCGGTCCTCGGCACGGCGAAGGTCGCTCCGGCGGCAGCGCAGCGGGCAACCCCCTCGGTCCAAGCCCCGGCCGGGCCCTGGACGCTCCAGTCGCCGAGGGGCGAAACGCACGCGAACACCCGCGGAGCGCCACAGTCACCGGCCCGGAACCGGCCGTCGGATCCGGCGAAGGCGCACGAGCTCGCCGTCGTCGTCGAGGGCTCGTCGACCGCCCAGGACCACACCACGGCGTCGAGCCGCGGGTCGAACGGCTGGAGCTGGTCGAAGCCGATCATGTCAACGCCGCAGCGGACCATGCGCCCGGCTTCGACCGCGGTGATCTCCGTCGCCTGGCGACCCCCGTCGAGCATCGCCGAGAGCCAGGTGCTGTCCTCGAACGACCGGATCCAGTTGTGGTCGTAGTCGTTCGGAACCCGCTCGGCGGCGACGCAGGCCGGATAGTCCGGGTAGTCGGTGCCTTCCTCGCTGGAGCTCTCGCGCCAGCGCGGGCCTCGTTCGAACACCCACGACGTCCACGCGCCAGGGCCACAGTTGCCTGTGAGAAGCACGCGCTTCCCGCTCGCGCGGATCTGCGCGCGGGTAACGTCGAGCGGCAGCGGTTGGCAGCCCGTTCCGGAGGGCCGGTAGACAAGATCGCCGAGCGTCGACGAGATGGCCTCGGACGCGCGCAGATGCGCGGTCGGGTTGTCGTCCATCTGGTTCTCCAGATACACGAGGAGTACCTCGTCCGCGTTCTCCGGCCGCGCGAGCCATGCGCGGACCTCGGCGAGCCGCACGCGCAGGTGCACCTCGATCGTGCAGCCGACGTGGATACGCAGCGGACCGATCACTTCTTCGGTTCCGTGGCACACGATCGGCGCCATGCCGCCGTCGGCCGGCAGCCCGTCGAGGCTCGGCGCCCAGTGGACGTCGATCTCGATCGCCCGGATTCCCATGCGCATCTGGTCGGTGATCGAATAGATCTGGTTCGGATCGAGCCCGCTCAACGTCGGTGAGTAGGCCTCGGCGTTGAAGGTGTTGTGCGTGTGCACCCAGAGCTCGTTCGCGAGCGGAACGTCGTCATCGATGCCGCGTTGGAGCTTGAGCGCCCTCGGCACCCACGACGCCGCGTATGAGTCGACGAGGGCCGACGAGATGAGGCGCCCGTCGACCGTGCGACACGGCTCGGCCGGAAGCGCGACCCGGCATGTACGCCCGAGCCCTTTCACGACCTGTTCGGCCGAGCGACAGACCCGAGCATTCACGACGGGAGCGTCGCCGGCGGTGCCGTAGCAGGCCTCGACCACGTCGTCCCCGCTGCTCGCCGTCGCGGCGAACGGGACGAGGAGCGACGCCGCGAGGATCATCGGAACGAGCCGAAACCGCACGGAACCAGAGCTGTCGATACGACGCGGCATGATTTCTAAACTTCGACATCAGGCGCCGAACCCCTCGTAGGAGCTCCTCTCCCTTTGACCGGTTGACCACCCGTCGGCCGCCGAGTACAAGCAAGGCGTGGACGAAGAGTCGGTTCGCGCGAGTCTCGAGGAATTGCGGAGTGAGCTGCAGCGGCGTTCGGTTCGGAATCCTTCGAGCGCTCGAAGCTCGTCGATGCGCGTGACGACCGGCTCGAACCTCGAAGACGTCGAACGTGCGATCCGAATGCTCGAGCGGGGAACGTACGGCCTCTGCGAGACATGCGGAGAGCCGATCGCCCCCGAGCGGCTGGAGGCGTACCCCGCCTCGCGATACTGCCTCGCCGATCAGCGGTAGCTCGAACGCATCCGCCGGGACTCCTTCGAGACGCTGGTTTAGGATGAGTCCAACCAATTGGAGCGGTGACGCATGGCGAAATCGAAGATGGGCATCGCACCTCGAGATCTCACCGACGTCGCGCTGAAGCGCGAGCTACGCCACCTGTGGCGCACGCGCGAAGAGACGGTCCTGACGGGAAGTTCGCAAGCGATCGCCACGCACACCCGGCGCATGCTCGAGCTCGAGGACGAGCTGATCAATCGGTTCCCGCATGAGACCGAACCGGCTCCATCGCGCACGCGACGGGGCTCCCGCGCGTTGAGCGGCCAGCCCGCAGGGCGAAGGTTCAAAGATCGATAGACCCGGGCGCGCGAGTGAACCGCCCGATCATCGAGGTCTCTTCCTTGTTACTCGGGCGAGGCACCTCCAAGGTACAGAATAGGGACGTCGATCCCATGCCTCACTTCTTGCTCGAGCTGATAGATACGAGGCAATCGGGGTAAAGGTACATAGCGAAATTGGGGGGCGAGCATGGGATTGAAGGGACACGTCCGGTCACGCCGCAGCCGACGAGCCTTCCTCCTCCTAGGAACACTCCTCGTCGCCATCCCGCTATCCAGCGTGTTCGTTTCCTTCGCGGCCGAGCCCGAGCCGGGTCACTCCGGAGAGCGACGGTGTCCGGACTTCAACCCATTGTGGTCAGAGCTCGAGGTAGATCCGATGACGGACGGTGTCCACTCCAACGGCATCTTGTCCGTCACGATCGTCTTCGACGAAGAGACAAGAGTATTCGACTGGTCATCGAACATCGGCGTCGACGCGGTCTGGGTGAAAGGCTCGGTGGATGCCGGAAGTCTGTACTCCTACGATCCCGAGGCGACCTCGGGCACGGGACTGCACGCACCGCTGAAGGAGTCCACGCCGGAGCCGGACGACTTCTACAGCATCAACCACGCTTTGTTCTGCTACGACATCGAGGGCTCGCCGACACCGTCTCCGTCTCCAACCGCGACGGAGACCACCACTCCGACTCCGACTCCCACTCCAACCGCCACCGAGAGTGCGACCCCAACTCCCGCACCGACCGAGACGGAAACCACGTCCCCGTCGCCCACCCCGAGCGTGCTTCCGACCGAAACCGAGCGGGCGCCGTCGCCGACACCGTCGACGACGGTCCTCGGCAGCCACCTCGGCCGCACAGGCGCCGACGTGCTGCGTTTGATGATGATCGGCGTGATCCTCGTGGCTCTGGGCATCTTGACCTTCGTCTTTGTCGCGCGAACGGAGCGGCGAACCGCATAGCGCGCCACACTCGCGTCGGGGGTTCAGGTCCCCCTTGAGCCGCTTGACCGCGTCTCATGAGGGGCAGATACTTCGGCTGGAACGCTGAGTTGGGGGATGAGGGTGAACGCCAGGGGGGCGCGTAGCCGAACCCCCCTACCTGCGATCATCACTCTCCGGCGGCGTCCCGCCGCCTGCGCTACAGCCGCGATGCTCATCGTAGCCATCATGGCCGTCCGGGCGGAGAGTTCGACCCTCACCTTTAATCCATCAGCCGACGCATTTGTTCGTTCGGATCGGGCGACCGGCAATTTCGGTACGGCCACGAAACTCACTGTGGATGGGAGCCCCGGCTACAACATCTTGCTCCGGTTCACGGTATCGGGCGTCGGGGCGAACACAGTCACGAGCGCGAAACTTCGCCTCTACAACACGGGCAAGTCCGCGAAAGGCGGTGACTTCTACCGGGTCGCCGACAACACGTGGACTGAAAGCACAGTCACCTGGAACACCGCCCCCGCCGCGGACCCCACCCCCTTGGCATCGCTCGGATCGGTCGCGATCAACACCTGGTACGAGGTAAACCTCAGCTCCTTCGTAACCGGAGACGGCAGCTACAGCCTCCGAGTGAAATCCACCTCATCCGACGGCGCGGACTACGCCTCACGAGAAAGCACGGCAGCCCGCCGTCCTCAGCTGGTACTCACCGTCGCGGCCTCCGACACGACGGCGCCATCCGCATCGATCACCTCACCGACGAACGGGTCGACCGTGTCGGGGTCCGTTCCCGTACAGATCGACGCCTCGGACAACGTGGGGCTAACGAAGGTAGAGCTCCGCGTCGACGGGAGCCTCCAAGGTACGGACACAGCCGCGCCCTACACGTTCAACTGGGACAGCGCGGCGCTCGCGAACGGCGATCACGGTCTGGTCGCCGTCGCCTACGACGCCGCCGGCAACACCGGTACTTCTTCCACCGTGACGGTCGCGGTGGAGAACGTTCTTGATACGACGAACCCAACGGCACCGACAAATCTCGCCGCCACAGCGATCGGTCCGACGAGGGTCGATCTCACGTGGACCGCGAGCACGGACGAGGTCGGGGTGACCGGCTATCGGGTGTTCAGGGACGGATCGCAGATCGGGACGTCGACGACGCCCACATACTCGGACACGACGGCGACCCCCGGCGCTACCTTCGAATACTTCGTGAAGGCCTACGACGCGGCCGGAAACGTCTCGCCGCCGTCGGAGACGGCGTCCGCAACGACTCCAATCGCACCGACCACGTTCATCTTCGCCGCCGCGGGCGACCACGGGACCGGCGGGAAGGCCGATGGGAGCCTCGCGGCGCTCGACGGCTCCGGGGCCTCCTTCTATCTGGCTCTCGGCGACCTCGATTACAACAACACCCAACCCGATTCCGCGTGGTGCGACTACGTGAAGTCGAAGTTGCCCACACTCGGGCCGAACTTCCCCTTCCAGCTGACCGGCGGGAATCATGAGCAGCAGGGCGGGTCGGATGGGTACATCCTCAACTTCGCCGCTTGCCTTCCGGACCGGATGGGTTCCACGCTGAGCCCTACCAACCAATACGCGGCCGAGTACTTCTTCGACTACCCGTCGGGAGCTCCGCTGATGCGCGTCATCGAGATCGCTCCCGATCTCGTGATTGAGAACGTGACGTACGACTACTTCACGGGCGACAGCCATTACACCTGGCTCGCGGGCGTGATCGACGATGCGAGAGCTTCAGGCATCCCGTGGGTCGTCGTTGGGATGCACAAGGTTTGCCTCACCACGGGGTCGAAGTGGTGCGAGATCGGAGCGGATCTGATGAACCTCCTGATCGAGAAGAAGGTCGACCTCGTTCTCCAGGGTCACGACCACAACTACCAACGAGGAAAGCAGCTTGGGCTCAACGCTCTCTCGTGTCCCGCCGTGCCCATCCTGGTTTACGACGCAGATTGCGTGATCGACGACGGCGCGGACGGCGTCTACCCGAAGGGGTCGGGAACGGTCTTCGTCATCGACGGGACGTTCGGTCGCGGCCTGTACGCCGTAAACGCGGCAGATTCCGAGGCCCCGTACTTCGCGAAGATCGACTCTTCCTCCTGGGGGTTCATGCGTTATACCGTCACGCCCGATCGCATCGACGCGCAGTTCGTCACCACTTCGGGCACCTTCTCCGATACCTTCTCGATCAGAGTCGGGTAGCCACGAGGGTCATCGCCTCACACGTTGCAAGGCTCCGCTTGGAGGTCGGCGAGCGACCGGACATCCACCGACGGCGTCGTCTCGCTTCCATCATCGCTGATCACGTGCAGCGGGATCGCGTGCAGGACGCCTTCCACCCGGCTGATGCGCGGCACGGCTTCCTGCATCGACATGTCATGACCTTCGACCTCGGCGATGACGTCGAACGGTCCCTCGACCCGCACGATCCGGTGGACCCCGGGGACGGAGCTGAGCTCCTCCGCGAGCCGGGCGTCGGCAACTCGTGGTTCCTTCTGGATCAGGACGTATGTCTTCATCCGACCCTCTTTCGTCGCGTGCCTTCAGGACGTCGCAACGTGTCTGAGGGGTCGAGTGTTCCCATCTCGAGCAGAAACTTTGGCCTTGCGGAACCGGCCGAACGCGAAGCGCTTCAGGCGCTGTTCATCTCACGTTCAGATTCGATCTAGCAGCTAGAAGCGCCGGCCGCCGGTACCGTCGCTTGCGTCGCGAACGAGGGGGGATTTCCATGACGGCCACAACGCGCTTGTTCAAGAATTCGCCGGGCGGACAGACCTTCGCCGCCGGCACGGCAGTGTTCAGGGCAGGAGACGCCGCCGAACATCTGTATGTCGTCCAGGAAGGCAAGGTCGAGATCAGGGTTGGGAATGAACTGGTCGAGATCGTCGGGCCCGGCGGACTCTTCGGGGAGATGGCGATGATCGACGGATCGACCCGAAGCGCAGACGCGGTCACGCCGGAGGAATCAACGGTCCTGCCCATCGACAAGAAGCATTTCGATTTCTTGATCACAGAGACGCCGATGTTCGCGCGCACGGTGATGAACGTCCTCGTCGAGAGGTTGCGCGCCGCGAACAGCGCGTGCACTTAGCGGACGCCTGAAGATCGTCGGCTGCAACTCCCACGCGTTCACGTGGGCAACGCGATCAACTTTGTTCGTCGAACGGACGACGAGTTCTGCTCGACTGGGCTCGGCCGGCGTTGACGAAACCGAGGCACCATGCGCAGCTTTCGTACTCCTCAGATTCCGCCTGTATTCGAGAGTCCGGATAGAAAGCAACGGCATGCCCGGCGGCGATGATCTCGTCGACCTGACAGCTCAGCGTTTCGTTTTTCAGGTCATGGGTTTCCATGGTGTTGACGTTGCCCAGGTAGCGTCTGTTTGGACGGCTCGAAATTGGGTAAGCCATTCGCCCTCCTTGGCGTCTGCGCGACAAGAACGTCGCTTCGTTCGCGTAGGAGATACGGCTGTTAGCG
>Ga0070708_100001614_pt1 | contig 17288 bp, 18 predicted proteins | sample KBSK5503metaG_FD_65469 | JGI IMG/M metagenome (GOLD analysis project Ga0070708, IMG submission 65469) | Corn, switchgrass and miscanthus rhizosphere microbial communities from Kellogg Biological Station, Michigan, USA - KBS K5-50-3 metaG | ecosystem: Host-associated > Plants > Roots >... | reverse complement strand
TCCATCCGCCAAGTCACGGGCCAGCCCATCAAGTTCATCGGCGTCGGCGAGAAGTACGATGCGCTCGAAGCGTTTCATCCCGACCGCATTGTCTCGCGCATCCTCGGTATGGGCGACATCCTATCGCTGATCGAAAAAGCCGAGTCGCAGGTCGATAAGAAGAAGGCCCAGGAACTCGCGACCAAAGCGCTCACCGGCGGCGGCTTTTCGCTCGAAGATTTCCGCGACCAGCTTCGCCAGGTCCGCAAAATGGGATCGCTGCAGAGCCTCATGGGCATGTTGCCGAGCATCGGCCCTTTCGCCGGCATGCAGAAAGCGGCCGACAAAGTGGATGAAAAGCAAATCAACCGCGTCGAGGCCATCATCAACTCGATGACCGGCTACGAGCGCGACCACCACGAAGTGATCAACGGCAGCCGCCGCAAACGCATCGCCCGCGGTTCCGGCACAACCGTGCAGGAAGTTAACAACCTGCTCCGCCAGTACGCCCAGATGAAAAAGATGTTCAAGCAGATGGGCAAGCCCAGCTTCGCGCGCAGAATGGCGGGCATGAAGCTGCCAGGAATGTAGAACCAGTGGCCAGTGGCTAGTGGTCAGTGGTATTCGTACTTCGAACGCCTTTGGTTCGTGTTCTTCAGAGCCGGAGTGTTTTGTGTTTAAGCGGGTGCCTGAGCCAGTTGGGATTTTACTGACCACTGGCCACTGACCACTGATTCTATGAAATGGCGCTCCCTCGAGGAATCCGGCTCCTACAGCGACACCCGGCCGCTCCGGCAGATTTTTGCCGAGCGCAAAGAGACCATTGCCCACTACGTTCCAGCCGATGTGCAGGCCATCCATGAGCGCACCGTCGCCGCGCTGAAGGCGCAGGGACTCGCCGCCAAAGCGCTCGGCCTCGGCGCGAAGGCTCCTTCATTTGAGCTCTCGGACCACAACGGCAAGCGAGTCTCTTCAGCTGATCTGCTGAGCAAAGGCAGACTGGTTGTCTCGTTCATCCGCGGGCGCTGGTGCCCATTCTGTGTTGGCCAGATGGAGGCGATGAACTATATCGCCGCGCAGATCGAAGCCGCCGGGGCCTCGCTGGTCGCCATCTCGCCGCAGACCGTAAAGCAGGCCTACTTCATGTACGACCAGCACAAGCTTCGCTTCCCGCTGTTGGTGGATGCGCACAACGCGATCGCGCGCCAGTTCGGGCTGGTCTATCGCGTTCCCGAGGAACAGCAGAAGCTCTACCGCAGCACCTTTGTCAACTTGCCCTTCGTGAACGGCGACGACAGTTGGGAACTCCCGATCCCGGCGACCTATGTGATCGGCCGCGACCACAGCATCGTCTTCGCGTCCGCGAATGAGGACTACACCGAGCGGCCGGAGCCGCTGGAAATCCTAGCGCAGTTGGAAACCAGCCTTTGACTCATACACTTCATCTCGCTAGGGGAGACACGATGTAGGTAGGCTCTTCCTTGCCCTCGCCCCATTTGCGAAAACCCCTAACCTCCGTCATAATAATGGTTTGCCTCAACCCCGCCGGACTCTTCCGGACAAAGGATACGAAGTCTCGTGTTAATGATTCGCCTGGCTCGCATTGGTAAGCCGAAACAACCGTACTATCGTGTGGTGGTGATCGAGAAGGAGCGGGCGCGCAATGGCCGCTCGGTGGAGGTGGTGGGCACGTACAATCCGCGCACGACTCCGGCCAGCGTGGACCTGAAGCGCGAGCGCATTGATTACTGGGTTTCAAAAGGCGCCCAGTGTTCCGACCGCGTCAGGAAGTTGATTGCCCTGCCCGCGCCGGCCGTGGCCGCGCCGGTCGTCTAGGCGTTTCTCTTTCGCCCAACTGCCGCTTCCTCCCCTTCGACCATGCACAGTCGGTTTGACAATCGGGGCAAGGACGAATGACCCGTTGGTAGAATTGACATTCAGGAGGCCCGAGATGATTGAGCCGGCTGCCAACGTGCGGACATTGATCGAGCACATCGCCAAGTCGCTGGTCGAGGCTCCGGGCGAGGTTTTCGTGGAGGAGTACGAAGACGGCGACGAGACCGTCATCGAACTCGAAGTCGCCGAGAGCGATCTCGGCAGAGTCATTGGACGCTCCGGCCGCATCGCCCGCGCCCTGCGCACGGTGCTGAGCGCGGCAGGTTCCAAGCATGACAAGCGCTACGCGCTGGAGATCATCGAGTAGCTCTGAACCGTAGTTTGTAGTTCGGAGTTCGTAGTTTGCGCAAGAAAAGCAACGCGAACTCCGAACTACGAGCTACGATCTACGGAGAAGCAAATCGCGGTGGAGAATGCAGGCGGCGAGTTCATTACCCTGGCGGTCGTGATCAAGACCCAGGGACGCCGCGGAGAAGTCGCAGTCGAACTGCACACCGATGTTCCGGATCGCTTCCGGGAAGGCATGCTGCTGTGGGCGCTCCTGAAAAGTGGCGAGCGCCGCGCGGTTCAGATCGAGGACCTATGGCCGCACAAGAGTTTTCTGGTTCTGAAGTTTGAGGGCATCGAGACGATTTCCGATGCCGAGCCGCTGGCCGGCGCCGAACTTCAGTTGCCCAAGAGCGACCGCGGCGAGTTGCAGCCGGGCTGGACGTACCTGAGTGACCTGATTGGCTGCCAGGTGTTCGACGGCGAGCGCGAGATTGGCCCGATCGAGGACGTGCAGTTCGGCGCTGGCGAAGCGCCGCTGCTGGTGGTGGGGGGCGCAGCGAAGCTCCGGTACGAGATTCCTTTCGCGGAAGCGTATCTGGAGAAAGTGGACCTCGACCGAAAGCAGGTCCGGATGCGGCTTCCGGAAGGATTGCTGGAAGTGAATGCGCCGCTGATAGAGAAAGAAAAACGGCAGAGCGGTCGCTAGTCGTTTGTCGTTCGCGGTTCGTTGTTCGCAAGGCGCGAATAGTTGATTTTGAGTATTGTTGCTCTGCGAACTCTGCGTTCTCTGCGGTAAAGGGTTTTGGTTCGCGATGCGAGTCGACATTCTCACGATCTTTCCCGACTTCTTTCGCGGACCACTGGATTACGGCATCGTCCGCCGGGCTCGGGAAACGGGGCTGGTGGCAGTGAACATCCACGATCTGCGGAACTTTACGAAAGACAAGCACCGCACCGTGGATGACCGCCCGTTTGGCGGCGGCGAAGGCATGGTCCTGAAGCCGGAACCTATCTTTGAATGTCTGGAGTCGCTCGGTGGCGTAGTGCCACGCGCGGAGCGCGCGGCCGGAAACGCGAAGCAGTCGGTTATCCTGCTCTCTGCGCAAGGCCGCAGACTCGAGCAGTCGCTTGCCGCGGAACTGGCGGCGCTCGACCGCATCGTTTTGATCTGCGGGCGCTACGAAGGCGTGGACGAGCGCGTCAGCGAACACCTGGCCGACCGCGAAGTTTCGATCGGCGACTATGTGCTCAGCGGCGGCGAACTGGGGGCTGCGGTCATTGTCGACACGGTTACACGGCTGATCCCCGGCGCGGTAGGCAACGAGGCTTCGACGCATCAGGAGTCGTTCACGGCGCATGCTGAACTCACAGGCGATGGCCCAAGTTCCACCTGCGTTTCGGGCGGATTGCTCGACTATCCGCATTACACGCGTCCGGCGGATTTCCGCGGCATGGCGGTACCGGAGGTGCTGGTGAACGGCAACCACGAAGAGATACGCCGCTGGCGCCGGAAAACGGCGCTGGCGAAGACGTTGCGCAACCGCCCCGATCTGCTGCAGCGGGCCGCGCTGAGCCGAGAAGACAAGGAATTGCTGCAGGAAATCGGGAGTTCGTAGTTCGGGGTTCGTAGTTAGAAAAAGCGTCGCGAACTCCGAACTCCAAACTACGGCCTACTGCTTAAGTTCAGGAAGGAAGAAGTTATGCCGAACCCAATTATCGAAAGACTTCTAGCGAAGTCTCGCCGCACTGACATCCCGGATTTCGGTCCTGGAGACACCGTCAAAGTCCAGGTCAAGATCAAGGAAGGCGACAAAGAACGCCTGCAGGCGTTTGAAGGCGTCGTCATTTCGCGCACACGGGGCCCGCAGGCCAGCTTCACCGTCCGCAAGATCAGCTTCGGCCAGGGCGTGGAACGTATCTTTCCCATCCATTCCAAGGTCATCGACAAGATTGATGTCCTGCGCTCGTCGAAGGTCCGCCGCGCCAAGCTCTACTACCTGCGCAGCCTGAGGGGCAAGGCCGCGCGCCTGCGCGAAGTTGAATAGCATTCCCGTGGAAGACCCCGGCGCTCCTCCTAGCGCCGGGTCCTTTCCTTCTCTCGCGGGGCTTCATCCGTTGAACCTCGGCCAGAACCTCGACCTAAAACTCGGACTTGCAAGCTCGCGCTTCCTCGGCGAAGATGCTCGAAAGCTCCCGTGCCTTCCACATCGCAGAACGCGAAAGCAATTTCTCCCGCGACCGCCAAGCTGCGCTTCTTGAAGAAGCTGCGCTGCACCCTGAAATTTGAGAAGCAGGCCTGGACCGCTGCCGCGAAGCTGGTCGCCGGTGTCGATGAAGTCGGCCGCGGATCTCTGTTCGGCCCGGTAGTCGCTGCCGCCGTCATTCTGGATCCCGGCTACCGTATTCGCGGCTTGCGCGACTCGAAGCTGCTGCCCCCCGAGCGCCGCGAGGAACTTTCTCTCCGCATCCGCGAACACGCGATCGGCTGGGCCACTGCGGCCGTGGATTCCGCCCGCATTGATCAGATCAACATCTACCAGGCTTCGCGCCTCGCCATGTTGCAAGCCGTCCGGCAGCTAACGCCCGGCGCCGACTATCTGCTGGTGGACGCGGTCAAGCTCGACTGCGACCTTCCCCAGCGGCCCATCATTCATGGCGACGCTCTGTCGGCCTCCATAGCGGCCGCGTCCATTCTCGCCAAAGTCGAGCGCGACCGCATGATCTGTGCCTGGGATCCGGTCTTTCCCGTGTACGGCTTGGCCTCCAACAAGGGATACAGTACCCCGCATCACATTGCCGCGCTTCGCGAGCACGGTCCTTCACCGCTGCATCGCCAGTCGTTTGCGCCGGTGTGGAACGCTCCCATCCCGCAGGAGGTTCTCGGCTTCATGCTCGACGAGTCAGCCGAAGCTGGTGACGACGAACCCATGCTGCAGGCCCCTTGCGAACCGTAGCGCGACGCCTTCCGGCGCCGTTCCCATCGAAAATGATCTGTTTGCCGGAGCGAACGCCATTGGAGCGGGTTCGAGTCATGAACCCTCAGAGGCGGGCCTCCCCCTGTTATCATTTTCGGCGTGACCCAGCGCGGGAAGTTCATAACTTTTGAGGGCCTCGATGGCAGCGGCAAGAGCACGCAGGTCGCCAAGCTGGCCCGTTCCCTGCGCGCGCACGGGTTTTCGGTCACCATCACTCGCGAGCCGGGCGGCACCGCCGCCGGCGAAAGAATACGCGAAGTGCTGCTCCATTCTTCGACGCACGGACTTTCCCCGCTCACCGAAATGGCTTTGATGTTCGCTTCCCGCGCGCAGCACATTGAGGAAGTGATTCTTCCTGCGCTGGCGGAAGGCCGCATTGTGCTCTGCGACCGCTTTACCGATTCCACCGAGGCCTACCAGGGAGGCGGCCGCAAGCTGGGCTCGAAGCCGGTCGTGCAGTTGCACGAAGTGCTGTGCGGGAATCTTCAGCCCGATCTGACCATCCTCCTCGACAACGATGTGAGTTTCAGCGTCGGACGCGCCCGCCGCCGCAACCGAAAGCACAAGAATCATCGTCCGGACAAAGACGAGAACCGGTTCGAACAGGAGAATCGCGCCTTTTTCGGACGCGTTCGCAACGCCTATCTCGCGCTCGCCGCTCGCGAGCCCCAGCGGGTACACGTAGTAAACGCCCGCGGCGCGCCCGAGGAAACTCACGCTGCGATCATGGAGTTGGTGCGCAAAAAACTGAAGATCTGAAACCTACCACGGAGACACGGAGACGCGGAGGAAGGCGATGGATCGATGGTTGATTTCTGATTGCCGACTGACAACCCGGCGTCGGTTTGCGCGCCAATCAGCAGCCAAATTCAAGGCTCTTCTCTGTGACTCTGTGACTCTGTGGTGAACTGACATTCAATGCCCTTTTCTGAATTCGTCGGCAATCAAGAAACCGTCCATCGCCTGCGCGAGATGCTGGCGCGCAACCGCTTTCCGCACGCCGTCATCCTCGCCGGCGCCGAGGGATCGGGAAAATACACGCTTGCCCTCATGCTGGCCCGGGCCATGAATTGTCTCGAACCGCCCACCACGGATGCCCTGCCCGATTTCTGCGGACACTGTTCCAACTGCACCCGCATCGCCCAGGCCGGAGACCTCGACGCGCGCTTCGCCGAAGCTGTCGAGGCCCGCGAAAATTTGCGCGAGACCGATAAGAAAGAAACCCGCATCCTGGTACAGACCCATCCCGACGTGCTGGTGATCCCGCCCGATCCGCCACAGATGATGATCAAGGTGGATCAGGTCCGCCACGTGATCGCCACCATTTATTTCCGTCCCGCCGAAGCTCGCGAACGGGTCTACATTTTCACCTCCTCCACGTTCATGAAAGAAGCGGCGAACTCCCTCTTGAAGGTTCTGGAAGAGCCACCCGAGTTCGCGACCATTTTTCTGCTGACAGAAAATCCCGGCGAACTGCTGCCCACCATCCGCTCGCGCTCCATGAACCTGGCTCTGGGCGCGCTCGCTCCCACCGAGATCGAAAGCCTGCTGTCCCAGAGGCGGCCCGACTGGAACTCGAGCCAGCGCGCGCTCGTGGTCCGCCTCAGCGAAGGCGCCATGGGACGCGCTTTGTCCTTTGACCTCGAGAGTTATACCGCCGCCCGCGGCCACGCGCTCATTCTGCTGAATGCGGCTCTCGGCGCCGGCTATCACACCAACCTGTTCAAGGCCACCGAAACCTATCGACCGGGCGCCGAAGGCCGTAACAAAACCGACAACCTTCTTCGTACCCTGTATTCGCTTTTGCAGGACCTGCTGTTCCTGCAGTCGGGCACGCCGCAACTCGTCCATAACACAGATATTCTGGGAGAGCTTAAAAAGATGGCTGGCTCGGCCGACTTTGACTGGGTCCGGCGCGCGGCCGATGGTTTGGGCGAGGTCGAGCGCGGCATGCGGAGAAACCTGCTGCGCTCGTTATCGCTCGACGCCTTTGCTACGGCGCTCGAACGAAGGCCTTAACGGATTCCCTTGCTCCAGTCAAGACCGTGCGTCACGGTTATCAGCGAAGGGCCGGCGCACAAAAGACTGCATAAAAGATTGTCATCCCTTTCGCGCTGTGATACCGTACCGATAAAGATCACGCCTTTGTACCCACAATCACAGGCTCAAGTGTTGTGGCTTATTTCGCCGCCCGTGCGCGCAGGTGGTGCAAAATGAAAGATACCCTCGACTCCTCTATACCCGCAGAAACTTCGGCCGAACCGGAAGGCTTCGCCAACCGCAAACTGATTCGTCCGTCGCTGAACCGGAACGATCACGCCCACAATAACCATGGGCACAATCATCCCGCCGCCGAACGCCGAGACCGCTCCCCGGCCCCGGTCAAGAAAAGCGCTCCCGCCGAACAGACCAACGCCGAGAATTTCTATTACCAGAAGCAGATGCAGACCAAGACAGCCATGGTCGTGGTGCTGCGCGACGGCGAGGAAGTCCACGGCTACATCGAGTGGTACGACAAGAACTGCATCAAGCTGAACCGCTCCGGCGCACCTAACCTGATGATCTACAAGCCCGCCATCAAGTACATGTTCAAAGAGGGCGAGAACGGGAAGAAGTAGCGCTGGGCTTGGGCTCTAGGCGTTCGGCTTTGGGATTTGCGATTTTGCGTCTCGGCAACCCCCGCGCAGTCACTTTCCAGTATTCTTGAGGTTCTCCAGTCGAGCCTGCGCCTCCTTGAAATCCGGCGCCAATTTCAGCGCCGCATCATAAGCCGCGGCGGCGTCCGCGAATTGCCCTTTGTCCTCCAGGACCCGGCCTTGCCCATAGAGCGCGTTTGGAGAGGGCGCGATCTGCGCCGCGCGCATGAAGTCCTGCAAGGCGGCATCGAGTCTACCCTGTTCGTGCTCGATCCTGCCCCGGCCCAGGAAACTTTTTTGCTCATAGGGATTCAGGCTGATGGCTTGCGTGTATTCCGCGGCCGCATCATCCCTCCGCCCGAGTTGACTGAAGAGCACACCCAGGTTGTTGTGCGTCTGCGCCGCCTCCCGCTCGTCGGACGCGTACTTCAACGCGAGCAGATACTCCCGCTGTGCCCGATCCAGCTGGTTCTGCCGAAGCAGGATCGTGCCCAGGTTATAGTGCGGGGAAGCGAGCGTAGGCGTCAGTTCGATGGCGCGTTCCAGGTGTGACTGGGCCAGATCGGGACGCTGCATTGCCATCAGCGCCGAGCCCAGGTTCCCTTCGGCAATGCCATTTGCGGGGGTGACCTGAACGGCATGTGCGAACAGGCTGTAGCTGTTTCTCCAGAATCCGATCTGCACGTGCGTTGCCGCGGCATACCCAAACAGCACGGCCAACGCAATCGCCGCCTGCCCCACCCGGCTCAGCCCAACCCGCGCCGCGGCCTCGCACAACAGCCAAACCACAATCACGAACAATCCCCAGAGAGGGAAATAGGCGTACCGGTCTGCCCAGGCCTGGCGCCCGACCTGGAGAATGCCAATGACCGGGACCAGCGTTCCCAGAAACCACAACCAGCCCGCGAGAAGATAGCGGCGTTCGCGGAAATGCCAGAACACGGCCGTGATCGCTGCCAGCACGACAGCTGCGCCTATCACTTTCCAGAGCGCGAGCGAACCCTCGGGATGCGGATAGAACACCGCCAGCCCCGAAGGCCACAGCGCCTTCTCGATGTAGACGAGATAAGAGTAAACGGCGTTTTTCAGGCGCATCGCCAGCGGCAGAAGCTCAGTCGAGCCGAGAGCTCCGCCTGCGCGCTGTGCGTAGAGCGTGATCGCCGCGCTGGCCGCCGCCAGCGCTAGTAGAGGAATTTTTTCGAGTGCCAGCCTGGAAAGCGGCGTCTCCGGAAACCGTCGCAGCGGCCAGAAATCGAGCAGGAGCAGCGCAAATGGAAGCGTGATCGCCATGGGCTTCGCCATCAGCGCCAGCGCGAATAGCAGCGCGACCAGCAGATAACGGCTTGCGCGTGGCCTCTTCACGTACCAGCCATAGGCGGCCAAAGCCAGAAGGAAGAAGAAACTGCACAAGACGGTTTTGCGCTCCGCCACCCAAGCGACCGGCTCCACATTCAGCGGATGGACGGCAAACAGAGCCGCCACAAGCGCGCTTCGGCCCGCGAACCCGGTCGCCTTTGCCAGCAGCAGGAACAACAAAACCACGTTGACCGCGTGCCAGAATACACTTTGCGCGTGATGTCCGGCCGGCCCGAGTCCGAACAGCTGCACATCCAGCATGTGAGAGATCCACGTCAACGGATGCCAATTCGCCTCTGCCGTCGACGTGAAAGCCCACGCCAGACTCCGCGAGGTCAGCCCTTGCTGGACCTGAAAATTGGAAGTCACATAGGCCGGATCGTCATAGTTGACGAACCCGTTTTCGAGCGCGGGGTAATAAAGTGCCACCGTGCTGCAGAACAGGAGCAGCCCGAAGAGAGGTACGGCGTTTCGATGCGCCGGCACCATTATTTTCTAGCAGGCCGGAGCGGGAACGGGATAGTCCTCAAGTAGTGTCCGACTTGGTTGATTGACTGTGTTAATCGCGCCTTTTTCACAGGAGTCCACATTGACCAGAGAGCCTCTGGGGGATAAAGTGGCACTAGCGAATCGCGTCTGACGATCGCTTCAAACATCACACCAGCCAAAGTGCCGTGGAGGAGCCCCGACCATTGCCCAGCGTCTTCGTAGTGCCAGTGTATGTCGAAGTTTCGGCTGGTTTCGAGCGAGCAGTTGACACACTAGAATCGCACCTGCGACGTGCTGGCTACATCTTCCATACCGGGGAACCTCTTTCGGAGACTCTTGACGACACCAAGCGGGCTCTGGAAGAGAAGGGCGATAGCAAAGGCGGCAATGGCGGAATCAGAACAGAACTATCTCCTTGAACTCTGGGACAAGAATATTGGCCCAAACTGCGGCAAGAAGATCCCAGAGCGTACACGCGTCGGAAGCGGAAGGAAAAGTGAGGGTGGTTTTTGCAGTCTGGTCTGTTATGGCGAGTACTATAAGGCAGACTGGACCGAGAGGCACAAGAGAGCGGTCGCGGCGGCGGAGCGGCACCGCAAATCGTAGAAGTAGAAGAGCAGGGGTTGAAAGTGGACATTGCAGCGCCATTGTTCCCGGAGATATACGACCATGAGGGCGGCAACGGTATTCTGCCCTGGCAAGAGATCAAACGACTCGTGCAGGTTGGCCGCATAAGTGCGAGTCCGGAAGTTTCAGACTCCCAACTCCAACCGGCGAGCCTTGATCTGCGCCTGGGCCAGGAAGCATATCGCGTTGAGGCGAGCTTCCTCCGTGGTCGCTCAGCCACGCTTCTTACCAAGGTGCATGAATTGCTCGTCGACAAGATTGACCTTGGTCAGCCAACGCCACCTTTGTTGGAGCCTCGGGTTGTTTACATAATCCCCCTGCTCGAGCGATTGAAGCTGCCCGACGACATCCGGGGGAAAGCCAACCCAAAAAGCACAACCGGGAGGCTCGATATTTTCACGAGGTTGATCACCGAATGCGGTGATGAGTTTGACCGGGTTCCAAAAGGGTACTCCGGAGAACTCTACATAGAAGTGTCTTCCAGAACATTCCCAATACGCCTCAGAGCTGGGATGAAACTCAACCAGCTTCGCTTTGAGCGAGGCAGTTTGGATTCGCTAGGGAACGGGAATTTACGACAATTGACCAACCAACAGCACCTTATCTACGACGTCGAGGGGAGTCCTGGGAAGACTCACATTGATGACGGGGTCGTGATCACAGTAGACCTGGAAGGCGACGATTGCTCTGATACCGTCGCATACAAGGCTAAGGGTACCGACCAGGCAATAGATCTGGGCCGGATTAATTATTACGACCCAGCGGATTTCTGGGAGGCGATACCTAGGCCGCGGAACGGCCGCATTGTTCTCGAAACCGGCGGCTTCTATCTTCTAGCGTCGAAAAAGCGCGTGCGGGTGCCTCTAGATCACGCAGCGGAAATGGTCGCCCACGATCCGAGCATGGGGGAATTTCGCGTTCACTATGCCGGCTTCTTCGATCCTGGTTTCGGATACGGGGCCAATGGGGAAATCCCAGGAACAAAAGCAGTCCTCGAAGTCAGAGCCTACGAAGTGCCGATCCTGCTGGAGGACGATCATTTAGTCGGGAGACTCCATTACTACCCTATGGCGAGTAAACCGGAAAGAGTGTATGGCGTTTCTATAGGGTCTTCCTATCAGCAGCAGGGACTCGCTCTCAGCAAGCAATTCAAGCGTCCCGAGGCGACGCGCCGAGACAGCATTTCAGGTTCTGCGCAAAGCTTAGCCACTGCGTAAATGCACCAAGCTGCCGGAGAACCCATTCTCTAACCGCGGGCCCGGTTGACAATCTTCCCTATCTCCCCTAGCATCAATGACTTGAGGCGTGCTTTGCCTCGGGAGACGGGGGACGACGCGTGATCAAGCTCGACATTATCAATGAAGTGGTCAGTCGCACCGGGATCACCAAAACCAAGGCGGAGCTCGCCGTCGAGACCGTCTTCGAGACCATGAAGAAGGCGCTCGCCACCGGCGACCGCATCGAGCTGCGCGGCTTCGGCGTTTTCAACGTGCGCCCGCGCAAAACCGGCATCGGACGCAATCCGCGCACCGGCGCCGAAGTCTCGATTCCGCCCGGCAAGGCGGTTCGCTTCAAGCCCGGCAAGGAACTGCAGTCGATTGATTGAGTTCCTCTCATCGCAGATTGCAGAGGCAGATTGCAGAAGTGAACCCACAAATTGCTTACCGGCAGGAAGGGTTTTCACTTCGGCAATCTGCAATCTGACTTCTGCAATTCGACGCCACCTGTGCCAACCTGACCTCTGCAATCTGCAATCGAACTCTGTGTCTCTGTGGTGGAAGGGGACTCTGTGGTGAAATAGATCGAAGGCCTGAGAGTGTATGTCTGAACCCAAGTCGCCTTTCCCACCAACCCTTGAATGGGAACAACCTCCTGCGGTCTGGGTCATCCCTCGGCCGCGCCAGCGACTAGGGGTGCACATCGTGCTCTTGCTCGCGACCTTTCTGAGCACGCTGGTCGTGGGCGCCCGGATGCAGTTCAACTTCTTGCATCACCATCCGGTATTTTCTCTGAATGAAGACAGCCTCTCGCTGTTTCCCCTGGGCTGGATTCTTCAGCAGCCCTCGAACCTGCTGCTGGGCATTCCTTTCTCGCTCACGCTGATGCTCATCCTGCTGGCGCACGAGATGGGACACTACCTCTACGCCCGCCATTATCGCGTGTATGCCACGCTGCCGTTCTTTGTGCCGTTCCCTAGCCTGATCGGGACGCTCGGCGCTTTCATCCGCATCAAGAGTCCGATTCCGTCGCGGGCCGCGCTCTTCGATATCGGGATCGCCGGACCGATTGCAGGGTTCATCCCGGCGTGTGGGGCGCTGCTTGTGGGTCTGTCACTTTCACGTCCCTTGACCGGGACCGAAGTTTCGGACATTCAGCTCGGATTCCCCCTAGTCTTTCAGATCGCTGCCGGCATGCTGCACATCACCGTGCCGCTCTCTGCGCTTTCACTGCATCCCATCGCCGCCGCTGCCTGGGTGGGCATGTTCGCCACCGCGTTGAACTTGCTCCCCGGCGGCCAGCTTGATGGCGGCCACATCCTGTTCTCAGTTTCGCCGCGGCTTCATCGCTGGGTCTCAATGCTCACGGTATTTGCGTTGATCCCGTTCGGAAAATACCTCTGGACGGGCTGGTTTCTCTGGGCCGTGTTCCTGGCCATGACGGCGCGACATCCCAACGTTTCGCCCTATCCATCGGTCTCCGGCCGCCGCCGCGGCGTTGCCCTGTTCGGATTGCTGATGCTCGTCCTGACCTTTACACCCGCACCCTTCACGCACAATGCCGGTCGCGACGTCTGGCCCGAGATTCGGGGCAGTAGCCGCGACGCGCTCCACTCTTTCGGGGCCGGCGTTCACCGCCTGCTCCGCCGTCATTGAATTCTGTCCACTGGCCTGCATTATTCACGAGCCTGTTTTGAAAGGGCGCGGCTTCAGCCGCGCCGTCTCATGCCACATGAATGCGGGCTTTAGCCCTTGAGGGGGCAGTCTGCTTTCCAAGGAATCGTCTTGGAGACGCGATGTAGCAAGAAGGTAGTAGCCGAGAGGCATCTACCGTCGCCCCAGCAGCACCGTCACGCATGCAATCGCCGCCCGGTCGGTGCCCAGGCCCTCTGGCGTCTTCGCTTTGATCCCGACACAGTCCGCAGGAATCCCGCAAAGTTCGGCCACCTGTTTGCGAATTGAGTCGGCATGTGGACCGATCTTCGGCGCGGCCAGGATCAGCGTGGAGTCGAGATTGATGAGCTGGTACCCAGCCGCCTCCACGCGCCGGAGGGCTTCGCGCAGGAAAACGCCAGAGTCAGCACCCTTCCACTGTGGATCGGACGGCGGAAACAGCGATCCAATGTCGGGACCGGCGATCGCGCCCAGCAGCGCGTCGGTCAGCGCGTGCAGCAGGACGTCCCCGTCCGAGTGGCCGCCCAGGCCTTGGTCATGCGGCAAGGCAATCCCGCCAATTTTTAACGGAATCCCCGGCTTGAACTCGTGCGAGTCCCAACCGTAGCCGATCCGGATATCGGGTTTCAATGGAGGATCTCGTTTGAAATCGCTGCTGGCCTCTAGCTTCTGGCTGTTAGTAACCAGCAACGAGCAACGGAAAACTCGCCACTCGCTACTCGCTACTCGCCACTGTTCCTCAAATAAAACTCGGCCAGCTCCATATCAGCCGGCGCGGTGATCTTGATGTTCCGCGGTGAGCCCATGACAACCGCTACAGGATGTCCGGAGCGCTCGATCAAGGAAGCTTCGTCGGTGCCAACAAAGCCATCGGCAGCCGCGCCATCGAAAGCTTTCTTCAGGATGTCGTAGCGGAACCCCTGCGGCGTTTGCGCCATCACCACGCCGGCGCGAGGGAGGGTGGCTTTGATGAGTGCGCCGTCCGCGGTGCGTTCGACCTGTTTCACCGTGTCCACGGCCGGCAATCCGGCGATGGCGGCGCCGTGTTTGTCGGCGGCGGCAATCACTTCCGCGATGATCTCCGGCGTCACCAGGGGCCGCACCGCATCGTGCACCAGAACGATGTCCTCCGGGTCTGCCGCCACCGCCGCCAGCGCGTTGGCGACCGAGTTCTGTCGGTGCTCGCCACCTTCCACGATCTGCAATCTCTTGTTCAGGATTTCAGGGTACTGCTTTTCCAGTTGCGTGCGGAACCCCGCCATCTCGTTCTTCCGCAAGGCGACGACAATCTCGTAAACTGCCGGAGCGGCAGCGAATTTGCGCAGCGTGCGCACAAGGATAGGCACGCCATCGAGTTCCTTGAACTGCTTGGAAGGCGGTTTTTTCCTAACCTTCGCGGCCGAGGGCGAGGCCATACGTGTGCCCAGTCCGGCTGCCGGAACAATCACAAACACCTTCATAGAGGGCGTTCAGTATAAGAGCGTGGTGGGAGAAGTTCAAATCGAAGAGCGGTCGTTAGTCACCAGTCGTTGGTCACTCGGCAAGTGTGGGCTAACGACCAACCCGGCAAATGGGGCTAACGACCACCGACCACCGACTAACGACTGCAAACCTGAAGTCTACTCCACCGGCCGTTCCGCCGCGTGCGCCGTCTTCTTGGCATCTGCGGCTGGACCATTCCCCAGTGGCGGGATTGGAACGGTCGCAACTGTCACCGCTCCGGACACGGGTTTAGCCGCTTCCTGCCGCAGCGCCGCGCGCTCGTCCCATTTGCCGAAGATCATCTTGCCCGCGGTAGTCTGCAGCACCGAGGTCACGGCGATGTCGATGGTCTTGCCGATCATCTTGCGCGCGTTATCTACCACCACCATGGTGCCGTCGTCCAGATAGGCAACGCCCTGGTTGTATTCCTTCCCTTCCTTTAGGATGAACACCCGCATCGCCTCGCCGGGCAGCACGATCGGCTTGAGCGAATTGGCCAGCTCGTTGATATTCAGCACTTCAACGCCCTGCAGCTGCGCGACCTTGTTGAGGTTGAAGTCGTTGGTGATGATCTTGCCCTCATAAACCTTGGCCAGTTCGATCAGCTTCATGTCGACTTCGCGCACGGTAGGAAAGTCGTCTTCGACGATCTGGATTTGCAGCGACGCCGTCTTCTGCAGCCGCTGCAGGATATCGAGCCCGCGGCGGCCACGGTTGCGCTTGAGCGAGTCGGCCGAGTCGGCCACCAGTTGCAGCTCACGCAGCACGAATTGCGGAATCACGATGATGCCGTCCAGGAACCCGGTTTCGGCGATGTCGGCGATCCTGCCGTCGATGATGACGCTGGTGTCGAGGATCTTGTAGCTCTTCTTGCCCTGTTTCTCGCCGCCGAAGATTCCGCCCAAAGCCGCCAGATTCAGCAAGTCGCCCTTATTCGCGCCCACCACCAATCCCACGTAGGCCATCACCATCATGACCAGGATCTGCAAAAAACTCTGCGTCGGACTCGTGGGAATGCTGTTGCGGATAACCAGGGCAAACAGATAGGCGCCGAAGATGCCGAGCACGCTGCCGATGGCGGCGCCGATCAGGCGCTTGAGGCTCATCACCCGCAGCCGCCACTCGAAGACAACGATGACTGCGCCGATCAGCAGACCGAGAGGGGCATCCAGATTCGAAGGCAGACCAAACGGCCGAATGAGGTAGCAGGTAACACCGACAAACAAAACAAACAAAAGACGTATCAATATGACGTCCACAGACAGGCCCCCTCGGGGAGGGCTAGCTGCTTGCGCGGCTCCCGCCCCGCGCTGATCGCCCTAGGGTGAATGAAAGTCGAATGCCCTCGGCGTCAGCGTTCTATTCGCGGAGCTGTATGAAAAATGAGCCCGCCCCGCGCCCGGCCGAAGCCGGAGTCAAGCCAACAGTATCTCTCAGAGTATATACCTGAGGTGAAGGTACGAAGGTACGCTCCCGAACAGACGCCTGGACCGGCAGATTTGTGGAGAAACCGCTAACTTCGTAATGACTTTCAGGTGGCAAGAAGTTTGAAACGCTGCGGCTTCGGCCGCGCAAAAGGCACGTCGGCTACGTTAGACTGTCGGGTTATCTGGAGACATCTCCAATATGAACTGGCCGGGACAAGTCGTCCTGCTCATTGCCATTTTCGCTTCACTGTTTCTGTTCTGGCGGAAGTTTGGCGTAGCGCTGCGCATCATCCTAGCCTCAAAGCCCGACGCCGACTTCCAACTGCGGCCGATTGGCCCGCGCATCCGCAAAGTGCTCTGGGAGGTGGCCGCGCAGGGATTGGTCATCGCCCAGAGGCCGCTGCCCGGTCTGGCGCATGCCTTTGTGTTCTGGGGCTTCTGCGTTTTCGCGCTGGTCACGCTCAACCATTTTGCCGAAGGATTCGGCCTGGGCTTCCTGTCTGACGGCGGCTTCTCGCGCTTTTATTTCCTGTTTGCCGGCGTATTCGCTGTAGCCGTGGCCATTTCGATCGCGGCGCTGGCCTTTCGCCGTTTCGTCATCCGGCCGAAATGGCTTGAGCCGCTGTCCCCTGAATCTGGCTTGATCGCTTTTCTGATTTTCGCCTTGATGATCACCTACCTCGCCCGCTTCTGGGTGCCCGAGGGCGGCCCGGCGGCCTGGGCTGTGTGGTGGGCGCACACGCTGCTACTCCTGGTTTTCCTTCCGCTGATTCCCGGCACCAAGCACATGCATCTCGTCCTCAGCCCGTTGACGGTGTTTCTGGAGCGCGACGGCTTCAGCCGCATCCCGCCGCTGGTGGGCGACGAGGATTTCGGCCTCGACACCGGCAAGGATCTGACCCGTATTACCAGTCTGCAGGCCTACACCTGCGTCGAGTGTGGCCGCTGCACCGAACATTGTCCGGCCAACAACACGGGAAAGATTCTCAATCCCAAAGAAATGATTCTCGGCACCCGGCATTACCTGAAAGAGTTCGGGCCGCAGAGCAGTGAGCTGCTCTTGGACAAGCACCTTTCCATGGAAGCGGCTTTCCAGTGCACCACCTGCGGGGCTTGCGAGTTCCAGTGCCCGGTGGGCATCCAGCACCTGCCGTTGATCGTAGGATTGCGTCGCGGCGCGGTGAATACCGGCAAGTGGGACAACACTCATGGCGGCGAGTTGTTCAACACGCTCGAGCGCCACGGCAATGCGTTGGGGTT
>Ga0070708_100001613_pt1 | contig 17289 bp, 17 predicted proteins | sample KBSK5503metaG_FD_65469 | JGI IMG/M metagenome (GOLD analysis project Ga0070708, IMG submission 65469) | Corn, switchgrass and miscanthus rhizosphere microbial communities from Kellogg Biological Station, Michigan, USA - KBS K5-50-3 metaG | ecosystem: Host-associated > Plants > Roots >... | reverse complement strand
CGCATTGGCGGAGAGGGCGGGATTCGAACCCGCGGAAGGCTATTAACCTTCGCACGCTTTCCAGGCGTGTGACTTAAACCGCTCATCCACCTCTCCGGTGGGCGGCATTTTACTCCAAGGCCGTCGTCGTCCGCCCGGGCCGCCTCTGCGCTCGGCCCTTTGGCCGATGGCGGCGAGCCAAGCGGCCCGGCAGACTTGAATGGCGGCGTGACGGATTGACGTATGTCATCCACGGTATTAAAGTGACATACATGGAAAAGACTCAGGTGTATTTGCCGAAGGAAGAGCTCGACGCGCTGCGCAAAGCAGCCGCTCGCTCCGGCCGCAGCGTTGCAGAACTCGTCAGGGAGGCGATCCGCAAGGTCGTGTTGAAGACTCCGGCTACCGGCCCGGTCGCAATATGGGACGGCGAGCCGCGACGGCCGTCGATGGATCACGATACCGTCTACGACGAGCCCTGATGCGGCACGGCGAGGCCGCTTTCGTGGATAGCGGGGCGTGGATCGCCCTCGCCCTCTCGCGTGATCCGCTGCACGCGCAGGCGCGGGAACAGTGGGACGCCCTGCAGGCCGCGAGCGCCCGACTTCACACATCGGTCCCTGTGGTCATTGAGACATTCACTTTCCTGGATCGAAACGCCAACCGTGACGTAGCATTGGCGTGGAAAGAGTCGATCTACAAGCCCCGGACCGTGAAATTCCTTCCCTGCGAGTTGCGCGACCTTGAACAATCCTGGGAATATTTCCGGCGCAAGGACCTGCACAAGCTCTCGGCCGTTGACGCAACGAGTTTTGCCATCATGAAGCGCTCGCGCATTCGCCTCGCGTTCGCATTCGATCACCACTTTTCGGTTGCCGGTTTCAGGCTGGTAGCGTGATGGCAGTCCCCGCCAAGAGCCGCATCGTCATCATCGGTGGCGGCATCGTCGGCTGCAGCATCGCGTACCACCTGGCCAAGCGCGGGGAGCGCGACGTCACGCTCATCGAGCGGCTGCAGCTCACGCATGGTGCTACGTGGCATGCGGCGGGCCTGGTCGGGCAACTGCGCAGCAGCAGCAACCTGACGCGCCTGATGCGTTACTCGGCGGAGCTGTACGCGACGCTCGAAGCGGAAACGGGACAGGCCACCGGATGGCACGGCTCGGGCAGTCTGCGCTTGGCATCCTCGAAGGAGCGCTGGCAGGAGCTGAAGCGTTCGGCGACGATGGCCAAGGGCTTCGGGTTCCATGTCGATCTCGTGTCGCCGCACGAGGCGCGCGAGCTTTTCCCGCTGATGGAAATCGAAGGCGTGGTAGGTGCTGCGTGGATCGCGGGCGACGGCTATGCCGACCCGACCAGCCTCACCAATGCCTATGTGGCTGGCGCGCGCGCGGGTGGTGTTGCGATCATCCAGAACTGCCGCGTCACTTCGCTCACCAAACGCGGCCGGCGCGTGACGACGGTGGTGACCGACCAGGGCGAGATCGAGACCGAATGCGTGATCAACGCCGCCGGCATGTGGGGCCGCGAGATCGCCGCGATGGTCGGCACGCGCGTGCCCGCGTGCGCGGTCGAGCACCAGTACCTCGTCACCGAAAAGTCCGCGAAGATTCCCGATGGCCTGCCCAGCTTGCGCGATCCCGACCACAACTTCTACGTGAAGCCCGAGCCCGGAGCGCTAGCGGTCGGCGGGTGGGAAGCGAACACGCCGCCGTGGGGTGCGAACGGCATCGCGAAGGATTTCGGCCCCGAATTGCTGCAGCCGGATTTCGATCGTTTCGGTCCGCTGGCAGAAGCGGCGGGCATGCGCATTCCGGCGCTGAACGAAGTCGGCATCCGGCAGCTGATCAACGGACCGATTCCGATCACGGCGGACGGCGAGCCGATCATCGGCCTCTCGCCCGAGCTCGACAATTTCTACCTGTGCTGCGGCTTCACGTCCGGCATCGCGGGATCAGGCGGCGCGGGGATGGTGATGGCCAACTGGATTGTCGACGGCGACCCGGGCATGGACCTGTGGCCGTTCGACGTGCGCCGCTTCGGCGTGCCGCATTCGGTCAAGCAGTTCATGTACGAGCGCGCGGTGGAAAGCTACGGCCGCTACTATCACATCGCGTGGCCGACCAACGAATCCGACGTCGGGCGCGACGCGCGGCGCAGCCCGCTGCATGCGCGCCTGGAAGCGGCCGGCGCGGTGTACGGCAACAAGTTCGCGTGGGAGCGTCCCAACTGGTTCGCGCCGGTAGGCACCCTGCCCGTCGATACGCTGTCGTTCGAGCGCGGGCCTTCGTTCGACGCCATCGGTGACGAGCATCGCGCGGTACGCGAGCGCGTCGCGCTGATCGACATGACGTCGTTCTCCAAGTACGAGATCCGCGGTCCGGGTGCGCTGGCGCTGCTGCAGAGGCTGGCCGTCAACAACCTGGACCGGCCGATCGGGACGATCGTCTACACGCAGTTGTGCAACGAGCGCGGCGGCATCGAGGCCGACGTGACGATCACGCGGTTGGCGGAGGACCGCTTCTACTTCGTCACCGGCAGCGCGCTGGGCGTGCGCGACCGCTCCACCGTCGAGCGTCATCTACCTACCGACGGCAGCGTCGAGATCGTCGAACACACGTCGGCGCGTTCCGTGTTGAATGTGTGCGGGCCGAAGTCGCGCGAGGTGTTGGCGACCCTGACCGATGCGCCGCTCGACAACGCGAGCTTCCCGTATATGAGCGCGCGGCATCTGGACCTGGCGTATGCGCCCGCGCTGGCGCTGCGCGTCACCTACCTGGGCGAGCTGGGCTACGAGCTGCACGTGCCCACCGAATACGCGCTCTACCTGTACGACAAGCTGTGGGAGGCCGGCGAGCCGCACGGCATCGCCAACGCCGGGTACCGCGCGATCAACAGCCTGCGCCTGGAAAAGCACTACCTGGTGTGGGGCTCGGACATCACGCAGGATTACAATAACTACGAGGCGGGGCTGGGGTTCTGCGTGGCCGCCAACAAGGGCGAGTTCCTGGCGCGCGCCGCGCTGGCGGACGTCAAGGCGCGGGGGCCGAAGCAGAAGCTCACGTGGTTCACCGCGCCCGCGGAGATCAACATGTTCGGCGGCGAAATCGTACTGGCGGGAGACCGCGTGCTGGGCCGCGTGACCAGCGCGGGGTACGGCTACACGATGGGCCGGAATATCTTGTGTGCTTATGTCGCTGCCGACGAGCCCGTGCACGCCGAGTACAGCGTCGAGGTGATGGGGGAGCGCTATCCCGCCATCCGGCACACGAAGCCGCTGTACGATCCGGACCGAACCAAAATTCTGGCTTAAGACATGAACACCGAACTCACTTCCCTCCTCGCCACGCGCCGCGAAGGCCACGGCATGCCGCGCGCGTTCTATCACACCGAAGCGCTGTACGCCGAGGAATTGGCGCGCATCTGGCACGGCGGGTGGCTCTTCGCCGGCTTCACGTTCGAGATTCCGAAGCCGGGCGACTACATCACGATGACCATCGACAACACGCCGGTACTGGTGATGCGCAACGATTCGGGCGCCGTGCGCGCATTCCACAACGTCTGCCGCCACCGCGGGACGCTCTTGTGCCGGCAAGACAGCGGCCACGTGCGCGCGATCGTGTGTCCGTATCACAGCTGGACGTATTCGCGACAGGGCGAGTTGATCGCGTGTCACGGCATGCGGGAAGAGGTGGACAAGTCGAAGCTGGGATTGAAGCCGCTGCACACGGAAGTGGTCGCGGGACTGATATACGTGTCGCTCGCGGCCACGCCGCCATCATTTGCTCCACTACGCGAGCGCTTCGCGGCCGCGGCCAAACCGCAGGGCTTCGACCGCGCGAAGATCGCCAAGGTGATGGACTACGACGTGCAGTCCAACTGGAAGCTCGTCTGGGAGAACAACCGCGAGTGCTTCCACTGCGTGCGCTGCCATCCGCAGTACTACAAGGCGAATTTCGACGTCTACGAGGAGGAATTCGCGTCCGAGGCGGTCAAGCAGCAGATGGCCGCGGCCGTCGCGCGCACGCAGTCGAAGTGGGCGGCGCAGGGCATCGAGATCACGCATCAGCATGGCGGGTTGGCGACGTTCCCCGATCCGGACCGCGGCTTGTGGTTCGCGGCGGATCGCACCGTGCTGGCCGAGGGCTTCGACACGGAATCGATGGACGGAAAGCGCGTGGCGCCGCTGATGGGCGACTACAAGGATGCGGACGTGGGCGTGCTGCGGATGCGCAGCATGCCGAACTTCTGGGTGCACGCGAGCTGCGACCACGCGGTGGCCGCACGGCTGCTACCCGCCGGTCCGCGTGTCACGAAGGTGCGCGGCTATTGGCTGGTCCACGAAGACGCCGTCGAAGGCAAGGACTACGACCTCGAGCGCATGCTGCCGTTCTGGCAGCTCACCAACGAGCAGGACTGGGATATCTGCAAGTGGCAGCAGAAGGGTGTCGACTCGGTCGGCTACGAGCCCGGACCCCTGTCCACGCGCAAGGAGTACAACGTCGACGCGTTCATTCGCTGGTATCTGCAGCAGATGCGCAGCGACGGCGTGGCCGCGCCGCAGTTGCGGATCGCGTAGCGGGCCGGCAGAAATTCCGGTGTCATTCCGAGGAGCGTAAGTGACGAGGAATCCGTTTTTTCGCAGAGCAGCAGATTTCTCGCTCCGCTCGAAATGACACCGGAAAGTATGGCGCTGAGCCCGATCGAGCATTGTTCGCAAAAATGCGAACAGCGATCGGCGTGTAAAAACGCGTGGAACCCGCCCTAATTCGGCGCCGGTTCGGCCGAACGGCTAATGGGCACCCTCGCTCATGGGAGGTAGCATTTTTGCTACCTACCCCGAAAATGCTTCCCCCTATGGACGAGCGCTCGCAAATGCTGGCCGCGAATCTCGCTTCGCTCACGAGCGCGCGCAAGAACAAGCGTCCACGGGTGCTCAAGACTGATCGAACATTGCAGGTGCTCGTCGCCGATCTCGTGGCTGCTCGGACGGCCGCGGGAATGTCCCAGGAGGATGTCGCCGCCAGGATGGGGACGACCCGGAGCGTCGTCTCGCGTTTGGAGAGCGGCGCGCACACCCATCCGACGCTACGCACCATCGAGAAATATGCGGTCGCCGTGGGCGCGCTCATCGAGATCCGCGTCCGGACAAGACCCTAGAGCACGCCCGCCGTCGGTTAGCGATTGACCCTCATCCCCGAACGCACAATAATGCCTTCGCCTTGCAGGTGACGCTCGACGAATTCACAGGGAGCCCATGAGCTGCACCTTTTCGCAGGACAAGAATGTCTACGAAGAAACCGTCGCGACGTCCCACGTTTGGTCCTCGGCTTTTTCGCCGGTTGACGATCCGGAGTCCGTGCTCCCCGATGTGCCCTGATCGCATCCGCGGCATCGCACTCGCCGCGTTGTGCCTGGTGACCGCATGTTCGGGGATCGACTCGAGTCGCCCGCGGAGCGGCCCCGTTGGCGGTGCGTCCTACCTGGCGACTCCGTGTCCCCAACCGAACATCGCGGGCTTCCCCGATCTCGACTTCCCGCCGGGCGTCCGGTGTGGCTACCTCACCGTGCTCGAGAACCGGGCAAAGCCCGACGGGCGCCATATCCGCATCTTCGTAATGCGCGCACCCGCTGTCTCAGCGACGCCCAAGCCCGATCCGATCGTCTACCTGTCCGGCGGACCCGGCGGGGCCGGGTCGTTCGAGGTGGCGTTCATGGTCAAGCACGGGCTCAACGCCGACCGCGAAGTCATCTTCGTAGATCAGCGAGGCACGCACCGCGCCGATCCCCGCGTCGGATGTCCCGCGTGGGAGCGGTTCCAGTTCGACGCGGTCAGCCTTCCCTTCGCGGCGGAATCGACCACCGCCGCAGACGCTGCGTCGCTCAGGGAGTGCCGCGAGAAGTGGGTCGCCGCCGGCGTCGACCTTGCTGCCTACAACAGTACGGAAAATGCCGCCGACATTGCCGAACTCAAGGTAGCACTGGGCATCGACACCTGGAACGTCTACGGAGTTTCCTATGGATCGAAGCTCGCGTTGATCGTCCTGCGCGATCACCCACAGGGCATCCGCAGCGTGGTCCTCGATTCGGTGTCGCCGCCTGCGAACAACATCGCCGAGACGTGGTGGTCGGCTCCGGCCAGTTCGTTCAAGGCGATCTTCGCTGCGTGTGCTGCCCAGCCTGCCTGCGCGACCGCCTACCCCAATCTCGAAGCGGACTTCATGGCCACGGTGAATCGCCTCGACAAGACGCCCGTCGTCGCGCAGGCCAAGGACTCGTCCGGCACATCGGTGAGCGTGAACATCGACGGCTTCACCTTCGCCTATACGCTGATCATGGCGAGTGAACGCGGCGATCCGTCCGGCATCCCCAAGATGATGGCCGACATGGCACGAGGCGATTCCACTACGGTCGCCGCCACGTATCTCGCCTGGCGGGGTCCGCCGGAGTTCATTGGACTGGGAGGTGTCGCTCTGGCCCTAACCGTGTTCTGCGCGGAACATGCAAATCTCACGACCGAGGCCGCGACGCTGGCGAGGTCAAAGGCGGCGCTTCCCGGCTTTCCGGACCGGGTGTTGCGGGTGCAGCCCAAAGAGGGAAAATTCTTCACCGAGTGTCCGGTCTGGAACGTCGGGATGGCGGCTCCGGCAGTGAGCGCCCCGACCGTGAGCAATGTGCCGATGCTGATCCTTGAAGGTACCTTCGATGCCGCCACGGCACCCGAGTGGGTCGGCCTCATCACGCCGACCCTGAAGAACTCCCAGCTCGTCCCGTTCCCGTTCACCGGGCACTCGGTCCTCGGCAAGTCCAAGTGCGCGACTTCGATCATGGCTGCCTTCCTCGACAACCCGATGAAGCCCGTCGACCCGACCTGCGCCGCACGAATCACGCTGAGCTTCACCGTGTAGAGACGCGCACGACATGCATAGCATTGTCCGCGTTCTGACGATTGCGTCGCTCTGGGTTGCCAGCATGGCGGCGGCGCAGACGGTGACGCCCGGGCACATTCCGGCGCCCGGTACGTCGCCCCTCGGGCCGGTGAAGATCGGGGTCTACCTCTACTCGGTCCAGGAGCTCGATTTCTCGAAGCAGACGTTTCATCCGACGTTCGAAGTCTGGTTTCGCTGGCGCGGCGACGCATTCGATCCGGTCGCGAACCTCCACGTCGTCGACGCCCGCTCGATGACCGTGACGCTCGAGGACCGCCGCAAGCTTGCCAATGGCGAGAACTATGCCGTCGCGCGAGTCGACGCGGTGATCAGCCAAACGTTCGACATCGGCGCGTTTCCATTCGACCGCCACCGGCTGCAAATCGCGATCGAATCGCCCTACGAGGACGACTACCTGGTCTACGAGATGGATCGCGAAGCGAGCATGCTCGATCCCGACGTGTTCTCGCCGGTCTGGCGGCTGTCCGGCTTCAAATTGTACGAGTACCGCAAGACGTACCCGACGTCGTTCGGCCTCCCCGAGCGCAGCGATGACCGCTACTCGAGGCTCGTCGCCGAAGTCGTCGCCGAGCGGATCAGCTGGCGCGTCGCGGTCGACTACTTCATCGGCTTCATCGTCTGCGTGCTCCTGTGCCTGTTCGGCTATTTTGTTCCGCCGAACATGTTGCAGGTGCGCACGACGCTCGCCACGGCGGCGACGTTTGCCGCCGTCGGCAACAAGTACGTCGTCAATTCGCTCACCGAGACAAGCTTGACGGCGCGCCTCGTCAACGTCGCCGTGATCACATCGTTTGCGATGTTGCTGATCTACATGATCGTGTCCATCCTCTGCGAGCGGCTGAACAGGGTCGGCGACCCGGCGCGCGCCGCGCGGCTCAACCGCACCGTCGGCATCGGCTCGGCTGTTGGCTATGGGCTGCTGATGGCGTTCTTTTTCTTGCGTGCGCTGACGGCGCTTCCGACGTGATGCATCCCGGACAAAGCACCGCGGAAGAAAATCCAAGAGTCGCGATCGGCGAATGGATCGTCGCCCAGGGACTCGCGGGCGCGAACGAAGTCGAAATCCTCACCGGGATCTGCGAGCGGATGAACCGCGCGGGCCTCGCGATATTGCGGGCCTCGGTCGCGCACAACCTTCTCGACCCGGAATTTGACGCCCGAGGCGTGCGGTGGCTGCGCGACCAAGGCGGGATCGAAGAGGCATTCCCCCGTTCGGACGACCCGTTGGCGGATCGGGAGTGGCTGCGCAGTCCCTTCTACCACCTCCTCGAAAGCCATGAGCCGACGCTGCGACGGCGTTTGGATGCGACTTATCGCCGAGGTGAATTTCCGATGGTCGACCGGTTCCAGGATGAGGGCGCAACCGACTACTTGGCCTTCGTTTTGCGCGTCGGCGAGAGCGTGCGCCTGGGCGAAGGTGAAGGAGTGGTCGCGTCGTGGACTACCGATGTTGCGGAAGGCTTCACTGCCGACCAAATCCAGTTGCTCGCCGGCGTCATGCCGCCGCTCACGCTGGTTTTCATGTTGAGGACGATGAATCGCACGGCACGCACGCTGATCCAAACGTATCTTGGAAGCGATGCCGCGCAACGCGTGCTCGCAGGCAACATCGTTCGCGGACGGGCCGAGCCGATACGCGCCGTTGTCTGGTTCAGCGACTTGGTCGGCTTCACGCGAATTTCCGACGCCGCGAGTCCGGGCACGGTGCTCGAACTCCTGAACGATTATGCCGAGGCGCAGGTCGAGGAGATCGAGGCGCAAGGCGGCCATGTGCTGAAGTTCATCGGCGACGGCATCCTGGCCATCTTCCCGCAGGACGACATGGCGCAAGCGTGCGCCCGTGCGCTCGACACGGCGGCGAATCTGACCGGCCGGATTGCCACATTGAACACGCGACGCGCAGCCCACGGCATGCCGGTCACCAGCACGCACATTGCGCTGCACGTGGGAGAACTTCTCTACGGCAATCTGGGCAGTCCGCGGCGGCTCGATTTCACCGTGCTCGGCCCCGCCGTCAACGAGGCGGCGCGCATCGAGTCGTTTTGCGCCTCCTTGGAGCAGGCCGTCATCGTGTCGACGGCCTTCGCCGAGTCTTCAGGCGAAGCACGGCGCCGGCTGGTCAGCGTCGGTCGCTACGCGATGAAGGGCGTCGCGCGGCCGCAGGAATTGTTCACGCTGGATCCCGCGTACGCGCTCAGCGAGTAGCGTTCTCCTCTGCCGACGTAAAGTGGCAGCCTGATTCGTCGTCTCCTCGCCGGATTCGTCGTCGCTTTGCCGGATTCGTCACATTCTGGTGGCGTCCAAATTTTCGCTGCATAGACTCCCCCTCACAGCGCTGTTGTGAGGTTTCAATGGAGGAGCGGCGACGATGAACCGTGTTCGAGCAAGCGCAAGTGGAGCGATGTTGGCCCTCGTCCTCGCCTGGTCTCCTGGGGCATATTGTGCGGGGGACGCAGTGCGCGGCATACTCCGCGATTCGTCGGAATCGATCCCAAGGGGCGCTCGCCTGGCTTATCATTCTCTGCATGAATCGCGGCGCCGGGCACTCCTTCTTTGTCAATGACCCGGACCATGCGCCATTCGGCCGAGCCTGGCTCCGGGGGATCACGCCCGCTCGTCTCGGATTGGTTGGAATCGTATGCCTCGTTTTCTCGTTCCGTCAGAGTGCCGGAACGGACTGGCACATAAGCCCCTTCTTCGCATACGCGTGCTTTCATTTCCTGGCGTCCCTGCCGATGCTGGTCCTGGTGAACCTTGCCGACCGGCGTACCGCGGCTTCGACCACCACACGGCGTATCGCCGCATTATCGGCCGCAGTCATTGCAGGTGCCGTAATCTATTCGATCGCGGTCTTTGTTCTATTTGTCGTTGGCCCTGATGAACTGCGTGACCTGGTCTCGATTCCTCGCAGTGCCTTGCCATCGCTGCCTGTCGCGGATCTGGTTCAGTTTGTCGGTTTCCTCCTCCGTGCCCTGTTGCTCGGCGGGCTGCTGGCAGCCATTCTGCATTTCGTGACGCGCGAGTCCGCCGTTGCGGCTGCGCTGCGATCGACGCAGCTCGCGGGCATCGCGCTGGAAAGGCAGATGGCGGAGGCGCAGGTGCAGGTGCTGCATGCGCAGATCGAGCCGCATTTCCTGTTCAACTCGCTGGCCCACATCAAGCGCCTCTACCAGACCGATCCCGGCGAGGGCAAGGCCATGCTGCACAACCTCGCCTATTACCTGCGCACGGCTTTGCCACAGATGCGCAATAGCCGCTCTACGCTCGCGCGCGAACTGGCACTGGCACTCGCCTACTTGCACGTGCAGCAGGCGCGAATGGGCGAGCGGCTTGAACTGAGTATTGCCGTGCCCGAAGCGCTCCGGGAAGCCGAGCTGCCGCCGATGATGCTGTCCACGCTGGTCGAGAACGCGATCAAGCACGGTATCGCGCCGTTGACTCGGGGCGGCATGCTAAGGATCGCCGCAACCTGTGAGGGAGACCTTCTGCGCGTGACCGTCGCCGACGACGGGGTCGGGTTCCAGGGACTGGCGGGCAGCGGCGTGGGCCTTGCCAATACGCGCGCACGGCTTGCCGCGCTGTACGGCTCGCGCGGACGCCTCACGCTCGCGGCCAATCCGGTGCGCGGCGTCACCGTTTGCATCGAACTTCCGTATATGACGGTGCCGGAGGACGCCGCGGCATGAATCCCGGCAATACTCGCGCATTGGGTATGCGTTCCGATCTCGCCGGCCGGATCGCCCCGCACGTCCTTCAGGTGCTGAATGCGTGGCGCACGCTCACCCGGGCGCGTCTCGGTTGGACGCTTTCGATAGGCACCATCATCGGAGTCCTGTTCATCGTCACCAACAGCGGCCGCAAGATCGGCGAACTGCTCCGCGGCGCGAGTTCCGTCGAAGGCGCTCTATTGGAATGCGCGACGGCGATATCCGTAAGCGCGGTCGTGGCCGTCATCTTCCTGCTTGGCGTGAGCGTGGCGGAAGCAGGTGATCGTGGCTGGTCGCGGTACACCGTTGCAACGCTCGTCTGCGTCGGCGCATCGACGCTGTTCGTGCACATCATCTCGCCGTATGTCCCCGTCGCTGCGTTGACGGGGTGGTATGGGCAGAGGGGCCAGGAATCCATCGATGGTTTCGTCTTCGCAAACGTTCTGTTGCTGGGAGGCTTGGCGACGGTCGTGTACGTGCGATTGGCCCGCGTGCGACGCAGTGAGGCGGCGCTCGCGGGTGCCGAGATCGCACGCGCAATTGCCGGCCGGCAAGTGCTCAAGGCCCAGCTCGCGTCGATGCAGGCGCAGGTGGAGCCTAAATTCCTGTTCAACACGCTGGAACTCGTGGAGTCGCTGTACGAGCGAGACGTCCGCCATGCGGATCGCGTACTCGACGACCTGATCGACTTTCTGCGCGCGGCGATGCCGCAGTTGCGCGGCGCGGCTTCCACGCTCTCCCGCGAGTGCGCGCTCGCCGAGGCCTACCTGCGTATTTTGTGTGCACGCATGGGGTCGCGGCTGGGGTACGCATTCGAGGTTCCGCCAGAACTCGGGTCTGCCCCTTTCCCGCCCATGCTGCTGTTGCCGCTGATCGACAACGCCATCCGGCATGGGCTGGAGCCGCTGCCGCTGGGTGGCCGGATCAACGTCCACGCCACGGCGAGTGCCGAGCGGATTCGTCTCGCCGTGATCGACAATGGCTTGGGGGATCGCAACGGACTCCGGGAGGGCGCCGGCCTCACGGCGCTGCGCGAACGCCTCGCCGGGCTTTATGGCGCGGACTCAACGTTTGTCTTGAGCGTCAATGAACCGCATGGATTGACCGCAACCATCGAGGTGCCCCGCCAATGACGGTGCGAGCGATTGTCGCTGAAGACGAGCGGGTCCTGCGCGTGCAGATGCGCGAGATGCTCGCGCAAGTCTGGCCCGAGCTGGATGTCGTCGCGCTGGTCGAGGACGGCGTGCAGGCCGCGCAGGCGATCGAGAAGCACCTGCCCGAGGTTATTTTTCTCGATATCCAGATGCCGGGAATGTCCGGTCTCGACGTCGCGCGGGTAGCAAGCGGCCGCTGCCATGTCGTATTCGTGACCGCCTTCGATCAACATGCGGTCGCCGCCTTCGAGCACGGAGCCGCCGATTACGTGATGAAGCCGCTCAGCGCTTCGCGGCTGTTTACCGCGTGCGAGCGCGTCCGGCAGCGACTGGCTTCGAAGCCGGTGAACCTCGACCGTTTGCTGATTGCACTTGCCGAAAGCAGAGCCAGCAACAAGTCCTACCTGCGCTGGATCAACGCATCGATAGGCAACGAAGTGCGCATTTTGACCACTGAAGAGGTGTGCTATTTTCAATCGGACCACAAGTACACACGCGTCGTCACCGCCGCGAGTGAAGCGCTGCTGCGGATGCCGCTCAAGGACTTGGCCGACCAACTCGACCCGAGCATGTTCTGGCAGATCCATCGCTCGACGATCGTGAATCTCAATGCCCTGGGCAGCGTCGTTCGGAGCGCGAGCGGGCGCGTACTGCTGAAGCTCAAGTCGCGCAAGGAAACATTGGCTGTCAGCGAGGCGTACGTACACCTGTTCCGGCAGATGTAGTCAAGCGCCTTGACCAACGCGCGTGTTTCCGGAGGATTGGGGCCCGATGAAGGGCGTCGCGCGGCCGCAGGAATTGTTCACGCTGGATCCCGCGTACGCGCTCAGCGAGTCGAGTTCGCGACCCTGGTGGCGTGAAGTTCTGGCGGTCTTCTACGAATCGAGCAGGAATTCCAGGCTTTCGTCCGCCACGTCGATCACGTCGCCATTGCGCAACGGGTGTGTCTCCGCGCCAATCGACTGGCGGTTCACGCGAGGGTGGCGGCGTCCCTCCACGTGGGTGATGAAGTACCCCTGTGGCCGTCGCGCGACCACTGCCAATCCCTTGCCGGGTTTGCCAAAGGTCGCGACCACCCGGTCGAGTGTGATCGTGTGTCCGGCGCGACTGCCCGTGATTACCCTGACCCTCCCTTTGGGAAAGCGAATGTTGGCCAGGCGCGCCGCCGGCATCCGGACCTGGTGCCCGGGCGGTCCGGACGGGTGTTGCGCAGCATCGCCACGCTTCTGCAGCCCCGAGATGAGGACCGTGCGATCCAGGTCACTGTCCGCAATCTTTGGATTCAGATAGCGCAGGTAGAACGCACCGAACTGCATCACGTCGCCGTGCTGCAATATCTGTCGCACCACCCGTGAACCGTTGAGAAGGGTGGCATTGACACTTTGCAGGTTCTGCAGGATATGGTCGTTGCCGACCGAGATAATGACCGCATGCTGCTCGCTCACCGCGGGATCATCGATCACGACGTGGTTGTGAGACGCCCTGCCAACGCTTAAGCGCTCCTTGTCGACAAAGCACTGATAAAGAATCGACCCACCGGAACTCAGCACCAACTTTGCCATGGGCTATCTCATCCGGCGCTTAAACCCAGCCAGTCGTACAGACGGCTGAACCATCCCTTGTGGCTTGCGGCCGGAAAGGGCTTCAGGACCTTGGCGAGGATCACGGAAACGTTGTCATAACCGCCATTATCCTTCGCGGCCTGCACCAGGTGGTTAACGGCGAGCGGCAAATTGGCCTTGAGCGCGTTGATGATCAATGCGATGTCGGCATCCTCCACCAGATCATTGAGGCCATCCGAGCAAACCAGATAGATGTCGTCGGGATAAGCTTCGTCCTCGCGCAGGTGGGCGGATACGCTCTGTTCGATGCCTAGCGCCCGTGTCACCAAGCTTCGGTTGTGCGAGTCGCCCGCATCTGCAAGCGAGATGAACCCGAGTTCGATTTGATCCCGGAGCAGCGAATCATCGCTGGTGAGAAGGCGCAGGACATTTTGTCGCAGCCGGTAAATTCGCGAATCACCAATGTGTCCCAGAACGACGCGGTTGTCGAAAAACAAGGTCAGCGCCAGGGTGGTTCCCATGCCATGGTACGTCGGCTGCCCTTGCGCCGCATCGAAAATGGCCCTGTTGGCTCGAATTATGCTTTCTTCAACTGCCCGCAACGGCGGATGCTGAGCGACAGCCGATCGCAACTCGGCAACCTGAGTCTGGAGGCCGCTCATAATGATTTGTGTCGCCATGTGGCTTGCGACCTCGCCGGCACGGTGTCCGCCCATGCCGTCGGCCAGTATCGCGACCCCGATTTCGGGGTCGGTCACGATGCTGTCCTCGTTGAATTGGCGCACGCTGCCGGCGTCGGTGACGGCGGCTATTTCGATGAAGTCGCGCGACATGCATCACATGCTAGCGGGCCTTGAATCGACCCACAAGCCACGCCACAGGTGTCAGCGTATATGCCGCTCGAAAAGCTAGGCCGCTACGAGATCATCGGGGAACTCGGTCGCGGGGCCATGGGCGTCGTGTACAGGGCGCGAGACCCGCTGATCGATCGTACCGTGGCCATCAAGGCGATCGACCTCGACATGTCGCGTGAGGAATCCGAAGCGTTCGAACGACGCTTCTATCGCGAAGCCAAGTCCGCGGGGCGCCTCAATCATTCCAATATCGTCACGATCCATGACGTGGGCAAAAGCGACGCCGTCGCCTATATCGCCATGGAATTCCTGCCAGGCCGGTCGTTGCGCGAAATTCTCGACTCGGGCGTCGTTCTCCCGCCCGAAAAAATCGCCGACATCGCCGCACAGGTCGCTGACGGCCTCGCGTACGCCCACGAGAACGGCATAGTGCATCGCGACGTCAAGCCGCCCAACATCATGGTACTGGACAGTGGGTTGGTCAAAATCACCGATTTCGGCATTGCGCTCCTTCCCGCGGGATCGCGCACGATGGCCGGCACGGTGTTTGGCTCGCCCAAATATATGTCGCCCGAGCAAGTGGCTGGAGGCGACGTCGACGGACGCGCCGAAATCTATTCGCTGGGCGCCGTGCTGTACGAGATGTTGACCGGCCTTCCGCCGTTCGCCGGCGGCGATCTCAACGCCGTCCTCACGCAGGTTATCAACGAAACGCCGGCCGCCCCCAGCAGCCGCAACAAGAGCATCGCGCCCGCGTTCGATTACATCGTCGCCAGAGCCATGGCAAAGAACCGCGACGATCGCTACGGAAGCGCGCTGGCGATGGCCTCGGATCTGCGCAATTTCCGCGATTTGCAGCTGCCGGGCATCGTCTCGCATGAACGCGGCTCGGCCCCGACGGCCAAAACGCCAAGTGCCGCAGCCCAGTCCGCGGTCGCGGCCGACGAGACACCCTTCTCGCAACGCCGAAATCTGGTTATCTATGGCGTGCCGGCGGCGCTAGTGGCAGTCCTGGCGAGTTGGGCCGTGCTGTCGAAGCGCGCGTCGGATCGTTCGCAACCGGCCGTGCACGATAGTTCCGTCGCCGAGACGCCGGCGGGCGCCATTGCCGGCTCTGCGGAACTTCCGCGCCAGGAACAAGAACAGGTGGAACGCCCAGCGCCCAGTCAGCCGCGGGCGCCATCCCCCGCTGCGCCTTCCGTCACCAGGCAAGCCGCCGCGCCCGCCGCGCCGACCGCGCGGTTGGCTTTGGCGATATCGCCATGGGGCGAGGTCTATGTGGACGGCAGGCGAAAGGGCATTTCGCCGCCGCTGGCGGAGATCAAACTCGCGCCGGGCAAACATAAGGTCGAAATTCGCAACACAACCTTTCAGCCCTACACCAAGACCGTGGAACTCGAAGCCCAGGGCCACCTCAAGATCAAGCACAAGTTTCAATGACCACAAACCGGATGCCACCCTTCAGTGCACCGTGGACCTTTGCTGCACTGCTTGTGTTCGCCTGTGCGGGATGCTCCGCACCCGTCGTGAAGGAGCCGGCCGAGGCAATCAAGGACGTCAGTCCATCCAGGAACGCCACCCCACCCAAAGTCAAACGGGAGCCCGAAACGGCGAAGGAGCCGGTCACGCCTCCGAAACCGCAAACGCCCAAGGTTCTGACGCCAAACAAGAGCAGCGAAGAGCTGGAAAAGGGTGTCGGGAGCTATGAGGACGGCGAGTACAAGACTGCCGCCAAGCAGTTGCAACTTGCGCTCAACATCGGGTTGGACGCGAAGCGCGACCAAGCCAGGGCGCACAAGTACCTGGCCTTCATCAACTGCGTATCGGGCCGGGAAAAATCTTGCCGCGACGAATTCCGCAAGGCGTTGGACGCGGACCCCAAATTCGAACTGGAGCCTGCCGAAGCCGGGCACCCGATCTGGGGGCCCGTATTCCGCAGCGTCAAGTCCGAAGCGACCGTCAGGCCGAAATCGAATTAGCGCCGCTAAGCCTGGTAGGCGACGACTTCGATCTCGACCTTGGCGTCGATCATCAGCGTCGCCTGCGTCGTCGATCGCGCCGGTTTGTTCTCGGGAAAGAATTCGGCGTAGACGCGGTTGAAGGTCCAGAAGTCGCGCGCGTCGTCCAGCCATACCGTGGACTTGACGACGTTCTTCAGCGTGCACCCGGCGAGCGCGAGCGCCTTTTCGACGTTCTTCAGCGCCTGCCGCGTCTGCGCCTCGATGCCGCCTGGCACGATCTCACCGTTGGCGCCCATCGCGATTTGGCCCGACACGAACACGAACGGCCCAGCCCTGACCGCAGACGAGAAAGGCAACGGCTGCCCGCCCGCGCCGGTGTGGGTTCCCCCCAGGAATTCGACACTCATGTGATCCTCCCTATGAAATTAAATTACAGTTTACCGGATTCCCCCGGCGTGGCCCAATGCGGTGTCGCACAGACAGCACTGAGGGCTTCGCCCTATGGCGCGGTCGATTTTCGCCAACCCTTGACGCCCTTCCAGAAGAGCGTAGACTCGCCGCCGGATGTAATTTAATTACACCGGCCACAAATCCGCGGCGCACTCTACCTCGAAGGCGCCCGCCATTCGCAAGGAGGAGAGTCATGTTTCGCACCGGCATCCGCGGCATTCGTTTCCTTCACACAACTTCGACGTTTCGCGGCGGTCTCGCGACGATCGCGCTGGCTGCAGCGGCGGCGCTGGGAGTCGCGGCCGGTTCCGCGCTGGCCGCGCCCGTGAAGGGCGGCGCCGCCAATATCGCCATGATCGGCGAACCGCAGACGCTCGATCCAATGGCGTCGACCGCCGACCTGGTCGGCATCATCACGCAACACGTGTACGAACTCCTGTACACGTTCGACATCAACTGGAACGTGACGCCCATGCTGGCGGAGAGCATGCCGGCGATCTCGAAGGACGGCCTGGTCTATACGATCCCGCTGCGCAAAGGCGTCAAGTTCCACAACGGGAAGGAGATGACGTCCGACGACGTCGTCGCGTCGCTGAAGCGGTGGATGGACACCGCTCCGCGCGGCAAGGCCGTGGCGAAGGAGATCAAGAGCCTCGAAGCCAAGGGTCCGAAC
>Ga0070708_100001612_pt1 | contig 17296 bp, 14 predicted proteins | sample KBSK5503metaG_FD_65469 | JGI IMG/M metagenome (GOLD analysis project Ga0070708, IMG submission 65469) | Corn, switchgrass and miscanthus rhizosphere microbial communities from Kellogg Biological Station, Michigan, USA - KBS K5-50-3 metaG | ecosystem: Host-associated > Plants > Roots >... | reverse complement strand
AACTCGATGGGCGGCGCGATCAGCGCGATCGAAGCCGCGGACGAGCCCGAGTCGGTCGCAGGGCTCGTGCTCGTCGACGCCGCGATCCCCCGTGCGCTCAACACCGGCGCAGACCCCGTCGTCGCCGCGGTCTTCGCGACCTACCTCGTTCCCGGCGTCGGCGAGCGGTTCATGAAAACCCGCCAGAAGAACCTCGGTCCCGAGCGGCTGGTCGAAGAGACGATGAAGCTGTGCTGCGTCGACCCGTCGCGCATCGACCCCGCGGTGATCGCCGCGCACGTTTCGCTCGGCCGCGAGAGACTCGGGATGCCCTGGGCGAACAAGGCCTTCCTCGAAGCGGCGCGGAGCTTGCTGCGGCGGCTCGCGCGTCGCGAGCGGTTCCTCGCGACGCTCCACCGCATCTCGTGCCCGACGCTCATGCTCCAGGGCGAGAAGGACCGACTGGTGCCCCTGGCCGCGGCGCGCGCGATCGCGGAGATGCGACCCGACTGGACGCTTCAGGTGTTCGACGACATCGGCCACGTGCCGCAGCTCGAGGATCCCGGGCTGTGGCTCGCCGCCGTCGAGGTGTGGCTCGAAGGCGCCGGCCGCGCGGCGGTGGCGATCTCGGCATTGGACAAGGTTCGGAAGACGGCGACCGAGGTTACGGGTTGATCGCTCGCCGACCCTTTGGGTGTTAGCGGACGTTATCCCCGCGTGCCGAAGAGCGAGTCGGCCGCGGATCGAAGGGCCGCGTCGGACGTGTACTGCGGCTGCCAGCCGAGCACGGTCTTCGCGCGGGTCGTGTCGACGAGGATCGGGTAACGCATCAGATCCACCCAGTCCCCGTTGACGCTCGACAGCCTGAGACGCCACGCGAGATCCACGAGCTGCTTCGCGCCGATCAACGGGATCGGCACGGTGCGGGCTCGCATGATCGTCGCGATGTCGCGGGCTCCGAGCACCCCGTCCCCGGCGATGTTGAACGCGCCCGGCGCGTCGCCGACGATCGCGCGCGCGAATGCCTGAGCGACGTCGTCCTCGTGGACCAGTTGGGCGAGGAGCTTTCCGCCCTGGATCGGGTTCGGGAAAAGTCGCGGGAACCACGGCGCGAACAACGGGATGCGGCGCGTCCCGGGCGGAAGGAATTCGTACAGCATGCTTTCGAAGCCGGGCCCGACCACCGCGCCGACCCGGAATCGCGTGACCGTGAGCGATGGATGTTCCTTCTCGAAGAGATCGAGGATCCCTTCGATCTCCGCCTTCTCTTGCGAGTAATCGACCCCGGGCGTTCCGCGGGTCGGGTAGTCCTCGGTGATGAGGTCGGGGTTGTCCGCGTGCGCGCCGTACGCAGCCACCGACGACGCGTAGATGATCTTGCGAGCGCCGGCCTCCGCCGCCGCTGCGAACACGTTGCGCGAGCCGTCGATGTTGATCGCGCGCCGCTGCGCGTGGTCTCGCCGTGAGCCGCCGATGATGAACGCGAGGTGTACGACCGCGTCGCACCCGGCGAAGAGGTCGCGCAGGCCGGGGTCTCGCACGTCGCCGGGTTTGTACACGAGCTTCCGGAACCCCTCCGCCGCCGGATCGAAGGGGCGCCGGGCGATCCCGATCACTTCGTCGACCGCAGGTTCGCGTTCCAGCGCGTGCGCGAGCGCTTTCCCGAACTGACCCGTGATCCCCGTGACCGCGACGCGCACGGCTACTCCCCCGCTGCTTTCTTCAGCTCGAGGATCGAGGCTTGCATGTCGGCCGCGAACGAGTCGATGTCGGGCATCGAGTCCCAGTCGCTGGTGATCCCGAACGCCATCGTCCCCGCGAGCGACGTGAGCGCGATGGCGAGCGCGAGCGTCTCCCCGAGCGGCATGACCGGGTAGGTTCCGAGCAGCTTCGCCCCGGCGAGATAGATGGGCATCTGCGGCCCGGGCACGTTCGAGATGACCAGGTTCAGCAGTCGCTGCCGGGCGACCAGCCTCGCGGCGAGACCGTGCAGCGTGGGCGGCGCCCATGTTCCGATGTTCATCAGTGCGCCCGCCGCGACGGCCTGATGCGACTGCTTGAGGTCCTTCGTCGCCGCGGTGATCGCGCGCAGACGCGTGGCGGCGTCCATCGGTCCGACCGGAAGGTCGACGAAGATCGACGTGACCTGGTTGCCCAGCGCCATCTTCTGCGAGTCGTCGCGCGTCGACACCGGGATCATCGCGCGGAGCGACAGCCCCTGGGTAGGCTCGCCGCGCCGCTTCAGGAAGCGGTGCAGGGCGCCGGCGACCGTCGCGAGGACGACGTCGTTCACCGTACCGCCGAGCGCGTTCTTGATGGCCTTGAACTCCGAGACCGGCGCCTCCGCCATGGCGAAACGGCGGTTGGGGCCGACGGGCCGGTTGAACGGGCTCTTCGGCGGCGTGCCAGCAGCGAGGATCGAACCGAAGCCCGCGACCATCTCCTGGGCCCGGCGCAGCACGATCTCCGGCGTCCGCACGGCCAGCGCAAGGTTGCCGATGGCCGACTTCACCGGGTGGGTGATCCCTTGCTTGAGCGTGTTGAAGAGCAGCTCCCGCGGGCTCGGCGCCGCCTCGGGAACGTACGGTTCGGGATCGACCTGGCGCGGCTCGGGTCCGAGGTCGAACAGCACCGTTGCGATGTCGATCCCACTGACCCCATCGATCATCGCGTGGTGCACCTTCGAAAGGACCGCGACGTGATCGTCCTCGAGTCCTTCGATGTAGTACATCTCCCACAGCGACTTCGAGCGGTCGAGCGGCCGTGAATGGATCCGCTGCACGTAGTCGGCGAGCTCCTTCTTCCCGCCCGGTTTCGGGAGCGCACCCTTGCGGATATGGAAGTCGACGTCGAAGTCGGGATCGTCGACCCAGACCGGCCGTCCCGCGCCGAAGGGAACGAACATCACCTTCTGTCGGAAGCGCGGGATCAGATGCTGACGGTCGGCGAACAGGCGTTTGAGATCGTCGAAGAACCCGTCCGGGCCTCCCGGCCGCGTCGAGGGATCCAGGATCGACAACCCCGCGACGTGGTAGTGAACGTTCGGTTTCTCGAGCAGCAGGAACTGGACGTCGAGTGCGGACAGACGCTGGGCCATGGTGTCTCCTCTCAAACCTTCATCGGGATCGCGTCGGCGACGAGATCGAACGTCGCCGGTGTGGTGCCGACGACCTCGCCGTCAGCCTCGATCAAGATCGGCTGCTCGCCCGTGACCGTGACACTCGAGGCGAGGTACTCCTTGATGTTGGGGTTCGGGATGTGCTCGCCTTTGAACATCTTCTGCATCGCTTTCACGGCCTCGCCTTTCGGGCCGTGCGACACCTGAACGTCGAACAAGCCGTCGCCGGGAACCGCACGTGGCGCGACGCGCATGCCGCCGCCGAAGAACTGGCCGTTCGCGACGACGAGCATCGAGAACGTTCCGTCGCGGCTGAGGTCGGTCAAGGTTTCGTCTTCACCGTGTTTGCCGCGCGTCTCGCGGCCGTGGATCCCGATCGAAGCGGCCTTCGGCTTGAAGCGCGCGATCGTCTTCAGCGCGGCGACGCGGTACACGCCGCTGCCGAGCCATTTCGGCATGCGCGAGGCTGCGTCGACGACTTCCGCGCCGATACCGGCTTCAGCGATGTTGGCGAACCAGCGGGTGTGCGGTGCGCCGTCGACCCCGGTGCAGCGGATCCGGCCGACGTCGATCTTCCCCCATAGCGTGTCGCCGAGCAGGTGCGCGGCGGCTTCCGCGGGCTCCTGCGGAAGGCCGAAGGTCTTGACGAAGTCGCAGCCGCTTCCCGCGGCGACGACGCCGAGCACGGTCGCGGGGTTGCGTGGGCCGTCGTCGTTCATGAGTCCGTTGACGACCTCGTGGACGGTTCCGTCTCCGCCGACGGCCACGACGAACGTGCAGCCGTCCTCGACCGCCTTGCGCGCGGCTTCGGTTCCGTGGCCCGGGCGCTCGGTGACGGTGACGTCGTAGCCCACGCCGGCGTCGTCCAGCGTCGCGCGCACCGCCGGCCAGCCTCGCTCGACCGCGCCGCGGCCGGCTCGGGGATTCACGACGATGTGCACGCGTCCGAAGGGGGAAGCCACGCGTTAACCGTACCGGCGCGGCACGCCAGGTACAAAGCCGGACGCGGAAGCAAGAAGGAAAGGATCGGCGCCGCGAACCACCCCGGCGGGCCGCTACACGAAGCGACCGATCAACCGGTGGCGATCGAACCGAGCTTGCCGTCCTGGCTCAGGACCCACAGGCGGCCTGCGTCACAGAGCAGATAGGACGGAGCGACCTCCAGTCGGATGCTCCGCACGACCTTGGCGGCGGCGTCGAGTGAACGCAGGCCGAAGTCGGGTTGCGAGAGCCACATATGGCCGCCACAGAACTCGATGTTGTTGACGGTCCCGGTGACCTCGACGGTCGTCGGAGAACCGGTTGCGGAGTCGAGCCGGACGACTCCCTCTTCGGAGGCGAGCCACACTGAGCCGAGCCCGGCTCCCGCCGCGTTCGCGTTCGCCAGCACGCCCGCGAAGGTCCTCTTCGCCGCGCCGTCGACCGCACGCTCGGTCACGGTTCCGTTCTCGGCCACGGTCCAGGTCCGTTGGCCTTCGGTGACGATCCAAACGACCGGCGGACCGGTCGCAACGCGCCGTGCCGACGTTCCATCGACGGCGTACAGTCCGCCGTCCACCGTTGAAACCCAGAGCGTTCCGGCCACGAACGCCGCGTGGAGCGGGACCGACGAGCCGAGCTCGACTGTGGCGTCGGCTTTGCCGGAGGCCGCGTCGAGCACGGCGACCATCCCGCGTCGAGCGCTCCCGATCCCTTTCGCAGATATCACCCAGACTTTTGTGGAACCGTCGCCGCTCATGCTGTCGATGCCGACTAGTTCGCCATCGATCGTTCGCACGGTCCGAGCGGCGCCGTCGCCTGACGGGACTTTCACAGCCTTGCCCGAGCACGCGAGAACCCATACGGCGGCCGGGCCCGGCGAGATCCCGCATGGTTGGTACACGTCCGGCGCCAGCGCCTCAAACGCCACCGCCGAGGGTTCCGGTGAGGGGCTACTGCCGGCGGTCGCCGGCTCGGCCGCCCGGCATCCGCCCAGGAGGGCAAGGGCGAGCACGGCGGCGGCAGGAACGCGTCCCCGCCGCAAACGGGCTCGATACGGCCGAGTGTCGCGCACCGGTGGGACGGCAGATGATGAGAACATCGATCTTCCTCCGATCAGACGTAGCGCGCAGGCCGGGTCATCATTGCCCGGGCTTGCAGCGTCTGGAAACGAACCTTCGGGCGGCCTCGTGGTTCACAGAGCGACCGCGGAATTTCTTTTCGTTTCGAGCGACGATCTCGCGCATGCTCTTGCACGCCACCACCATGTTCTCCCGATGCGCGTCCATCATCCCGTCGATCACCGCTCGAGCGGGCCGGAGCTCCCGGCACAAAGGGTCGTTCGGCCGCATGGCGTAGGTTCGTCCCTGATACTCGGCGAAGACGAGGTCTCGCTCGGGGTCGTACGCGGAGTCGACCCGAACCTTCCCGGGATCCACCTCACGTGCAAGATCCACGCACGTCCCGGGCGAGTCGGCCGGGTGGACGGTTTGGCTCGTCGACCGAGGCGCCACGACGATCCCAATGAGCGCGAATGCAAGGGCGATGCTCGTCAATCCGATAACAAGTCGCGAGCGGTTGATCTTCAGTTCCACGATCGATCCCTCCTCGAGGACATCGCCGACCACTCAGCCCCAGTGGACGGGCGAATTCTTGTAGAGCACGTCCCGAAGCATCTGCTTATCGACCGAATGCCAGGTCGCGTGGAACGGGCAATAGAGGTCGTTGTTCGCGACGGACGTGTGGCCGCAGTAATCGAAGAACCCCATCGAGTGGGCGGTCTCATGGGTCAGGAAAAGGACCTTGTAGCTCGACGCGTAGTTGTCGAAACGCGGCTCGTTTATATGGAGCCTGCTGATGTGGTACCCGCAGGGATAGCTCGCGCCCATCGCCTGGCACCACGTCGAGTCCCCCAGTGAGACGTGGTGGTGGCCGCCGTACGAACCGTGTCCGGCCGCCGTCCATTGGGTTGCCGTCATGTAGTCGAGCATGATGTCTGTGTAGATATCCACGGTCGATGTGCATGCTGCGTTGAGAAACTCGATTCCGTAGGGCCACGCGCCCCGGAACTCGACGGCGCCGCCGGCGAGTTGAGTACGAAGCGAGCTCCACGTGCTCGCCTCCGCCGACTTGCATCGGTCCGAGTAGACCCACAGCGTGTCGGCGTTCCCACTTGACCTGACATTGTCGAGCCAGAGGAAACCGTGGGATGGATAGGTTCCCTTGACGTGCTGCAGGGGTGCGTGCGACGCCTCTACGGACACGGGAAACACGAGTAATGCGGCGAGGACCGCCGCGAAGAACGAAAGGACGAGCGCCGGTCCGCCGAGAACGTTCAGCAGCCGGGGCCCCAACCCGAACCAACGACGAGCCATGTCGACCTCCGCTTCGAACGAGGGAGCGGCGGAAGGAGCCGCGGAGGAAGGCTCAAGGGTGTCCGGGAAGACGCGGAGCGTCGAACGCTCGCCGTCGGAGGATGTCCGGTCAGCCGTCCGTCGTCAAGGACGACGACGGACGCGAAAGCCGCTTACAGGCCGAGTTTTCCGGGGTTCATGATCCCCGCCGGATCGAGCGCACGCTTGACGGCGCGCAGGACCTCGAACCCCGCGCCGAGCTCCGCGGGAAGCCACGGCGCCTTCAGCAAACCGACGCCGTGGTGATGCGTGATCGTTCCGCCCGCGGCGAGGGTCGCGGAGATCGCGTCGGCCCACGCAGCCCGGTAACGCGCCTCGACCGCCGCGTCGTCCTTGGCGCCGATGAACACGAACGTGAAATAGAGACAGGTTCCTTGCGGATAGGGATGCGATGAATGACAGCCGACGACGTCCGCGTGCGACCCGAGAGCCGCACGAACCCCCTCGTACAGATCGGTCGACGGCCAGAGCCCGGCGACCTCCATCGTGTCCACGGCGGCCGCAGGACCCAACAAACCGTCGAGCATGATCTGCCGGAAGGTTCCGACCGCGTCGTTCCGGTGTTCCCACCACCGTTCGGCCAGGCCCGGGCCGAGGTCTTTCCCGCCGGCCGCCTCGACGATGTCGCGGATCGCCCGCTCCTCGGCGTCGGCGATCGCGTCGCCTTCGAAACGCAGGACGAGCAGCGAACCATCCGGCCGCTCGGCCGCGTCGCGGAACGCGATCCCGACATCTGTCTCGTCGTACAAACGCATCACAGCGGGATGGAGCTCTTCTTGCACGACGCGTCGCACCGCGAGGAGCCCTTCCTCAAAGGCGGCGAACGCGTACGCGCCGTGGGTCACGACGCGGGGCGCCGGGCGCACGGCGAGCGTCGCTTCGGTCACGACCCCGAGCGTCCCCTCGCTGCCGATGAACAACCGGGCGAGGTCGGGCCCGGCCGCAGACGCCGGAGCCGGGCGCGTTCGTACGACCGTTCCGCCGGGGAGAACCACCTCGAGGCCGAGCACCATGTCTTCGAGGCGTCCGTACCGGGCCGATTTCTGTCCGGCAGACCGAGCCGCGACCCAGCCGCCCAGCGTCGAGATGTCGATCGACTGCGGGAAATGCCCGAGGGTCAAGCCCCGCCCTTCGAGATCGTCTTCGAGCGTCCGGCCGCCGATCCCAGCTTGCGCGGTGACGGTCAGCGCGTCGTGGTCGACGGAGATGATCTGGTCCATGCGCGTCACGTCGAGCGCGATCGACCCTTCGATCGCCTGGGCGCCGCCGGAGACGCCCGACCCGCCGCCGAACGGGACGACCGGCGTGCGAGTCTCTTGAGCCCAGCGGAGCACGACGGAGACGTCCTCGGTCGACGCCGGCCGCACGACCGCCGCCGGGAGCGTGAACGTGTCGCCCGTACGCTGCCGCAACAACGCGAGCGTCCACCAGTCGTGCGCGTGCGCGGCGAGGTCGGCCGGATCCGTGGAAACGGCGCCTTCTCCGAGCATCGCAGCGAGTGATCCAAGATCGAGTGTCACAGCGCCCCACTGTACGCGACGACCCCGCGGTAGATCGCCCGAGCCGCGTCGCGGCACCGACCGGAAAGCTCGTCGGTCGGCGCGACCTCTGCGAGCTGCCGCAACAGATCCCACACCTGTTTCGTCGCGCGAACGAAGTCGCCGGCCGAGAGCTCGCCCATGGCGAGAACGTCCTCGAGCGGCTCATCCTTCGCCCACCACCAGATCTGCTCCGCGAACCCCGGATCCGGCTCGCGGCAGAGCTCGATGTGATGTTCGAGCTCTGCTTCGTGGATCCGGCGGAAGATCCGCGTAACGCCGTTGAAGCTCTTGCGAACGCGGTCCGAGGGCCAGCGGACGTCCGTCTCGAAGCCTCTCGTTTCGTAGACCAGCGAGGAGACCACGGCCGCGAGATCGGGAACCTCGAGCTCGTTGAGAATCCCCTGTTCGACCGTCTCGGCGACGAGCAGGTCGCTCTCGTTGTAGATCCGGCAGAGCCGTTCACCCTTTCCGGTCAGCGAGGTGCGTTCGACGTAACCGAAGATTCGGAGCACGTCGAGAACGCGCTCGAACGTTCGCGCGAGCGATTCGGTGCGACGGCTGACCACGCCGCGCAGACCGGTGGTGTCCTTCGTGAGGTCGTCGTACCGCTCGGCCCACTTCTGATGCTCTTCCTTGTCGGGGCACGCGTCGCACGGATGCGCGCGCACCGCGTCCCACGCCTTGGAGGACTCCGGCACGCTTCCGTACACGTCGTCCGATCCGGGTGCATCCGGCGGGCGGAAGCGGGCGAGGCGCTTTGCGACCTCGGCGCGGTAGGAGTTCGACCGGCGGTCCCCGCGGGGGAGCTGGAGCTCGCCGAGGATCTCCGGCGAGTGCCCGAAGTCTTTCGAGCCGAGCCGCGCGGTGCGGCCGTCCGCGGTGACGGCGACGATCTGCGGCTGCCCACCCTTCGACCGGCGGACGTCGACGATCGCGACGCGCCCGCGGAGACGGCCGCGTCGCAGGTTCACCACCGCCCCCGGATGGAGCGCCGCCACTTGCTCGCGGCGGCGCGCGTTGCCGTCGCGACGCGTTGCGCGTTCGGCGTCGCGCGCTTTCTTGACCAGACTCCAGTACTCCGCGAAGTCACCGCGATCGCATTCGAGGTGCTCGCGGTATCCCTCCAGGAACCGTTCGTTCCGTTCGATCTGGCGTTCCTGTCGCGTCACGCTGCGGTCGGCCAGGAACTGAGCGAAGGAGAGATTCAGAAGGCGTTCGGCGTCCTCGATCGTGTACCGGCGGACCAGGTTCACGGCCATGTTGTAGGACGGCCGGAAGGAAGAGACGAGCGGATAGGTGCGCGTCGACGCGAGGTGCAGGATGCGGTCGGCCGGGATATCCGGCTGGTACAACACGATCCCGTATCCGACCGGATCGATGCCGCGACGCCCGGCCCGGCCGGTGAGCTGCGCGAAATCGCCGGGCGTCATGAGCTCGTGCTTCTCGCCGGTGAACTTCACGAGCCGCTCGATCACGACCGTCCGGGCCGGCATGTTGATTCCGAGAGAAAGCGTCTCCGTTGCGAACACGGCCTTGCACAAGCCGCGCTCGAACAGCTCCTCGACCGTCTCCTTGAACATGGGGATGAGGCCGGCGTGATGCGACGCGATCCCGGCCTCCAGCGCTTCACGCCAATCGTCGTAGCCGAGCACGCCCCGGTCCTCCTCGGGAAGGACGGAGGTCCGCAGCTCGACGTACTCCGAGATCCGCTCGCGCTCGTCCGGGGTCACCAGGCGGATGTTCGCCTGGCGGCATTGGCGAACCGCCTGCTCGCACCCGGCCCGGGAAAAGATGAAGTAGATCCCGGGGAGCATCCCGTCGCCCCGCAAGCGTTCCACGACGTCCGTGCGCGACGGGACCCCTTTCGCGTTGCGCACCCAGGGCGGCGGGCCGCGGCGGAAGTCTCGATTGCGCGGAAGCTTCGGCTCGGCCAGCCGCCGAAGGGCCGGGTTCGGCTTCAGCTCGTCGCCTTCGCGCATGAACAGCGGATGCGTCTTGTCGCCGACCATGAGCATGTACTCGAGCGGCACCGGACGGTTGTCGGTGATGATCACGTCGGTGTCGCCTCGCACTGTCGACAGCCACTCGCCGAACTCCTCCGCGTTCGACACCGTCGCCGACAGCGCCGCGATGTGCACCGAGTCGGGCAGGTGGATCAGGATCTCCTCCCACACCGCCCCGCGGTAGCGGTCCTTCAGGTAGTGAACCTCGTCGAGCACGACGTACGTGAGACCCTGAAGGGTCGGTGACGCCTCGTAGATCATGTTGCGCAGGACCTCGGTCGTCATGACCACGATCGGGGCCTCGCCGTTGATCGAGTTGTCGCCGGTCAGGAGACCGACGTTCTTGGCGCCGTGGCGCGCGATGAAATCGCCGAACTTCTGATTCGAAAGGGCCTTGATCGGCGTCGTGTAGAAACATTTCGAGCCCGTCTGCAACGCGAGCCATACGGCGCACTCCCCCACCACGGTCTTCCCGGCGCCGGTCGGCGCGCACACGAGCACGCTTCGGCCGTCGGCGAGCGAGCCGCACGCGCCGCGTTGGAAGTCGTCGAAAGGGAACGAATAGCCGCGCTCGAACCCGGCGATGTCGACGCTGGTTTTCACGGCGCCCATCCTAGACGCCGGTTCGTCCGTCCTAGGGGGCAACAACCTCGAGCGCCGAGGGATCGATCGTGAGCGTCGCGGGAAGCGGGCCGATCTCCTCGCCGTCGGCGTACAACGAGAACGTCCGGTCGGCCTCGATCGTGACGGTTGCCGCGCGGAGCACCTCGACGGCGGGATGACGTACGTGGCCACCCGTGAACAGCCGCGGCAACTGTCCGAGCAGCGCCTGCTTCGACATCTCTCCGACGAGGCAGACGTCGAAAGCGCCGTCGTCGAGCCGGGCGTCCGGCGTGATCTTCATCCCGCCCCCGTAGGATGCGGCGTTTCCGACCGCGACGAAGAACCCTCGGAAGCGCTTCTGCACGCCGTCCAGCGTCACCGTGAATTCGGCGGGCGAGAATCGCCGCAGCGTGCGAAGAACCGCGGCCACGTACACGGCCGGGCCGCGCAGATACTTGATGGCGTTCGCTTCCCGGTTGGTTTCCGAGTCGAAGCCGCCGCCGGCAACGCACAGGAACAGACGGTGCCCCTCGATCCGTCCGACGTCGATGCGACGACGGCGCCCGGCGGCGATGACCGCGCACGCGGCCATCGCGTCCTTCCGCTTGTACCCGAGGTTGGCCGCGAGATCGTTCCCGGTACCCGCGGGGACGATCGCCAGGGCCGCGGACGTTCCGATCACGCCCTGAGCCACGAGGGCGATGGTGCCGTCGCCGCCGAGCGCGGCGACGACCTCGTGGCGCGCCGCCGCCTCGGCGCCGAGCTCCGCGAGATGAGGAGCGGAACGAGATTCGAACGCCTCGACGTCGCAACCCAGCGAGCGCAGGCGTTCGGTCGCACCGGCGCCGAGGGTCCGGCCCTTTCCCCGCCCGGACGAGGGGTTGACGACGAGACCGACCGACGGCCCGGCGCCCATGCGGCTACTGCTGCTGCTGCTGGGTGTTCGAGGACGGCGCCTGGCGTTTCTCGATGCCGTAGTCGATGTTCAACTCGCTCAGCTTCTGAGCGCCCAGCGTGTAGATCTTGTCGGCGCGCTGCTTGCGCCACTCGTCGGCGTGTTGCATCAAGACCTTGACCTTGTCGTTCAGAAGTTGTTTCTGCTTCGGATCCTTCTCCACGGCGGCGATCTGGCTCACCTGCCCCGCGAGGTTGAACAGCCGAACGACACCGACGTAGCCGTCGATCCCCTGCTGGATCAGCACGCGCGAGTCCTCCGCGACCTTGTTGGGCGCTTTGAGCTTCGCGACCTTGTCTTCGGCCGCGCGGAAGTCCTGCTCCCACAACGTCGCGAGCGCGATCATCGCGCCGCCGCCGATCTGTCCCGCGGTGAAAGCTTGGATGTTCTTGTCGAACGACGCGGGCGCGTCCGGCGAGAAGTGCTGGATGAAACTCGTCTGCGCCTGGGCGAGCTTGCGGTTGAACTGCTTGAGCGCGTCGGCACGGGAAACGTTCTGCCAGACGCGCAGACCGCCGAGCAGCGAAGCGATCGCCAGCACGATGACGACGGCGCGCTTCACGTCGCGCCTGAACGGCAGCGGCGTCTTGCGCGCCCCGATGGCCGGACGCGGCGGCCGCGGCGGCGCCTTCGGCCTCGATCGTTTCCGCGACTTTCCCTTGATCGCCACTCGGACCCTCCTACTTCCTCATAACGAACCGTACGATCAGGTAGGACACCTCAAATAAGAGATACAACGGTACTGCCATCAACGTGTTCGTGTACGGATCCTGGGACGGTGTAGCGACTGCTCCGATGATGAAGCAGACCACGACGGCGTGGCGTCGGTACTTCTTCATCCAGGCGGATGTGACGATTCCCACCCCCGCGAGGGCGATGAGCACCATCGGCAGCTCGAACGTGATCCCGAAGGCCAGGACCATGAACGTGACGAAACCCACGTACTCGTTGACGAAGATGATCGGCTTGAACCCCTTCGTGAATCCGAGGAGGAAACCGAGCGCCGACGGCAGCGTCATGTAGGCGACAACCGCCCCCGCGGCGAACAGACCCACCGAACCCGCGACGAACGGGATCGCGTACCGCTTCTCCTTCTTCTCGAGGCCCGGGGTGATGAAACGCCAGAGCTGGAAAAGGATGACCGGCAGCGCGAGCATGAGGCCGGCGAAGATGCTGACCTTCAGTTGCACCAGGAATGCGGTCGTCACACCGGAGACCGAAAGACCTTCGACGTGGACGCCCGCGATGTTGCCGCCCTTGTCGAGAGGCATGGTCAGAAGGCGAAGGATCGTGTCGTAGAAAATGTAGGCGACGATGCTCCCGCCTACGAACGCGAGGACGCTGACGAAGAGACGGTGACGGAGCTCCGTCAGATGTTCGACGACGGTCATACGCGCGCCGGCGCGCTCTTCGTTTTCCTTGGCCAACGGGGCGACCGTGCGCGGGCGGTGCGGGAACTATCCCCGCCTAGCCCTCGGCGTTGCCTTTGGACTTCGGGGTCGCCGCCTGAGGTGGGGTTTCCTCGTCGTCGTCATCGAGGCCCGATTTCACGTCGTCGCCGAGGCCCTTGGTCGCCGACTTGAACTCGCGCAGCGACTTCCCGACCCCTTTGCCGATCTCCGGGAGCTTCTTGGCGCCAAACAGGAGAAGAAGCACGATGAGGATGAGCGAGATCTCGAGCGGACCGATCTGACGGAACATGGTGACCCTCCTCGATGGGCCCCGCGTGGCGGGACCGGGCCCGAGTCTAGCAGGGGGCGCGTTTCGAAATCGAGGGGCAATATCTTGCGGATTTGCCGGTTGTTCGGAAAGAGAGCGAGCCCTTTCAGCCGGCGTCTTGCTCGCGGCGGCGCCGCAGCTCGGCGAGCCCTTCTGAAGCTTGGTCCATCTCGGTGCGCATGTGCTCGAGGGCGCCGCCGACCTCCTCGGATGCGCGGGAGAGCGTCCGGTTCAGCTCCTTGAGTCGGCCGATGAGTCCGATCGTCGCGCGCAGGAGGACGCCGGTCGAAAGGAGCCCGAGAGCGGCGACCACGAGCCATGTCCAGGACGATATCGCGATCACGGATCAATCCTAGCGAGGCCTCGGGGTGATCCGTCTCGGTCGGCAAAACCAAGAGGGACGGAGCGTCGTCACTCCGTCCCTCTTGAGATTGGCGTGTATCAGCCGTCGCCCGGTCCGGCTCGCCCCGTTCGATCGCCGCGCCGGCGAACCCATCCGCTGAGCGGAGAGCGCCGGGTACCGTGGAGATCGGTCGAAGAAAGCACCAGCCGCGGGGTCGGTGCCTGCCACACGGAACGTCCGGCCAATCGGGTCGCGAGAGTCGAAACGCCCGCGGCCGCGGCGGGACGCCGCTGCATGCGGGACAACGACACCATCGCGATCCCGACGAGCACGAACGCCGCTCCGGCGGTTCCAACGCCGGGCAGCTCCGTACCCGTCTTGGGCAAGAACGTCCTGGGCAGGACCTCGGGGATGACACAGTCGGCCACGACGAAGCTCCCCGACGAGGCTCCGCTGATCGCGAAGGTCGAATCGGTTGGAGTGGCCGTCCAGTTGTAGGTCCCCTTGGCGAGGTCGAGCGTTGCACCGGATCCCGTAACGGTCGCGTTGTACGCGTTCGGGCCGGTGATCTCTACCGATGCGCCGCTTTCCGGATCGATCGTGATCTTCACCGGTTCGGTGGTCGAGCTCGCCGCCGGGCACGGTCCCACTGCCACGCTGACCGTGACGGGGATGGCCGGGCAGGACTCGACCGTGAACTCGCCGGATTCGACCGCGAGCGAATGCTCGGCGTCGGCCGTCGCCACCCATGAGTAGTCACCGGGAGCCAGGTTCAGCGTGTCTCCCGAACCCGTAACGTTGTACGGGCCGCCGGGGCCGGTGATCACGACGGTGGACGATCCCGTCGGGTCGATGGTGACCGTCACCGGACGTGTCGCCGAGCCCGGAGCCGGGCAGGGACCCACGTCGATCGTGACGGACGCCGGGATCCGCGGACAGCTCGCTACCGTGAATTGACCTGCGCTGACATCGAGTTGATGAGTCGCGTCAGCGACAGCCGTCCACGAGTAGTCGCCGGGGACGAGGTTCAAGGTGTCCCCGGAACCCGTGACGATGTACGGGCCGCCTGGACCCGTGATCGTTACGGTCGCCGAACCGGATGGGCTGATGGCCACGGTCACCGGGCGTGTCGCCGAGCCCGGAGCCGGGCATGGCCCGACATTGACCGTGACGGAGGCCGGGATCTTGGGGCAGGTGCCGACCGTGAAGTTTCCCGAGGTCGGCGCGTCCAGGATGAACCCGGGTTCTGCCGTGGCAGTCCAGGAATAGTTCCCCGGGGCCAGGTCGAGCGTGTCACCCGAGCCGGTCACCACGTACGGACCACCGGGACCCGTGATGGTCACGGTGGATGAGCCCGGCGGGGTGATCGTCACGGTAACCGGGCGGGTGGGCGATCCCGGACGGGGGCATGCCCCGACCGAAACCGACACCGACGCCGGCTGCGAGATCGCCGACAGGCTCTGGAACGGAACCGTCTGGTTGCCGATAGGGATCGCGTCCTCGACCGGGTCGACGACCCGTCCCGCGTGGATCTCGGCCTGCAGGTTCCCCGTCGGGCTGGAGTCGAAGATGCACGTCAGCTCCAACACCATACGAAGGATGAAGACCTCGCCGGGATCGAGGTTGTTGATCGCGACTGTGCCGACCACCTCGTCCTTCGATCCGGACGTGTCGATCCCATCAGACACCTTCGACACGGTTGTGTCGCCGGTGTTGCCCGACATCCCGCTGTCACCGGTGTTCGCCGACACCACCAACGGAAGGTCGTGTCCGACCCCCGGTTGGCCTGTTGGTTCGGCGAGGAAACCGAGATCCAGCTCGATGTCCTGCTTGCCGGTCGCTCCGGCGTTTACGGTGATGGCCGCCAAGTACACGACCTTGTCGCCGCATTCGAAGTCGCCGCCTTCGAGAGACTCGACGACGCCGTCCGTCTTGGAGATGGTTCTGTCCGCGTATTCGCCGCCCACTCCGGTGTCGTGGTTGTACGTGAACGGCCCGGCTGCGATGAAGTCGGTGGAGAAGTCTCCGCCATCGGCGAAAGCCGGCGTCGCCATTGCTGAGAGCGCGGTCATTATCACGAGTGTGATCAATGGAATGACGAGCGCTCTGCGCTTTGTCATCTTGCTGTGTCACCTCCCCCTTCGCGTGTTGCGATGTTGTCGCGTGAACATGACCGGCCGGCGCTCTCGTGAAGCGCGCGAGTCGCGAAGATGAGGTGCACGCATCTCCCGCCCCTTACGTCCCCAAAAGAAAAATCCGACCGCGTGGCGCGGCCGGTTTCACCTCTCGCTCGCCGAGATCCCTCGGTGACCAGGACTACGGATCTCGGGTCGTCGCTTCCGCACCTTCACCCCGCGAGCCGGCCAAACCGAGGCCCTTCACGCAGAGCGTTCTTTCGCTACGAAAGGTAGCAGTACGGACGGTTGGGTCAATGGGTCCCAGGGCGGTAGCAGCGGCTTTGAGGTTTCCCTTGTTCGCTTTCGACACAAGAATCCTGTGGGTTACTCACCCTCAAGAACAGCACGAGGGTCGGCGGAGCGAGCGGTTCGGCCTAATCGATGAGGCCCATCCCACGCGCCCATGAGGTCTCGTAGCCGACGATACGAACCGCCTCGGCCTCCGGCGAGACGAACAGTGGACGCTCGGTCTCGACCATGACCGCGACCTCGTCGGCGAACTCTTTCGTGGCGGAGGAATCGATCGCCGCCTGCTGCGGTCCGTGGTGCAACCCCTGCGGATGCAACGTCATCATCCCGGGTCCGATGCCCGCGCGGCTGAAGAACTGACCCGCGTGATAGAAGATCACTTCGTCATTGTCGATATTGGCATGGAAGAAAGGCACACGGAGCGCGTCGGGGTCACCGGTTTCGGTCGGTCGCGGAGCGAACGTGCAAACGGCGAAACCGTCGTTGGCCCACGTAGTGTGCACCGACGGCGGCAGGTGATACCGCGGCGAAACGATCGGGCGGAAGTCTGCGACGTTGAGTCGCACGGGACACAGATCGCCCTGCCATCCGACGACGTCGAGTGGATGATGCGGATACGTGAGCGACGTGTACGCGTCGTCGCGCTTCACGCGCACCTCGAACTCGCCGGCTTCCTCGTGCGGATCGGGCTCGGGCGTTTCGAGAACACCCGGATCGAACTGCGCGTGCCGTCCGAGCATGCCTCGATCGGGGATGTGGAATTCGCCGCGCCCTTCGACGACGAACACGAACAGCTCTTCGGTCGCCGCGAACCGATGCGTCGTTCCCTTCGGAACGATCAGATAGTCGCCGGGTGAGAACCGAAGTGGTCCGTAGTCGGTTTCGAGCACGCCCGATCCCTCGTGCACGAAATAGCAAAGGTCGCCGTCCGCGTCGCGGAGGAAGTAGGGCATTCGGTCTTTACGCCGCGAGACGTACAGCGAGACGTCGTCGTTGGCGGCGATCCTCGCCCACTCCCCCGCCGCGTCCATCTGATCCGACGGCTTGATCGCCCCGATATCGAACGCGCCCGGCCGGAGCGGTCCTTCGATCCGGACCCACGCCGTCGGGGGGTGGGTCCGATACAGGTGTGACGCCCGGCCGGCGAACGCCTCACGGCCGTGCTCCTCCTCAAAGGTCCCTTTCGGCAGGCCCACGTGAGCCTGACGTGCGACTTT
>Ga0070708_100001610_pt1 | contig 17318 bp, 16 predicted proteins | sample KBSK5503metaG_FD_65469 | JGI IMG/M metagenome (GOLD analysis project Ga0070708, IMG submission 65469) | Corn, switchgrass and miscanthus rhizosphere microbial communities from Kellogg Biological Station, Michigan, USA - KBS K5-50-3 metaG | ecosystem: Host-associated > Plants > Roots >... | reverse complement strand
GACGTCAGTTTCGAGATCGCGAAAGGCGAGGTGCTGGGCCTCGTCGGCGAATCGGGCTCGGGCAAGAGCACGATCGGACGCTCGGTGCTGAAGCTGATCGATCCGACCGCGGGTGAAGTGTGGTTCGAAGGCGCCGATCTCGCGCCGATGTCCTCACGTCAAATGCGCCCCTACCGCCGCCGGCTGCAGATCATCTTCCAGGATCCCTACGCGAGCCTTAACCCGCGCCGGCGCATCGGCGACACGCTGGACGAAGCGATGGCGACGCACGGGCTGCACCCGGGCGCCGCTCGCGGGAAACGGATCGCGGAGCTCTTGTCGCTCGTGGGTCTCGCGCCCGAGCACGCGCAGCGTTTTCCGCACGAATTCTCGGGCGGGCAACGGCAGCGAATCGGCATCGCCCGGGCGCTTGCCGTCGAGCCCCAATTCATCGTCGCCGACGAGCCGGTGTCCGCGCTCGACGTCTCCATTCAAGCGCAAGTCATCAATCTGCTCTCCGACTTGCGCGAGCGCTTCGGGCTGACCATGCTGTTCATCTCGCACGATCTCGACGTCGTCGAATACCTGTGCGATCGGATCGTCGTGCTCTATTTAGGCAAGGTGATGGAAGTCGCGCCGGCAAAAGATCTGTACAGAGCACCCAAACATCCCTATACCGAAGCGCTCCTCGAAGCGTCGCCGCGGCCGGACCCGGAGGCGCGCCGTGACCGCCGCCTTCTCGAAGGCGATATCCCGAGCCCCGTCGATCCGCCGTCGGGCTGCGTTTTTCGCACCCGTTGCCCGTATGCGCTGGACCAGTGCGCCGCCGAGGTGCCTGCACTGCGCGAAGTGGCGCCGGGCCGGTTCAAGGCTTGCATCCGCGACGACATCCTTTGAGGCATCAAGATGAACCTGGCCACAATCCTTGCCGAAACGCTCGATCCCGCGACCAAGGGCTATCCGCTTTCCGGGCCTGCGCTGCCGATCTCCGCTATCGGCGCCCAGCGCTGGAATCTGCTCGGCGGCGATCTGCCGCTGCCGCTGGCTGTCATCCGCGATTCCGCGCTCGCGCACAACCATGCGTGGATGCGCGACTTCACCGCGTCGACCGGCGTGCTGCTGGCGCCGCACGGCAAGACAACGATGGCGCCGCAGATCTTCGCCCAGCAGCTTGCCGCGGGCGCCTGGGGGATTACCGTCGCCAACGTGCAGCAGCTCGGCCTCTGCGTGCGCTTCGGCGTGCTCCACGTCCTCATGGCCAATCAACTCCTCGGTGCGGCCGAGGTCGATGCGGTGATCCGCCTGCGCGAAGAGCATCCCGACCTCGAGTTTCATTTCCTCATCGATTCGCAGGCGCAACTGGCGTCGATCGAACATCTCGCCGCATCGCGGACGATGTCGCGCAAGCTCACGGCGCTGGTCGAGCTGGGCGTGCCGGGAGGCCGCACCGGTTGCCGGACGTTCGACGAGGCGATGACCGTCGCCCGAGCAGTCGCGACGAGCAAGATCGTCGCGCTGTCGGGCCTCGAATGTTACGAGGGACTGCAGGTCAACGGCGACTCGGCGCGCGACACGGCCATGGTGGGCGCGCTGATGCAGCGCGTGAAGGATGTTGCGCTCTCCTGCGATGGGGAGAACCTGTTCGCCGGGGCGTCGATCATTCTCACGGCGGGAGGCTCGGCGGCATTCGACATCGTCGCGCGTGAACTGCCGCTGCGTCTGTCGAAACCGGTGCTGACGATTCTGCGCAGCGGCTGCTACGTCACGCACGATTCGGGCTTCTACAATCGCATGCTCGAGCAGGTCAAGGCGCGCAGCGGCGCCGCGTGGCAAACGCGTGCAGGCCTGCAGCCCGCGCTCGAAGTGTGGTCGCGCGTGCAATCCTGCCCCGAGCCGGGGCTCGCCATTCTCACCATGGGGAAGCGCGACGCGTCGTTCGACCTCGACCTGCCGGTGCCCACGAAGCGCTACCGCACCGGAGTCGACACCGCGCCGCAACCCGTGCCGGCGTCTTGGAAAATTACCGGCATGAACGACCAGCACGCGTATCTGAGCTTCGCCGCGGGCGATGCGCCGCAGGTCGCCGATCTTGTCGGATGCGGCATCTCGCATCCGTGCACGACCTTCGACAAATGGCGCGCCTTGTTCACCGTCGACGACGACTATCGTGTGACGGGCGCGATTCGGACGTTTTTCTGATCCTGCCGCTAAGCTGATCGCCGTGTCCAAGCGCCGCATCATTACTCACGCACCCGTGGGCGATCTGCTCCTCACAATGCGCGAGCGCGCCAGCACGTTGTCAAAGGCCCAGCGGCAGGTTGCCGCCACGGTGCTCGATGATCCGCAATTCGCGCTGCGCGCCAATGTCGACGCGCTGGCGCGCCGGGCCAAGGTCAGTCCGCCGTCGATTGTCCGCTTCTGCCGGGCCCTGGGTTTTACGGGCTTGCGCGAATTCAAGCTCAACCTGGCGCAGACGCTTGCCGTCGGGACGTCGACGCTGCATCGGGCACTGGCTCCCGGCGACAACATGCAGACCGTCACGCACAAGGTCCTGCAGGGCGCGGCGAGCGCTCTTACCAACCTCGAGCAGCACATCGTGCCGGCGGTGATCGAACGCGCGGTCCTCCGGATCGCGAAAGCGCGGCGCGTCGATTGCTACGCGGTCGGCAACACATCGATATTCGTTGCCAGCGACGCGCAGGCGCGATTCTCGCGGCTCGGCCTGAACTCGAATTTCTATTTCGACGCGTACCTGCAGTTGGTCTCGGCGGCGACGATGACCAAGAGCGACGTCGTACTGGCGATCTCGCACGTCGGACGGATGCCGTTCCTGCTGGAGTCGGTCGTCGTCGCCAAGGAACAGGGCGCGACGATCATTGCCATGACGCAGCCACGTACGCCATTGGCCGAGATGGCCGACATCGTCCTGCCGATCGTCGTGCCGGCCGACCCGCTGATGCGCGTCGGCACCGAAGCGTATCTCGCGCAACTGGCGTATCTGGAAATATTGATGGTCGGCACGGGCTTGCGCCGCGGTCCACCTGCAATGAGCCAGTTGAAGCGCGTGCGCCAGGTGCTGCAGGAGCGCGGCGTGGAAAGCGAAGCGCATCCAGCGCTGCAGGCCGCGTGGTCGAAACCCGAAAGGCGACCGTTATGAGTTCCGAACGCAATTTCGCATTGCTGCTGCGTGGTGGCACAGTAATCGACGGCACGGGCGCGCCGCGTTTCGTTGCCGATGTGCGCATCGAAGGTGATCGAATTTCCGCGATCGGCGCGCAGCTACCGACGCAGGGCGCCAAGGTGGTCGACGTCACCGGCAAAATCGTCGCACCGGGCTTCATCGACGTGCACACGCACGACGACCAGATCGTGCTGGCGGCGCCGCAGATGCTGCCGAAGATCAGTCAGGGCGTCACCACCGTCGTCATCGGCAACTGCGGCATCAGCCTGGCGCCGCTGGTCCATGCCGACGTGCCGCCCCCGCTCAACCTGCTGGGCGGCAAGGACAAGCACCTCTATCCGACGATGGCCGCGTATATCGAGGCCGTGGGACAGGCTCGGCCCGCGGTCAACGTGGCCGCGCTGGTCGGGCATTCGACGCTGCGCGTCGCGACGATGAACGATCCATACCGTCCCGCGGCGCGCGCCGAGCAAGCGCGAATGGTCGAGCTGCTGCGCGAAGGTATGGATGCAGGCGCGATCGGCTTGAGCTCCGGTGTGTTCTATGCGACAGGGGCAGCCGCTGATGTCGATGAACTCTCGCTGCTCGCGGGCATCGCCGGCGACGCCGGTGGCGTCTATACGACGCATATCCGGGATGAGCACGAAAAGGTGCTCGATTCGCTCGACGAGGCTTTCACGACCGGACGGCGCGGCAACGTGCCGGTGGTGGTTTCGCATCACAAATGCGCTGGACCGAATAACTGGGGCCGCACCGTGCAGACGCTCGCGCACTTCGACGTCGCGCGCAAGAGCCAGCCGATCGGGCTCGACATGTATCCGTACATCGCCGGCTCGACGGTGTTGCGCCGGGAAATGGTCGACGGCGTCATCGACATCCTGATCACGTGGTCGACGCCACATCCGGAGATGGCGGCGAAGATGCTCGCGGACATCGCGGTCGACTGGGGCTGCACGCAGCAGGAAGCGTGCGATCGCCTGCAGCCGGGAGGTGCGTGCTATTTCCAGATGTGCGAAGAGGACGTTCAGCGGGTGCTCAAGTATCCCGCGACGATGATCGGCTCCGACGGCCTCCCGCACGATACGCATCCGCATCCGCGGCTATGGGGAACCTTCCCCCGCGTGCTCGGGCATTACAGCCGCGAGCTGGGACTTTTTTCGCTCGAAACCGCCGTGCACAAGATGAGCGGCCTCTCCGCGCGCAACTTCAAGCTCGAGGATCGCGGCGAAATCCGCGAAGGCGCATACGCCGACGTCGTCGTGTTCGACGGGGCCACCGTCAAGGACGTTGCGACCTTCGAACAGCCAAAAGCGCTTGCTATAGGTATCGACTGCGTGCTGGTGAACGGCGCCATCGCCTATCGCTCCGGCGAGGTATCAAAGCAGCGCAGCGGACGGTTTCTGCGTCGACTTTGAAGGTGCGAGTGTCGACGGGAAGCCGTCGGCGATTGACGCACGCGCATCCCGGGCGTAGCCTATTTTTTCGCCTTCCCCTTCTCCCGAGAAGGACGCTTTAGGCCCAACTGCGAGGAGGCGTGAAGCGCGTCTTGATACTCCCGTTGTCCAACGCGAAGCTATCGCAAGGGAGCTACGATGACCGACACGCGCAAGAAACCCTTCAGTACCCGCCTGACCCGCCGTTCGTTCCTGCAACGCGCCGGGCTTGGCGCCGCCGTCGCCCTCGGCGCAACGCCTTGGAAAGTGGCCCTGGCGGCCAGTGAGCCGCGGACGCTTCCAGCCAACACGCCGCTCGAGCACGTGATCATCTCCTGTCAGGAGAACCGCTCGTTCGACCACTATTTCGGATATGCGCCTCAGGTTCAAGCGGCTGGATTCGGCCCCCCTGCAGGCTACTCGCAGCCGGACGGCGCGGGCGGTATCGTTGTCCCGTACGAGTTCACGAGCCTTTCCACTCCCGACATCGGCCACTCGTGGACGGCCGTCCACAACGAGTGGAACAACGGGGCGATGGACGGCTTCTACACGACGGATGGAATCGAGGCGATGGGCTTCTACACCGCTGCCGAGCTGCCCTTCTATTACAGCCTCTTGGACGAGTTCACGCTCTGCGGGAATTACTTCTGCTCACTGCTCGGCCCGACGTGGCCGAACCGCTTCTACTTCGCGGCCGGGACCTCGGGCGGGATCACGACGAACGGCCTGTGGGGCTACGGCATCTTCGATTACCCGATCATCCTCGATCTGCTCGATGCGGCCGGCGTCAGCTGGATGGTCTACAACATCAACTGGGACAGCGTGCCGTTCGGAAACACGGACAACGTCTTCACCTTTTGGAAGCGGTATGCGCACGACAACCGCACACACGGAACACGTGGTGGCTACTTCAGCGACCTCAAGCACGGTCGGCTCCCGCAGGTATCGTGGATCATCCCGAGCTTCGCCCATGGCTGGGACGAGCACCCGCCGGCCGACGTCTCGGTCGGGATGGACATCCAGGAGGACCTGATCACCGCGCTTCGCGAGTCGTCAGCGTGGGAGAGCTCCGCATTTCTGCTCACTTATGACGAACACGGCGGGTACTTCGACCACGTGGCGCCGCCCCAGCTCGACGCGTTCGGACTCGGCATCCGGGTGCCGACATGGGTGATCTCCCCGCACGCGAAGCCCGGCCACATCGAGCCGACTGTGTACGAGCACACCTCTACCCTGAAATTCCTCGAGCGATTGTTCGGCCTGCCGACACTCGCGTCGGTCAACCCGCTGTTCGACGCGGCGACGCCGGTCGGCTCGAACTACCAGGCGGCACCGAGTGGGGCGTTAGCTGGCCCGCCCGCCCCACCGCGCGACGCGCGCGGGGATATCGGCGACCTGTTCGAGTGCTTCGATTTCACCTGAGCGGCGATCGGGCTGACGCGCTCGCCGAGTAACGTTCGTGGCTTATCCGCGAAAGTGCGCCTTCCGCGTGACGTAGTCGCGCCTTGACAAACGCGCAGGGTCGCGGAGGATTGCGGTGCCCGACTTTCGCGAACGGATTGCGATGAAGCGCAGCACCGACCGGTTCCTCACGACCCACACGGGCAGCCTGCCGCGGCCCGGCGACCTCATCCGAATGATGTACGCCAAGGAGGAAGGCGTGCCAGTCGACGCGGCCGCGCTGTCGCGGCGCGTCGCGTCCGCCGTCGAAGAACTCGTGGCCAAGCAGGCCGAGTCGGGTGTGGACATCGTCAACGACGGCGAGATGAGCAAACCGAGCTACGCGACCTACATCAAGGATCGTCTCGAAGGCTTCGGCGGCACCGGCAACACGTTCGTCTACCAGGATCTCGTCGGCTTCCCCAATCTCGCGAAGCGCGTGTTCGGCGACCCCGGGCGTTCGCGCCGGAAAACGCCGGCGTGCAACGCGCCGATCGGTGTGCGCGACCCGCAGGCGGCGCAGGCCGACGTCGACCACCTCAAGTCGGCGCTCGCGCGCGTCAAGGTCGAAGACGCGTTCCTCACGGCCGCCTCACCCGGTGTCGTGTCGCTCTTCTTCCGCAACGAGCACTATCCAACCGAGGAAGCCTATATCTTCGCGATCGCCGACGCGATGCGGCAGGAATACGAGACGATCACGAAGGCGGGATTCGTCCTGCAAATCGACTGCCCGGATCTAGGCATGGGACGCCACATCCAGCACGCCGACCTCTCCGTTCCCGAGTGGCGCAAGAAGGCGCAGCTGCACGTCGAAGCGCTCGACCACGCCGTCGCCAACATTCCGCCCGAACAGTTGCGCATGCATCTGTGCTGGGGCAATTACGAAGGCCCGCACCACTGCGATGTCGCGCTGACCGACGTGATCGATATCGTGCTGCGCGCGCGACCCTCGGCGATCGCGCTCGAGGCCTCGAATCCACGCCACGCGCACGAGTGGAAAGTCTGGGAGACGGTGAAGCTGCCCGAAGGCAAGACCCTGATCCCCGGCGTGATCGAGTCGAAGTCGAACTTCATCGAGCACCCCGAGCTCGTCGCACAGCGCATCGGCCGCTACGCCAACCTGGTCGGGCGCGAGAACGTGATCGCCGGCAGCGACTGCGGCTTCGGGACGTGGGTCGGGCAGGCCGCGGTCGACCCGGACGTCGTGTGGGCGAAGATGGCCGCGATGGCCGAGGGCGCGCGGATCGCCTCGCGCGAGTTCTGGAAGCGCTGAGGAGGTTGGGTACGAGGGCGAGATGATCAAGGTCATGATCCCTGGTTTTGGACCACTCGAGATACGCCGGGTCGTCACCGACTATACGGGCACACACTCATTCAAAGGCGTCGTGAGGAGGACCGTCAGAAGCCGCCTCGCGCGACTTGCCAAGCTGGTCGATGTCCACGTCCTCACCGTGGACACCTTCGGTACCGCACGCCGCGAACTTGCGCGACTGCCCGTCGAGCTGCATTTTTTGGATGACGACAAACGACGCAACGACAAGGAGAAGCAACGGTTCATCCTGAAATATGAGCCGAAGCATGTGGCGGCATTCGGCAATGGGAACATGGATCGGCTGCTGCTGAAAACTGTTCGCGACGCAGGAGGTCTCGCGGTGGCTGTCGACAACGGGGAAGGTTGCGCGCTTGACGCCATTCTCAACGCCAACATTCTTGTCCACGGCTCCGAACAAGCTTTGGATCTGTTGCTCGAGCCGACCAGCTGTAAGGCAACCCTTCGTTTCTGATGCTCAAAAGCGTCCTCTACACGTTCAACATTTCGCACTTCGCCGAGAAGGCGCGCTGGGCGCTCGACTACGAGGGCATTGCCTACGAGGAGCGGGTGCTGCTGCCGGGACCGCACCAACGGGTTACGCGCCGAATCGCTCCGCGCACCCATGTGCCGGTGCTTGAACACGATGGCCAGTACGTGCAGGGTTCGAGTGCGATCATCGACTATGCCGCTGCTCGCTTAGGCGGCACCAGGCTGACGCCGACCGACCCGGCAGAGCGCGCCAGGGCGCTCGAACTCGAGAAGATGCTCGACCAGGCGTTCGGCCGCGGTATCCAGCAAGTCCTCTATTCGGCGCTCTTGAAGGACCGGCGGATGGTGATCGATCTGTGGTCGTCCGGCGGTCCGTTCTGGGCACGCGGATTCTATGCCGTGGCTTTTCCGGCGGTCGCGGCCGCCGTGAAGCGCATGTACAAGACCACCGACGTCGAAGGTGTGGCCAAAGCCAAACAACGCTTTGTGACGACATTCGACGAACTCGATGCTGTGCTCGCGAAGCAGCCGTTCCTAGGCGGCGACACACCGAATCGCTCGGACATCACGTTGGCTGCGCTGTTGGCGCCCCTGTGCCGCGCGCCCGAGCATCGAGTGAAGTGGCCGGCAATGCCGCCGGAGCTCGCGGACGTCGAAGCAAGCCTTCGCGGTCGACCCACCTGGAATCACGCGTTGCGGATGTACCGCGACCACCGCATTCCGAAAACCACGAGAAGTGTGAAGTCAACCTCTTGACACTTTAGTGCCGCGTGCCGTCTTTCCCGGTTCCCTTTGCTTTGGCGGGCACGGCTTCGACCGACAGCGTGAAGGTGCGCTGCTCGTTCTGGTTCATCCCGCCCACGCCGATGAGTTTATGGGCGATTTCTTCGCCGCGGTCGTTGCGAATGGACACGACGACCGTGTATTCCCAAGGTTCGCCGTCAGCGGGATGCCGGATGCTGCCTTCGATGCGCAGCGGCGTGACCGCGGGCGCCGGAGACTCCTCGGCGCCGACATCGAATCGCAGGTAATGCCGGCAGGCCGGACACACGGCCGCGCTTTCGAGGATGGTCTCCCGACAGTGCGGACACGCGCGGGTCGCCCCGGGGCCGCCGGGGCGCACGCTGCTCATGAGTCGAAGCCGCGCTCCCCGCCGTTGCTGTGCTTGCCGGCTTTCGAACCTTTTTCGTCGTTCCAGCCGAAATCGGCGTGACCGCGCATGCGGGCACCCGCGACGACCGTCAACGAGCCGGCCTTGACGTCGCCGATCACTGCGCCGGTCTGCATCAAGTCGACGTGCTGTGCTTCCTCGACGTTACCTTCCAGTTCGCCGGCGATCGTGACCTTGGCGGCGCGCACGCCGCCGCTGAGCTTGGCGCCGGCCTCGATGGTGAGGTCGCCCTGGACGTTGACATCGCCCTTGAAGTTGCCGGCAACGCGTACGCTGCCGCCGCCTTCGATCTTGCCTTCGATTGTGAGATCGGCCGCGATCAGGGATTCCTTGCGGGGCAGGCCGGTGTCGGCGCGCGCCATGGGAGCGGGAGCGTGAATCGGAGTGGCAGGGCTGGGCGCGGTCTCGGGCTTCGATGGAGCGTCGAACCGGACCGGTTCCCTCGCTGCGGGGGTCGGCGGGTCGGTCTGCCGGGTGGCCATATTGTCTTTCCAGAGAGCCATGATGTGAGCCTCTTCAGAGGGGGGACTTTTCAGGCTAGCGCTAAAAGGAGGCTGAGGCAATCGATCCTTCGCAAGACGCTCGGCAGAATTCAGCTATTCAGTCCGAAAGCAACAGTCGTTTGCGCCTGCAGAAGCTACAGAAGGTCCGAGGGCCGCGATCCACCGTGGTATGCGCCGGGTGACCGTCGATAGGCCTCGGCGCGACCACGGTCGCGACCCCGGAATGGAAGCCGTCGACGGCGTTGACGTTCGTGCCCATCAAACGCGCACGAATTCCTTGCCCTTGTTGGGATCGACCACGTACTTGTAGAACGCCTCGTTCACCTCAACCCAACTCCTCAGCGCCTTCATGTTGCCGAGCCAGCGACAGATATTCGGATACGCGCCAAATTTGCAATCGATAGCCTCGCCGCCGAGAACCATCATCGCGCCCAGATAGTCTGCAAGCGTGATGTCATCGCCGCAGAGGAACGCGTTGCGCGGCCCGATCAGGCTCTCGTCCAGCACCTTGAGCCAGCCCAGCGCCTTGTCTTTGCCCCACGCCACGGTCCCCGCTTGCACGTTGTCGTCGGGCCGCTTCATGAACGGAAAGATCTGCGGATAGAGAAAGCCGTAGGAAAAGTCACGGTAAAACCCTGTGTTCAGCCAATCCATCCGCTCGTTGACGCGTGCGCGCTTGCGCAGGTCCGACGGATACGCGGGAGAGCCAATCTTGTCGGCGAGATACTTGAGGATCGCCGAGCTCTCCGTCAGGCGGAAGTCGCCATCCTCCAGCACCGGCACCTGGTGGCTCGGATTGATCGCCGAATAATCGGGTTGGTACTGCTCGCCGGTGAAGAGATCGACAACCTGGTAATCGAGCTTGATGCCGGACTCGGCAGCAAACAGGACGATCGGCCGACTCGTCGTCGACACCGGATGATAGAAGAGTTTCATGCCCGCCTCCTCGCGCAATGTTTAAATGAGCTGAGCCTGCCGCTGCGTCGTGCAGTCGACGACCGTCAGCGCGGTCATGTTGACGATGCGGCGCACCGTCGCCGACTGCGTGAGAATGTGCACGGGCTTGGCCACGCCAAGCAGGATCGGCCCCAGCGTCACGCCCGAGCCCGACGAGACTTTCAGCAGGTTGAACGAAATGTTCGCGGCGTCGAGCGTGGGCATGATGAGGAGGTTCGCCTCGCCTTTCAACTGCGCGTCAGGGAACGCCGCAATACGCACTTCTTCCGACAGCGCGGCGTCGCCGTGCATCTCGCCTTCGCATTCGAGTTCAGGGTCCATCATCTTCACCAGCGCCAGCGTCGCCTGCATCTTCTTCGCGGTCGGATACGTCGACGACCCGAAGCTCGAATGCGACAGGAATGCGACCTTGGGCACGATGCCGAAGCGGCGAATTTCCTCGGCGGCGAGCAGCGTGATCTCGGCCAACTGCTCGGCCGTCGGGTCCGGGTTGACGTAGGTGTCGGCGATGAAGATCGTCCGCGTGGGCAGCATCAGCGCGTTCATCGCGGCGTACGTGCGCACACCTTTGCGCAGGCCGATCACCTGGTCGACGTACTCGAGGTGCAGGTCGTGCGTGCCGAACGTGCCGCACAGCATGCCGTCGGCCTCGCCCCGGTGCATCATCATCGCGCCGATCAGCGTGTGGCGACGGCGCATCTCGATCTGCGCGTACGCCTGCGATACGCCTCGGCGCTCGGTCAGCCGGTAATACTCTGTCCAGTATTCGCGGAAGCGCTCGTCGAATTCCGGATTGATGATCTCCACGTCAGTGCCGGGCGTGATCCGCAATCCATAGCGCTCGATGCGCCGCGCGAGCACCGCCGGACGGCCGACGAGGATCGGCCGCGCCAGGCCCTCGTCCACGACGACCTGCACGGCGCGCAGCACGCGCTCGTCCTCGCCTTCCGCGTACACGATCCGCTTCGGCGCCTCTTTCGCGGCGCTGAAGATCGGCTTCATCAGCAACCCGGAGTGGTACACGAACTGCAGCAGGCGCTGCTTGTACGCGTCGAAGTCGGCGATGGGGCGCGTAGCCACGCCCGAATCCATTGCGGCCTTGGCCACCGCCGGCGCGATCATCACGATGAGACGCGGGTCGAACGGTTTCGGAATCAGGTATTCCGGGCCGAAGCTGAGATTCTCGATGTTGTAGGCGTGGGCGACGATGTCGGATTGCTCGGCCATCGCAAGATCGGCGATCGCGCGCACGCACGCCAACTTCATCGCTTCGTTGATCGTCGTCGCACCGACGTCGAGTGCGCCGCGGAAGATGAACGGAAAGCACAGGACGTTGTTGACCTGGTTCGGAAAATCCGAGCGGCCGGTGGCGATGACGGCGTCGGGCCGCGCGGCCTTCGCCACGTCCGGCATGATCTCCGGCTCGGGATTCGCGAGGGCCAGGATCAGCGGCTTGTCGGCCATCGACGGCAGGCATTCGGGTTTCAGCACGCGGCCGGCGGAGAGGCCCAGGAAGATGTCTGCGCCGGGCAGGATCTCGGCCAACGTACGCGACTTGGTCGGCTGCGCGTAGATGGCTTTGTGCTCGTCCATCTCCTCCTTGCGGCCTTCGTAGACGACGCCCTTGATGTCGGAGACGAAAATGTTTTCGCGCTTGATGCCCAGGCCCACGAGAAGGTCGAGGCACGCGAGTGCCGCGGCGCCCGCGCCCGAGCACACGAGCTTCACCTTCGCCAGCTCCTTGCCGACCACGCGCAACCCGTTCAGGATGGCCGCACCGACGATGATCGCCGTGCCGTGCTGATCGTCGTGGAACACGGGGATCTTCATCCTCTCGCGGCACGCCTTCTCGATGTGGAAACACTCGGGCGCCTTGATGTCCTCGAGGTTGATGCCGCCGAATGTGGGCTCGAGCGCGACGATCATGTCGATCAACTTGTCCGGATCGAGCTCCTTGATCTCGATATCGAAGCAGTCGATGCCGGCGAACTTCTTGAAGAGCACCGCCTTGCCTTCCATCACGGGCTTGGCGGCGAGCGGGCCGATCGGCCCCAAGCCGAGCACCGCGGTGCCGTTGGTGACGACTCCCACGAGGTTGCCGCGCGCGGTCAGCAACGAAGCCTCGTTCGGATCGCGAACGATCTCGTCGCACGCGGCCGCTACACCCGGCGTATAGGCGAGCCCCAGGTCGTGCTGGTTGGTGAGCTGCTTGGTGGGCTGCAGCGCGATCTTCCCCGGCGGATACTGCCGGTGGTACTCGAGGGAAGCCTCACGGATGTTCTTGTCCGACATGGGATCGCCGCGGATGGGCGCCGCAACGGCGCCAAGGCCGACCATCATAGACGATTGCCGCGGACACTTCACGATGCCCGGATGGCGCGCTGCGGCAAGAGAACAGCGCGTCCGGACGAAGGCTATAATCGCGGCACTTCGCGCTCGCGCACGACCCGTCCAGCGCGCCTTCGTTTCCACGGATGAACTCCCTGCCACTCTTCTGGTCGATCGCGTTTGTCGTCGCCTTGTGCGTGCTCGCGGCCCTCGTCTGGCCGCTGGTGCGCCAGCGCAAGGACTCCGCCCCCGACGATGAAGCCGCGGCAACCGCGGTGTTCCGCGACCACAAGCGGCAACTCGACGCCGAGTTTGCGGCGGGCACGCTGAGCGCCGCCGAACGCGATGCGGCGCAGGACGAACTCGTCGCACGGTTCGGCACCGAGCTTGCGGTCGCTCCTGCAGATGTCTCGCGCGCGTCGGAGCGCTCACGCTGGATCGCCGCGATTGCGCTTGTTGCGCTGCTGCCCGCATCCGCGGCACTTCTGTACGTCGTCTTGGGGAATCCGGCCGCCGTGACCGCGCCCGCCGCACCCGCGGAAGTCGCCGGACATCCTGACGCGGCGAACACCGACCCGCAGATCATCGCGATGATCGATCGGCTCGCCGAGAAGATGAAAGCGAATCCCGAGGACGGCAAGGGGTGGATTCTGCTCGGACGTTCGTATTTGAAGCTCGGCCGCTACGACGAATCGGCTGCGGCGTTCGCGGAAGCCGCCAAGCGCATGCCGGAAAGCGCGGGGCTGCTCACAGACCAGGCGGAAGCTATCGCCATGGTGCAGGGCCGCAGCCTCGCCGGGCGTCCCGCGCAATTGCTGACCCGGGCGCTGGCACTCGATCCCGATTATCCGAAGGCCATCGCGATGTCCGCGGCGGCATCGGCCGAGCGCGGCGATTTCGACGGCGCGATTGCGCTCTACACGCGACTCAAGACGCACGTGCCTGCCGGGGGCGAGGAATCGCAAAAGATCGACGAAGTGGTCGCGGAACTCAATGTGGCGCGCAAGGGCGCGTCGATGCCGGCGCTTGCGGCAGCACCGGCGACAGCGCCTTCCGGGCCTGCGGCTCCTGCGGCCGCACCATCGGTTGCCACAGCCCCCGGTGTATCCGGCCGCGTCGAAATCGATCCCAAGCTCGCGGCGAAAGTTGCGCCCGGCGACACGCTGTTCATCTTCGCTCGCGATCCCGAAGGCGGGCGCATGCCGCTCGCCGTCATGCGCGGCGCGGCCTCGGAATTGCCGAAGTCGTTTGCGCTGACCGATGCGATGGCGATGGCGCCGAACGTGACGATTTCGCGCGCCAAGACGGTCGTTGTCGAAGCGCGGGTGTCGAAATCGGGGAACGCGGCGCCGCAGTCCGGCGATTTGCGCGGGTCCACCGCGCCGGTCAAGCCGGGCGCGGACAAAATTCGCGTCGTCATCGACCAGGTCGTTCCTTAGCCCCCGGAAATACGCTCCGCGTCACAAGCAGCAGATTCCTCGCTGCGCTAAGGAATGACACTCGAAACGAGGGCGCCCCGTATGAGCGACAAGCAAAAACAACCGGCCGAAGCCAAAGCGCCAAAGCAGCCACCACTGTCACGTGACGAGGCCGGCGACGCGTCGGTGTCCATTGCGACTCGCGCGGCCGGCGAGGTCGCGCTCAATGTGCTCGGGCGCTTCCAGGTGTTCATCGCCGCCTTTCTGATGGCGTTCGCCGGCGTATTTCTGCTGATCGGGTGGCAGTTCGGACCCCTGGTGATACTGCAGCACGCGGACTACGCGAAGCTCACCAAGCATGTCGATGCGAGCATCGTCGAGAGTTGGCTCGCACTCGAATTCGATGCGGGCAGCGTCAAAGTGCCTTCGAACTGGCGCGCCAGCACCAACGCGGCGCGTTGCGTTGTCGCCGAATACGACGGCGACTGGGGCGCGCCGTTACGCCGCGCGTTCTGCGGGACGCGCGTACCGTTCAACGAGTCCTATCTGCTGGCCGACCTGCGCGACATCTCGCCAGGCGTGCCCTTCGCCTGGCCGCGCGACGAGCACGGCTTCGTCGTGCCCGAGATGCGCATGGCCCCATCGACGCGGCAATGGCTCGCGTCAAACGTGCCGAACAAGTTCATGCACGACAAATGGCCGGCAAAAACGTCGCTCGACTGGTTGCGCATCGAGCTCGACCGTCCGGTCGATGCCGCAGTCTTCGGATGGACGGCACCCCCGGCGATCATCCCGGTTTCGCTCGATCCTAAGCATCCGGCCGAAGCATTGCCGACGGGAATCGTCGCGAAGCGCATCGCTCAGACGCCGAACCCGGTCGCCATGCTTATGGGATTCGGCATCGGGCTCGCCGTGTGGTTCAAGGCGACCCTTTTCATCCCGCTGCTGCAAAATCTCGCAACGTGGGCGCGGTGGCTGCTGTCCGCACTTCCATTGCTTACGCTGCCGTGGTGGATGGACGCGTTTCCACAGGCGCTTTCGCATTTCAGCCGCGATGTCGGCAGCATCGTCGCCGACATGTTCGCCGACGTCGACAAGACCGATCGCCTCGTCGCGTCGGATCCGTCACAGGCGATGCTTGCGACCGGCGACCGTCTGGTCTGGCGCCTGTCCGACAGCGTCTACGCCGGCACGTTCGGCCGCTTCGAGTTCAGGCCGCCCAGCGTCCCGTTCGTGTCGGAGAAGGCGGCGCTGGCCGCGCTGACCGACACGATCACCGTGCAGGCTCGAGCGCTCGACGATGCTTCGAAGATCGACCTCTTCACGCGCCTCTTGCGCGACAAGCGCGCCGATTTGACGAACGTCGACCCGGTCTTCGAGGCCGCCGCAAAGGAAGCCGCGGGCGATCTCGCGGTGAGCGCCGCAGCCCGGCGCGCGGCCGATCGCTTTCTCCAATGACGAGAGGTCAGGTACTGCGCTCCGCTATAATAACCCGTGATCCCGATGTCTCTTCCGTCGCGGCCGGTCACATTGTGCGGACCGTCGATGATCTGCTTCGTCCATGCTCGAAGCGACTGACCTGGCCGCGCGCCGTGGTTTCACGCGCCTGTTTTCCGGGCTCGGCCTCAAAGTCGAACCTGGATCCGCGCTGCTCGTCACCGGCGCCAACGGCACCGGCAAGACGACGCTGCTGCGGATCCTTGCCGGACTCAGCACGCCTGTCGAAGGCCGCGTCCGATGGCGTAGTCAAACGGTCACGCCGTTCTTGCGGAGCCTGCGGCAGGATGCCCTCTTCTGCGGCCACCTTGCCGCGTTGAAGGACGAACTCACGGCAGAGGAAAATTTGGCCGCGCTCGTGACACTCGCCGGAGTCAAGGCGTCGACTGCACAACTGCGCGATGCGCTGTCGGCCGTGGCACTCGACCGGCACGCGGGTCTCCCTGCACGCGCATTGTCGCAGGGACAACGCCGCCGTCTCGGGCTCGCGCGGCTCTACCTCATTCGGCGCCCGTTGTGGCTGCTCGACGAGCCGGCGACAGCGCTCGATGCGGCGGGCATGGCGCTGGTCGCGACGATGATCGCCGGCCACCTGGAACGCGGCGGCTTCGCGGTCGTTGCGACGCACCAGGCACTCGACCTGCCGCCGGCACGGGTCCATTCGCTCGCGCTGTCATGATCGCTCCCCGCGCGGCTGCGCTCGATGGATCAGCAGTCATGCAGGACGACGGTGCGTGGTCCGGCGTGCTCTGGGCGCTGGAGCGCGACCTCCGGCTCGCAATGCGTTCGCGCACGGAGCTCGGCGTGCAGCTCCTGTTCTACGTGATCGTCGTATCGCTCTTTCCGCTGGCGACGACGCCCGAAAAGAGCGTTCTCTCGCTGATGGGACCCGGCGTACTCTGGGTCGCGGCACTCCTGGCGTCGCTCCTTTCGCTGCCGCGCCTCTTCGCTTCCGATTATGCCGACGGCACACTCGAGCAGATCGCGCTTTCGCCCTATCCGCTGCCCGCCCTCGTATCCGGTAAAATCATCGCGCATTGGCTCACGACGGGGTTGCCGGTCGTGGTCCTCGCACCGATCCTGGGACAGCAATACGCGCTGGACGGCGAGGCGCTGGCGGTGCTCGCGGCGACGCTGCTGCTGGGCACGCCGATATTGTCGCTGCTGGGCGCGATCGGCGCAGCACTGACACTGGGCCTGCGGGGCAGTGGAAGCCTGCTTGCATTGCTGGTGCTGCCGCTGTGCGTGCCCGTGCCCATTTTCGGCGCGGGTGCAGTCGATGCCGTGCACGCCGGGCTGGGCGCGGCAGCGAACCTGTCGTTGCTTGGCGCAGGATTGTTGATGGCGATCGTCGGCGCGCCGCTCGCCGCTTCCGCCGCCGTACGCATTGCGCTCGATTAGGGCCTGTTCGAACCGATGAACCCGTTCCGCTACTCTTCGCCCCCCGCGTTCTATCCGCTCGCCGGAAGGCTCGCGCCGTGGTTCGGATGGAGCGCGCTGGTTCTCGCGGTCGCCGGGCTGTGGATCGGTTTCGTGCTGGCGCCGACCGACTTCCAGCAAGGGGACGCGTACCGGATCATCTTCATTCACGTTCCGGCGGCGTGGATGTC
>Ga0070708_100001608_pt1 | contig 17327 bp, 19 predicted proteins | sample KBSK5503metaG_FD_65469 | JGI IMG/M metagenome (GOLD analysis project Ga0070708, IMG submission 65469) | Corn, switchgrass and miscanthus rhizosphere microbial communities from Kellogg Biological Station, Michigan, USA - KBS K5-50-3 metaG | ecosystem: Host-associated > Plants > Roots >... | reverse complement strand
TTTGACGGTAAATATGTGAGAAAAAAGGACTTCCGACTCTCGTGTGTGGGGGTTCGAAGTTCGCCTTCTCCGCACCACTCAAACAATAACCAGCAAGAGAACAATGATTCCTGGCAATCGGGAAATTCTTGCGCTGCGCAAACGTCGTCGCAAACTAGCCCTGGGACTGGCTTGTTCATTCTGGCCTCTGCATTCGCATGGCCTGCGTGCTACTTGATGACCACCTTCCGGATCGGAGTTTCAGGCCCGCGTTCTCCCCCGCGCCTGCCCGTTGTGGGATCTGACCAGGTCTTCCAATTCTCCTTTTCGTAGAAATCCGCCACCAGCTGCCTTGTCTTCGATTGTTCGCGAGAGCGCTCAAGAGATCGAACGATCGAGTCTTGCTGGCCCTTATCCGTAACGCCATAAATTCGCACATGATCGAATCGCTTTAGAAAAAAACTTTTCACCTCTACGTCGCAAAAAATCGCCGGGCTACCAAGTGTAGACGTCGACTCGAGGATGGCATGCTCTGACGTCACGAACTAGCGATCGCCTTGCACTCAAAAACGTCATTAGTACTAGTCATGGTAGTAACTAGATCAAAGTTCGGTTCCTCCCCAAAATCTTCTGAAACCCCGTCGAAGATTTCACATGCAAGCAAACTAACCGCTGCCCGTGCACTGAGAATACTCAGGTCAAGGCTAGCTTCCAGTCCGGAGGCGGGTGCTCAAGGCCCCAGAACTGAGGGGCGGCGGTTTTGAAGCGAAGGCCAACTTCGGTTCTGCCGCCCTGCTTCTCACCTAGGTACACGACTCGGCAATCCTGCTCCTCGCGGTTGGCGGAATTTCGCAAGATGATCCTTTCGCCCAATCTGACGGATGCGGACAAAGTAATGAGACAGCCATGAGCACTAAGTACGATGGCACGCGTAGGATCTACGAATGGAGTTTTGCCGGTCAACTTACCTTGCGCGACCACTGGCAACTGCGCACGCACTCGCTGTGAGCGCCGAAGGTCAAACCTGACCCGATTGGGCTCAGTGGGCCGGTTCATCATATGGTTCTAACGTACGCCAGTCCGCTAAATTAGGCCAACTGGAGTCTCCAAAGTATTTGAGTGTAGCTGGCCAGTGCTGCCTGCAGGAGCCACACCCCATCTATGAACATGTGGTGCGATCATTTGCGCACGCGAGAGTGCCGGGACGCAGACAGCAAGGGCAACTACTGAAAGGGATTCGTGAGCTCTACACGGGCAAGGTCGTCGCCGGGCACGACCTCGAGATTTATCGACGCGCATGTGCTCAATTCCCGATGAAGAGGCATCCGGGTGAGCATGAAACGGACATCTGCCGAGCTGAACTCTCACGAGCGATGATTCGAAGGCTTACCCGTCGGCGCCAACCGTAAAATTGCCGGAATCTGAACGGCAGGTGTTCGCCTTCCGAGTTCTTATAACTTGCATTGAATATAATGCAGGACCAACATCCTCTCCAGCAGTATGGGACCCAGGGACCATGTTCGTTGCGGAATTCAGAATTGTAGTTGGCGTTTTCCCCTGCCCGACATTAGTCAATCACGAATCGAAAAGTGCTATGCGGAGTTCCGACGGCACTGTGTCGAGAAACAGGGCCTCGATCGGACCGACACGGACTCACGCACGTTTCTTGATCTGACGGCGTGCACGCTGACGCTACCAGAGCAGCCGGTAGCTCTCGCGCGCCTGCATCGCTGAAGTGCTTTTTCTGGAATCCCAGGCTCAGCCCAAAATTTAGTTCCGAGTGTGAGCTATGACAACAGAAGATGCACTGCTTGCTCTGTCCGAAGATCAAGAAAACGCCAAAGCTCTTTTAGAACTTGGGATGAACGAGCGACAGGTGATAGAAAAAGCCGCAAGGCGCTGGTTTATACCGCAACGAAGCGCACCTGGCCTTTTACAGCATCCTTCCACTTCTGGCCCTGAACGCCAACTCCTACGACCCGCGAATCCACAACGCGCACGTGGGTTGAAGAGCATGCCGCGCTAGAGGCCCGGCACTTGTACATCCATAAAACGCCAGCAAGTGCCATCATGAACTGATTCTCCATAGGCTTGCGTGCTCTTCGGGTACTTGATCGGTGGGTATGTGATCCGAGATCACGCAGCAGAAAACATTGATTCAGGCTTTTCCTCTGTCCCTGTGGTGGATGTGTCGAGGCATACGGTCGGCAGATATTCAGCAGTTTCGCGGCCGCGCATTAACGAGGAGTCCACTGTGGATGCGTGGTGAAAAGTCCATCGACAAAGCCAATTTGATAAGAAAGGAACAACCCGAAGCCAAGACTCAACAGACCAGAGGCCATAGCCATACCCCGATTCCACGCAGCAAATTTTCCCAGAGTGAAGGTCAGGGGGGTGGCGATCACTGCTGTGATCAACATCATTCCGACGACCGTGCCCAGGCCAAAGAGAAGAAGATAGGCGACGGCCCACCACGAATCATGGATCGTCGTCATAACGAGCAGGGCCACAGCAGCAGAGCCGGCGAGACCATGAACGATGCCGATCGCGAGTGGACGCAGAATGTTGTACAGTCCCACACCTTGTGACACTCGATTTAGCCAGTGCAGCGGCCTGCCGTTCACAGATGTTGGTTGTGCGACTGCGCCACTAGATCGCGGAGCCGTTGCATCGCTAGTGCGTATGCTTGACGCGGCCAAGATTTGAGCGCCAGTCGTGAATTTGTGCTGAAGCAAACTCAGTACGCCAGTCAAATTTAGGATGCCAAGGAGAATCAGCATCGCGGCGACCGCGAATTCCATGGAAAGGCCCACGCGTGGCGGTATGCTCACTTGAAAAAGAATGATTATGGTGCCAACCACAAAAATCGTGAAGGTATGGCCGAGTCCCCAAAGCGCGCCAATAAGGCCCACTTTTGCAATTCCCCGCTGCTTGGTGACGATTGTAGTGATTGCAACGACATGGTCTGGATCAGTTGCATGACGCATGCCAAGAAGAAATCCCAAAGCGAGAATCGCGGCAAATGAGAGCACTATGTCTCCTCAACAAACTCAGCGAGCCGCTTTGCTTCCGCGGTTCCGCTGGAAGAAAAATTAAGACCACATTCGAATCTGTACGATGCCCGCAGCCATCAAGCCACGCACGGCTATGACACAACCTAAGACGGCAATCATCATTGCCGAACCCATTGGAAGCCAGCGTTGAACGAGCGGGCCGTCCGTGGGCAGCCAAGAGATCATTCGCCCCGCATAGACGGCTGCGAGGCCCATCGCGATCAGCACAACCGCAAGGCCGATACTGAAAGCGACAATCAAGAACAGTCCGAACCCTGCGCGATGCATAGACACCGCACTCAGCAATACGACCAATGCGGCAGGACACGGAACAATTCCTCCGGTCACTCCCAATACGATTAGCTGTCGGGCAGAAATCTTGCGAGGCCGCTGAAATCCTTCTTTCGCTGAAGCGTTTGCAGCGGCGGGAATTTCGTGCGAGTGCGTGAACTCAGCGCCGACAAAACGCTGCAAGAATAAATAGCAGCCCATCCCAGCAATGAGGATTCCGGAAAGAACGCCAAGAAATGGGTAGAGGCGATCAGGGAGCACATATTTCTGCGCGTATAGCGTGATGGCTCCGAGTAAATAGACTCCCGCAGTATGCGATATCGTCACAATCATTCCCAAGAGCAGCGCGTGTCGCGCAGTGCCCTTCGAACCAACGAGGTAGGCCGCCACAATCGTCTTGCCGTGGCCCGGTTCAAGGGCATGAAGCGCGCCAAGCCCCGCGGCGACGATTGCAGCGAACAACACGATGCCCAGACTGAATTGTTTTGTGGCCATCAACTCCGTGAAGGAGTTGCGCGGGGTGGTTTGCTGATTGGGTTTGAGCTGGATTTGATGGGAAGCTGCGGCCGATGGAGGAGCCACTGACGTAGACGCTGCGGTAAGATTTGCAGCCGTCGCAGAGGTAGCCATGGTCTCATAAACGATTTTCGCGGCGACATCCTGCGGCGGGCTCTTGATCAGATCAGTGGGATAGTTCGAGAGCTGACCGCTGCGGTCCTGCAACGGCGCTGAACTGCTTTCCATGGAAATCCCGGCACCCGGCGAAGCGATGACTTCCTTCCAACCTACGCGGCCGGGAAAATTCGCATCGCTATACTCGAGTTCGCAACGCCCGGCTCCGCACGAGTCACCCACCATTGCGCGATAAACGAGACCAAACTTCATGGTGGGAAGATTGCCGGCACCTTGAGTGAATAGGATGTCCTGCGAGGTGCGCTCCAGATCGAGCGGCTTGCCGTTCAGAGTGAGCAGCAGTCCTTTCCCAAAAACCTCCGCTTGCCTTGAGAGGTACGCGCGCACCCGCGGATCATCCCCCTGCGCTATAAAGCCGTTCTGCTGCATCTCTTGAAACGCGGGGATTTCTGCCATGTCGATCAGATAGCGCAACTCGATGAAGCCCCGCTCAATGTGAATTCCCGCGTAGTGGCTGATACTAAAATTCCCCATTGGATGGGCGAAGGTCGCCGGGGAAAGCGATAACCAGCAAGCAACCAGAACAGCAACGCGCCGCAGGCGGGAAAGATTTTTATGCACTGAATTCATGCGCCTATCGCTTCGATTACTTTCCATTGCTGCTTGCTTTTGCTTTGCCGTTCTGTTCCCCGGCGAGACTCACGAGCATATCTCTAGCTGCCGAAGCCTGCATCGGATCGAACTGTGGGCTGAGCGTAAGAGCTCGCTTGAGATCTTCAACTGCTGAGGCTTTATCCCCGGCGGCCCGCGCGATCATTCCTGCGTGGTAAAACAGCTTTGCGTCCTGCGTACCCAAGCGAAGCGCATCTTTGATAGCCGTTTGTGCTTCGGGGAGCTTTCCAGCTTTGAGAGCCGTCCAAGCCACTGCGTCTGCCCCATAGATATCTTTCCGCACGGAGTAATCCTTGGCAGCATTCGCATAGGCCTCCTGTCGATGCATATCGTGGTCTGCCTGGAAGAGCGCTTGCTGGCGATTGTAGAGATTGCCTGATGCTTTGATGAGCCGCGCGATGGCCTCGACGAGTGCATACTGCTCGGCTGCCTCTTTGTGGCGTCCTGCGAGTTCGTACAAGTCTCCCAACGCGGCAACGAACGAGGGGTCTGGAAGCAGACGAACGGCTTGTTCGTATTGCTCGATTCCGCCCGCGACGTCGCCCCGCGCGGCGCGAACGCGGCCCAATGATGCCAAGGCGCGGTAGTAGTCGGGAAACGTAGTCAGCGCGTCTCGATCGTGTTGTTCCGCCGCGGCGTAGTCGCCTCTGGAAAAAGCGAGTTCACCGAGTTGCCAGCGGCACCAGGCTACGGTTTCGCGCGGAGGCACGGGCATGGCCAGGGCAAGCGCAGTCGCGTTTTGCATGTGGTTCAGTGCGGTAGCCGTATCGCCATGCAGCATGGCCAACCTCGCTTCGCGTTGTTCCGTAGCAACGCGGGTGAGACCCTGGAAACTGCCCATTCGCTCCATTTTCCAGAACGCCGCGGCCGCTTCGTCGTATTCACCCAGCTCGAGCAATGCGTCACCGAGAATCTGCTGAGGATAGCTCTTGTCGGGTTCCATCTCAGCCAACCGCTTGGCATGATCGCGCGAGGCGGCGAACTCGTGCGAGGTGAACTCCGTTTGCGCTAGCGCGGTCAAACCGCCAACGTTGTGCTCCGCGGGCATCGTCGAAAGCGAGGCGCGAGAAGCCTGAGACGCAAGCTTCAAGTACGTTAGGTCGCCCGTTTCGCGGACGCGCTGGAGGTAGTAGCTCGCCAGTTTATTGTCGGCGATGAAATCTTCGGGGTCGCTCTTGATCCTATTTTCAAGGAAATGAATCGTTTGTTGGGTTGTTGCCAGATCGGAAGGCAGCAGCACCGCAGGCGGCAGGGCTTTGGGCGTCAAGCGTGTTGAGGCGGACCGAGGGCCGCGGTACGCACTCAGAGTCAGCGCCGCCAATCCAAGTGCGGCCATCGAAGCGGCCAAGATTTTCTTCCTGCCCATTGTCATTCGCTCCTTCCCATTCGAAACGTGCCTTTCGGTCACTGCTACCAACCACTCCCCCGGCGCTGACCTGCGATTCTCATTCGACGCCGGGGCATGTGGCTGTTCTAGCGGTGATGCACCAAACTAGTTTCTGGTGTTATCAACCGTTGGGTTTTCCAGTGGCTGGTTGGGCGGCGCAAAGAACGGAAATGTACTGCCCAGTGGTACGTCGTTGTGGTTGACGGCTTCCTGAATTGCAGCGTTTTGGTTGCCGATGAAGTAGAGCAGCGTGTTGATGGTGTCGTCGCCTGGCCGACGGCCGTTTGGGAAGCCCGTGTAATTCGGCGTCGTGATGTTTTCTCCGAAGCCCACGCTGGTGTTAGGTTTAGAAAGGTCCAAGCGCAGGTAGTCTCCCTTCACCACGGCGACATGCGCCAGAATGCCTATATTGGCCGGACTTGTGCCCAGCGCTGTGAGCGTCCCAACAATGCTGGGAGCGAACTTCCCGGCCGCGTCGTCGACGGGTGTCGAGGCGTTATACTCATTCTTCAGTGGAAACGGGATAAGGGCGGTATTCACTGCTGGCGTTGCCATGCGGTCCACTTGAACCAATGGTCCGTCGGTCTTCACCTCGCCTGTTTCTTCCCGATGGGTTTGCTTTTGCCGCAGGGTGATGCCGTTCACTCCGATAACGTTGTTGTTTGCGCTGCCTCGAAGCATCCAGGCAGGAACACTCAGCGCGATCATGTGAATGTTGTAACCCGCGAAACTATCGCGGTTACGCTGCAGTTTCGTGGGATCGGGTTTACCGGCCAAGACGGATCCGACAAACCGGTTGAAGCCCACGATGTCAAAGAAAAATGGGTCATCGGTTAGTCCAGCGAAAAACGAGACGCCCGTGGACGGGTCGTTGGTCACTACAAACGGGTTCGCCGTACCCGCCAACGTTTGCACAGTCGTTGGCGCCGTGAAAGTCACCCCATTCGGCAATTTAATAGTGGCTGTCTGCGCCTGACTGCGGGATGTTTGCGGAGAGAACGTGACATCAACTGTTTGATCCGCTATGGCGTCACCGGTATTTTCGATCTCGAACCGGAAGGTCACGTCCGGCGAAAAGAAACTCAGGTTGAGCAGCTCCGAAGGCACGACGAATCCTTCCACATCCATCGCGAGAACTACCTTCAAGTTGTCGTTCGGATCAAGAAAGGTAAAGACATCGGCGAGATCAGCTCCAGGGTCACCGGCAACCGACGTTGATTCTGCGTGGTCAGCCGCGATGATCGGTGGAGCTGTTGGCAGAGCCAGGGCAATGCTCGCCAGGAAGGCGAGGGCCCCCGTCCCCACCCTTTTAATGCTACTTCTTAATCGCAACATTGTTTTTCTCCTTATGACTATTTTTCATGGACCGTCCGTTGACAGTTCCTGCAAGCAGACACACTACCTCCCAAAGCTCTTGTGCCCTCTTAGAAGAAACCTGGATGCCGAGAACTCGAAAGATTCCAGTTCCCCTTGCTACTACGGAGGGAGCGGTGCGATCGGATGCTCAGTATCGATGTTTTTTTGGCGGAACCAGGTAGATTCCTAGCCTTTCGGAGAAAACTTTCGCAAAATACATCCAGAATAGGTGAGACCTGCGTATTGTGTTGAGACCGATGAAATACCATCGGAAATCCTATTCTCGTCCCATTTCCTGAATGGTGTGTCCTTTGAGGGCTGTCCATGAAGCTGTCCGGCCGTTGTTTCTTGACCAATCCACTCGCGCATAGAATTTCGTATGCGCCTATAGTATGTTGTCGGCCGTGGCTACAGTTCCTACCGTTTCTCAAGACCGTGGAGGAAGCCCAAGCTTGGTCGGCATCCTCGCACGCGTGGGGCAAGGTGACCAGAACGCCTTAGGCGAACTGTATGACGTATCGAGTTCGAGCATTATGGGTCTGGTGTGCCGGATCGTCGAGGATCGAGCCGTTGCGGAGGAAATAACCCTGGACGTCTACAGCCAGATTTGGCGCTTGGCGGCAACTTATTCTTCCGAGAAGGGCTCGCCAATAACCTGGATGTACATGCTAGCTCGAAGCAGGGCGATCGATCACCTGCGTTCGCGCGCGCGCCGTACACAGGAAGCGTGTCTGTTGACAGAAGGTATAAATTGTATTATCATGGCCAGGATAATTAACACGGCCATGATAGATCACATGGCCATGGTAATGCCATGCCAGGATCCTTTCCCTATTCACCGCGCGACAAAGAGGCTCAGGTCGAGAGCTTCGTGGCCGAAGTGTTTCGCCGAGGCGGGTGGAAGGTCCGGGAAGAACTGGACGCCGGGGGTGGAAGACCGGATTTAATTGCCGAACGCGCTGGCAAGAAATACGTCATCGAAATAAAGCGCTCGTCCGAAGGGCGGAAAGACCGGCTGATCCCGCTCGTATCGCAGGCGATTCTCGAAGCGCGAGATTGGGCGCGCCACCTGCCAGGGCACCCGGTTGCCGTGGCCATCGTTGTGTCCAACCACATTCCGGAATCCGTTGCCCTACAAGTAAAGCAGTTTGCACGGCGACATGCCCCGGACATCGCTGTCGGGGTCATGGACCTGGAGGGCTTGCGCGTATTTGACGGGCACGGCCTGGAACAATTCAATTCCGAGACGCCGAGAGCCAGAAATGCCATATCGCCGGCCAACCGTGTACCTTCTCCTCAGCTCTTTTCCGACCTGAATCAGTGGATGCTCAAGGTTCTCCTGGCGCCGAGCATCCCGGAGCTCTATCTCTTTGCGCCGCGTGGACGCTACCACGGCGCTTCGCAACTGGCGGAGGCGGCTGCGGTTTCCGTGATGAGCGCATTCCGCTTCATCGAGCAGTTTTCGAAATCGGGATTTCTTGGGGAGGAACACGAAGGGTTGCGAGTGGTGCGGATCGAAGAATTGATGAACCGCTGGCTGGCGGCAAACCAGAGGAGCGTGTCTGAAATTGGGGTTCGCTGGGTTCTTCGCGGAAAGAAAGACGCGCTCTGGAACGCGATCCGCTCCTACGTTGAAGAAAAGCAACTCCGCCATTTGGAGAGGGGTCACCTTGTTGTTCATCGGCCGCGGGCGTGTCTCGCGCTATTTGCTGCCGCGGAAGCGCTCGGGCTCGGATTCGTGCATGGAGTGCAGCCCTACCTTTATATAGAGCGCATTGAACCAAGGGTTCTCGAAAAGCTGGGGTTCTCGGCAAGCAGCGTGGACGCCGATCCGGACGTTTATATCCGTGTTCCACGGGACGACGAATCCGTGTTTCGCGCCGTGGTTCTGAAGGACGGTGTCCCTGTTTGCGACGTGCTGCAAGTGTGGCTCGATGTCGCCCAGCATCCCTCGCGAGGCAGGGAGCAGGCGGACTTGATTTGGCGGAAGATTCTGGCGCCGGCTCTTCTCGCGAAGAAGAAACGTTGAAAGAGGACGCCGAACTCGAGCCGTTTGTACGACTCATCGAAGCGCTGGAGCCTTGGCTCGAGCAAGTGGTTCTCATCGGCGGCTGGGCACACAGGCTCTACCGCCTCGATCCCCGCGCGCAGACACTGACGTATCCGGCGCTCACAACTCTCGACAGCGACATCGCTGTACCGCTGAAGATCGAAGCCAAAGAAACCAGTATCCGGGACCGCCTACTGGCGGCAGGATTTCGCGAAGAGTTTGTAGGCGAAGACCGGCCTCCGGCAACCCACTACCACTTGGTTGGGCAGGGAGGTTTCTATGCCGAGTTCGTCAGTCCACTTGTTGGAAGCGAGTATGGCCGAAAGGGAGAACGCAAGGTTTCCAGGGAAGTCGGAGGAATTTCGTCGCAGCAACTGCGCTACATCGAGATCTTGTTGCTCGCACCTTGGCACATAAGTCTCAATAAGACTAACGGATACCCATTCAAATCGACGAAGCACGTGCGGGTCGCAAATCCAGTAAGTTTTCTAAGCCAGAAGATTCTGATTCAAGATGTGCGCGACCGCAAAGATCGGGCGAAGGATATTCTCTACATTCACGACACCATAGAAATATTTGCCGGACACCTGGCGGAACTGCGGGAACTGTTTGCCAAGGAACTCCGGCCAAAGCTGCAGGCTAAGAAGGCACGTGAAGTGAGCAATGCCGCGGACGCACTATTCGGACACGTGGACGACACAGTTCGCGACGCGGTGCAGATGGTGGTTGGAAGGAAACTCAGCCCCGAAGCATTGACCGAGACGTGCCGTGCGGGATTGAAAGCAATCCTTTTGTAGACGACAGACCGGCACAGTCCTTTGCCTCTACCTTGCTACTAATTTGCGGGTATTTGGGTCATCTGGAAGCCGCATAGAATGCGGCGATTCGCACAAATCAAAACGGGCGCTGAAAACAAGAGACATACCAACGCTCACCAACCCCTGGCCTCCCTCTCAACAACGAGGGCTACAATCCCCCCTCTCCGCCAGATTTCCCTAACTGCATCTAGCGTCGAGACTTTCGCTCCAGGCGCGCCAGTATAATTTCAAATAGTTTTCCGCGGTATTCAAGATAATGTGCTGGCCAACTGCTGGCCTGAGAGCGAGGAATCCGCGAGGCGGCTAAACGCTGAATGTTCGGCTAGCGCAGTTCGTGGTCCTTCAACTCCGTCGCCAAAGCTCAATTCTAGCTGCCGGCAAGGTTCTGTCACTTGTCTTAGTTCTTCGATCCGTTTCTGCATCTTCTCCGCCGCTTCGAGCACGGTGCGATCAAACACCTTAATATAGCGTTCCTTGAGGGGATATATGAGGTTCAGATCCAAATTACGTAAATGTACATCGCGCATGAGAGACATTCTAACAATGCGTCGACCAGATAGCACGCCCGAGTATCTAAGAAAACGTAGAAAGACGAAGAAGGAGAAACACATGATCCGTACTTACGTTTGGATGAAGCTACTCACAAGTGTTCTTTTGACGGCAGTCACCGCCTTCCCTCAGTCGTCAGATCGATTGCCGGTGACTGACGCAGAGAAGATCGCGGACGCATTGCGCGCCGGTCCCGCATTCATCACCAAGGACGCGACTGTGTTCGATTGGCCGTCGGAGCCTGGAGGTGAATACCGGCTTCTTCGCAGAGGATCGAACGAATGGACCTGTCTCCCGGCTATTCCTGGGTATCCGCACGATGAGCCAGGGTGCTTCGACCCGATATTCCTGCGGTGGATACAGGACAGCCTTGCCGGCCGTACGCCGCACATTGATCGCATCGGCATCTCGTACATGTATCTCGGCGCCTGGAAATCGGGGAAAGATGGCTCCTCCGGCCATGAGTTCCACGTTGGCCCCCACCTGATGGTTGTCGGTCCCAATCAAGACGAACTTCAGGGATTCAATCGCGACGCAACGAACGGAATGCCCTACGTGACGCATTTGCCGAATCGCACGGAGCTGTTCCTAGTTATGCCAGTGCGGCAATGGAATGAATGACAGGCCGGCTACAGAGATCTCGCGTAATGAGAACTTTTCGTTCAGCGGAAGAACGACAAGAAACAGGAGAACAATCTATGCGAGTGATGAGAGCGAGAGGATTCACGATGCGCCATGATTCCGAAGGAATATCAGAAATTCGATCTGGCGCTCGAACTCAAAGCAGGAAAGAAGCGGTTCGAAGACGCACTTCACGTCTTGAACGACGAGTAATGCGAGAGGGCCGGGAGCACGCGGTCGGGTTCGGTAATGGATGTTCTGTCAGAGCTTTGTAGCCACGGAGTTTTTGGCGCTGATGGAAGTCTCCGACCGGCGGCCGGGATTGCCGTCGCCCACAGCTTTTACGGGTGTAATTCAAAGAATCGGCCGGTGATAATGGGCAACCCGGGAGTTATCGGTTCGTCCGCCGGATTAGTACCGAGAAACAAGCTTGTAGTGACCGGTCTGGCTAGCATTCGGACGCAAGATCCGCAAGACGCTCCATCGTTTGCGCTCGTGATGGGCGTACATCGGCATGATAAACCGTTGAAATTCTGGTTGCACAATAGTTGCACAAACGCTCCCAAACAGTGGCGCTTTGCACAAAAATGGGGGATCGTGTCCGAACGTAACCTATTGATTCCGAACAACAGCGTGTGGAATCGGGAATTTGCTAAGCCGTTTTCTGTGGAAAACTCCGGCTTGAATTTTCGAGTCGTTACGATCCGAAAGGTTCCTCTAAGCATCTGTAGTTCCTGTACTTACGAAGCGGAACTTCGGATGCGCGTGCGCCAGCAGAAATTTAGCTGGTTGCACACTAGTTGCACGGCTTGCGGAGTTTTCAGGACAACGCTCTTGAGTCGTCGAGCGAAATTCTATTGTTCCTGGGCATAGGGAGCGAATCTAGCCAAGGGAGTCAGTCAAAAAAACTGGGCTGTCCTGTGGTCAGACAGCGTCCAGCCGAAACTGTTTTCGAAGGCCCCTGTCGAAGAGACTTGAAGGGGCGAATTTGCGCAGGCGGCCGACGAACTTTACCTCCCGGCCGAGCGGATACCGGGATCGTGGTGACTTGCTGGTCAGAGCTTTCAACACGACGTCTGCCACTCCCACGGGCGTGGCACCTTTCGCAATGTTTTGCGAGACCGCTTCGAGGACACGATTGCAGCCGTCGGCGTAAACCTGCAGTGGACGGCCGGCGATTTGACTGTTCTGCGCGATGTTCGTGCGTGTGAATCCCGGTTCGATGACGGATACGCGAACTCCAAACTGGCGCACTTCATGGTCTAGGGATTCGGAGTAACCTTCCAACGCGTGTTTGCTCGCGCAGTAGATTCCCTGGTACGGCGCCGGAACGAAACCCACAAGCGATCCGATGTTCACGATGCGACCTGATCGCTGGTCTCGCATAAAGCGAAGCACGGCCTGGGTCATTCGCAAAACTCCGAAAAAGTTGGTTTCAAAAAGCTGCTTCGCTTCTTCGATTGCAGTCTCTTCGAGGGAGCCAATGAGGGTGTAGCCGGCGTTGTTGACCAAAGCGTCGATTCGCCCGGCCCGGTCAAGAACTGTGCGCACACAAGAATGGACCGACTCCTCGTCGCGAACGTCGACGTGGAGTAGCTCGACATTCTCCAGACTCTTGGCTCCGCCATTCCCCCTCGCGGTCCCGAAGACTCGGAAACCGTGGCGGGAAAGCAGACCGGCGATGGCTCGACCGATTCCCGATGAAACTCCCGTAACCAGAGCTACTTTTTCCTGACTCATGTTTTACCTCCCTTATCCTTTATATAAAGCCGTTCACGAGACCCACTGGTGCCGGCGGTTAGTAGAGCAGCGTGATCTCGATGGCCTGTTCCGAAGTGTTCAAAGAGAATTTCGCCTCGTCGAACGTGGGCGCACGCCTTTTCTTCGAGGGGTTGTTGGAAGCGCCGTACCCTTCCTTGGGCATCCCCACAAAGTTCTTGTCCATCTTCCCGTTGCCGTTTTCGTCGTGAAGGACCGAGATGGCGAAAGTACCTTGCGGAAGATCCTTGAACATTACCTGGGCGCTCATGGTCTTGGGATCGATCTCGACACTCTCCTGCCGAATGGCTTTCGACGTGTCATCGGGAAAACCTCGGGCGTTTTGAAATAGAGTTACTCCGATCTTGCCCTTGGTGTTTCTCGCGCCGGTGACGCGGACCGTGAGTGTTCCAGTGTCTTTTGTTTGTGCTGTGAGCGATTTGAAGGGTACCAACAGCAAAAACGCGAGGATGGCCGATGAGAACGCAACCTGACTGATTGTGATCGTTCTTCGATTCATTGGTCTTTTCCTTTCTGTTTCTGATTTGTGATGGGAAAAGCTTTAACCGGCATGGGCGGTCTTCCCCCCGTCGATCACCATTTGTGCGCCGGTGTAGGGGTGGTCATCGGAAGCCAGAACGAGCGCGAATGCGGCGATCTCGTCTGCTTTGGCCATTCTCTCGAGCCCGGGCACATGGGACTTTGCCCATTGCTTGGCAAGCGCTTCCCAGATTGCATCCGGGACGTGCTCCATGCCGGCAGCCCTGCGGACGAGCTCGGTGTCGGTAGTGCCCGGAATGAGCGCGTTCACGCGAATCCCGTTTGCCGCGTAGTCTTGCGCCGCAGACTGGACGAGGCCTACGAGTCCGCGCTTGCTGGCGGTGTAGGCAGAACGCCTTTCCGTGGTTGCGATTGCGTTCGATGAGGATGTGACAAGGACGTTGCCGCCGCCGCTCGCGAGCATGTGCGGGATCTCGTACTTCAGCGCAAGGAAGACACCGCGAAGATTGGTATTAACCACATCGTCCCACTCCTCGGAACTGTATTCCACAAAGGCCCTGACGTCGCTCTCCTTGCGCACATCCGCTCGGATGTAGGAGGCTTCGCCGCCGCGGGATCGGATTTCGTTCTCAACTTCCTGCCCAAGTTTTTCCCGGCGCCCGCAAAAACTTACCTTGCCGCCTTCGGACGCAAATTGCAGTGCGGAGGCGCGCCCGATGCCCGAGGTTGCGCCCGTAATGAGTACGACCTTGCCTTCGAATCTCCGGAGGGAGAAGTTCGCTGTTGCAGAACTGTTCGGAGCCTGCGAATTCGTGGCACAAGCGACGAGGGATCCGGCCAATCCCGCAACGGTCATCCCCAGCAGCGACCGGCGGCGGATGTTGCTGTCGTTTGTCTCTGGAAAGGATTTCGTTAGCTCTCGATTCATAAATTCGCTCTCGTATCTACGCCGGCCATGCTCATCCTTCGAGTGCATGCTCGGCATTGCTGGAGACAGTCCTTGAATCGAATCCACTTGAATCGGTGGCGATACGTTTCGCGCGTGCGGCGATCACCCATGCAGAGAGTCCCGTCAGCGCGAGCAGAGCAACGGCGGCAGCAAGTGTCTGAACGTCGGGATGAATTAGCGATTGTCCTCGCAGTGCTTGCCATACGAAGAGCAGGACGAGCGCGAGGTAAGCGAATCCAACCGTGGAAATTAGTGCCAACCGGTGAGCTTCTTTGAAACGCGCGAACGCGTTCCTGCGCCTTGCGACGAACCATCCGACGAAAGGCAAAATCTGCATCGCGTGTATGCCCAGGAAATGAGCAACCCGCAAATCCCCGCCAGCCGTGCTCCAACCGACCACGGGTAGCCCAGGACCGCCGTCGGCAACTCCGACACTGTGCGCGCCGACGATGCGTGGGCCATGGTTTGCGGCCACAGTCACCAGCTGTTCGTGCGTAGGCCGAACCATTAAAAACCCCGAGCCCATGCCAAGGAGCGAGACGAGGAGGCCAAGTCGCAGTGACCACGCGAACGGGCGATTCGGAATCCGTTCGAAGAGGAGAAGGATGGCGAGCAACAGATTCATCGTCCACACAACGACGATGAACGCTCCCATCGTGAGCCACTGGAAGGTATCGAGCGGGGTCGTCACATTGAAATGACTGGTTGTGCCGCGCGCCGCTTGTGTGAGAATCACCGTCATTTCGACGATGAAGCTGACGACGGTCACGTTGGCCGCGAAACGCGCGAGGCGCGGGCGGCTCTCGACAAACCCGAGCAGCCAAACAAAAGTGAAGCAGTACACACTGACGGAGACAGCGAACTTGGCAGGTTTCAGCCATGCCGGTGCACCTGTAATGACGCGATGGTCGAGCAAGACTCCCGCGAGAGCTGCGAGAAAAACGAGAATCATCGCCACGCCAAGCATCGTCAATGGCCAGTTTGTGTGCCATGCGCGCTGCAGAAGGGTCTTGCCTGGATCTCGCGTTTGTAGTCCATGTTGCGTCGTCCCGTCGATCGAGGGCTCGTTCCTGTTCAGTCTGGCAGCGGAAATCTGCGCGCCGCTTTTGTCTGCTTCGCGCGAACTGGCAACCGCGCGAATTACCAGGTAGATGAGGAATCCCAACGGGCCGAGCATGAGAGTAAGAAACAACACCGGCGCCGTCAGAAGCGGGTTAAACCGTCGCTCCTGGCCGTCGAGAAAAATCCAGCGGCCGATGAAGAGGTCAAAGGCCAGGAAGTGAACCCAAGCTATCGTGGCGCCCTCGGGCGAGCCGAGCAGCGTCGCAATCCCGGGGAGTGTTGGTCTCGCGATCGCAGGCCAGATCGCACCCAGCCGCGGGAGGACCAGCGCAGCGTAAAGAAGCGCTGGTGCAGCGCTGACAAACGGTGAACGCATAATGCGCTCTGTCCAGCGCCAGCGCGGCAGCAGAATCATCAAGGCCCAGAAGGGCAAGACCAGCATGTTGCTTAGCCTGAAGAGTAGAGTCATGTTCGCCTCCGTAAGACTCGAACCGCCATCACCGAGCAATTAACTGGAACACCGTGCGTACGGGTCTGGGCATTTGCGGCGCAAACTCGCGAAATAGGTTTCCCGCAGCCGTGAACCCGAACTGAAGAGTCGCCCGCTGACCTGCATGTGTGGGGTTGTTGAAGCCGGACGGAAGATAGGCATTCCCAACGAACCCTGCGGCTGTCGCACCCACAAAGTTTGAGAAGGCGGGCATCGGACGCCCGGAATCGGATCGATCGACGAAGGTGAACGTCAGCGCGTGCAGGCTTCGCGCAAGTACGTTGTGGCTCGAAGATGGGATATAGCGAGGGTCTTCATGAGTAATGATTCCCGTGGCGAAACGTGCCGTCTGAAACGTTACACGCTGTGCGAAGGCGTCGCCGTAGTTCCGCCCGAAAGCCTCAGCGCCCTGTCTCCAGTCCGGGGGATATTGAGTCACCCCTTTGCCCGGAGGATTCGCCATGCGAATACCAGCTCGGAACGCCGGAGCCGTAAAGACGCTCGGATTCAGATACGTCTCGTTGACGTAGTAACTGAACTTACCTTCGACGCCAGACGATTGGACGTTGCTGCCGAAAGCCTGGGTTGTGCCCGCTGCATTCTGGGCCCGCGAATGGATCGGTAAGAGCAACACAGCAAAACCTAGGATCGAAAACTTAACTTTCATTTGCATTCTCCATCTCCCTTGCGAAAACTCGTGACCCACTTAGGCGGCACCCGGCTGGTTCGAAAGGCCGCTGGATGTGGGCACTGCCAACATCCTACACTTAGGATGTTGCCCGTGTCAACATAGTTGCTTATTTTGGAGCACAAGACCAAGAGCCATTTGCTCAGGAATGGTGGCCCGTCAAAGCTGATGTTGCCGATGTCAACACGCTGGATATAATGCGAAGGAGGAAGATGAGTCGCCCAAAGCCCTATCACCACGGAAATTTAAGGGAAGCACTACTGGAGGCCGCGATTCGGTTGATCGCCGAGGTTGGGCCGACCGCCTTTACATTGCGCGAGGTGGCGCGCCGCGCGGGCGTCTCACATAACGCACCCTATCGGCATTTCCGGGACCGGGACGATTTGATGGCGGCCGTCGCCGCCGAAGGTTTTCGGGAATTAACGCAAGCGATGGTGGAGTCGGCCGGGCAGCGGTCCGACGCTCTCGAT
>Ga0070708_100001607_pt1 | contig 17329 bp, 16 predicted proteins | sample KBSK5503metaG_FD_65469 | JGI IMG/M metagenome (GOLD analysis project Ga0070708, IMG submission 65469) | Corn, switchgrass and miscanthus rhizosphere microbial communities from Kellogg Biological Station, Michigan, USA - KBS K5-50-3 metaG | ecosystem: Host-associated > Plants > Roots >... | reverse complement strand
GCATATAGATGTAGAATGCATATAGATGCTGAAGAGGATCATTCTAAAGCATGAACGTGACTATATGCATATAGGTGCGATATGGCAGAAGCGAACAAAGAGAACGAACAACGTAATGCGGGGACCGAGGCCTGGTCAAAGAATTGGGTTGTTCCTATCCTTCTTTTGATGCTGCGGGAGTGGAGTTCCTACGGCTACGAATTGATGGAGAAAATGGGAAGTTTTGGATTGAGTATGATGAATCCGGGAACCTTCTATCGTACGTTACGGCAGATGGAAAAGGACGGGATGGTTCGTTCCAATTGGGACACCTCGGAAGCCGGGCCGGCAAAGCGCATCTACTCTATTACTGAAGCAGGCGAGGCCTATCTGAAGTACTGGGCTGAGTCTCTCAACCAATACCAGAAGATGATGGATACATTTTTCCGTCTCTATGGTGGGCGTCGGTCACCAGAGGACGAACCAGAGAACAAAAAGGAAGAGCAATGAGGGGACGGGCTTCGATTCAGAGGCTTTTCTCACTCATTGCTAGTAGACCTGTAGATATGCATAAACTCGTGGTGGGTTTAAGGCAACTACGAGAAAAGAAAGGATTATACAATGGCTGAAAATAAGATTCAAGAGGCGACAGGGAATTTGACACAGACTTTCCGTGAGTCAGGCCAGACAATCGTGAACAGCGCTGTTGCGGCCCAGGAAAGGAATATGAGGTACTTCCAAAACACCCTTGAGAATGGGATTGAGGTACTCAAGAGGAATGTGGAGGATACTCGTAGTCTGATAGGAGAGTTGGCAGAGCAGCCGCAGAAAGTAGAGAGAGCATATCAGTCTATCTCGGATAGCGCCATCGGTGCTCAAGACCGGAATGTCAAATTCGTTCAGAACACCTTCGAGAACGGGATGGAGGTTTTCAAGGGGCATGCTGAGAGTACCCGTGCCTTGACAGAGGAACTGACGAAGCAGTCGCAGAACCAACTGGCAGCTTTGCAGACATTGGCTCATGAGTCACTTGATGCATACCTGGGGTTCTTCTCTGCTCCATTCTCCTACTATAAGCAGGCGCTGGAGGCTACCGAAGAGGCGGCTTCGTGGGGGATGAAGAGAGCCCAGCATGTTACTCAACAGGGAATGGAAGCAGCTCAAAAGACTGCTCGCCAGGCACAAAAGGCTGCTGAGCCTGTTACCAAGTAACCAGACAGGCTTTCAGCGCGTTTACGGGGGGTCTACGTTTAGACCCCCTTTCTTAAAGTTTCGTTAGTTTTTAGAAAGTATGCTCTTGCTATTACAAGGGAGTTCCAGGTGAATTGATACAAAATCCATTTACCTGGATTTTGCCAGTCTATCAGGTAATTTCCTGGAAAAGCGCCAGCCTGAATGCTGGCATTATTTCCTCCTAAAGGAAGCGCCCAAAATCGTATGTGGCAAAAGTATATGCTGGATCATTCAGCAGGCAGTCGCCCCTATTTTGTCTACAGCCCCGCGAATTACCAGGTGGGCACGGTAGTACCACTGGTTGTTATGCTGCATGGATGCACACAGACAGCCCAGGAGTTTGCGGCAGGCACACAAATGAATATGTTGGCAGATCAGTACAACTTCATCGTTGTATACCCACAACAGGAGAACGCCTATAACCAGTACCTCTGCTGGAACTGGTTTGACTCTACTGATCAATCTCGTGGTAATGGTGAACCCGCCATTATTGCCCGTATAGTACAGGTTATCGAACGAGATAGCTCACAATGGACAATTGACAGGAGACGTATCTACGTGGCGGGTCTCTCTGCAGGGGCTGCTATGTCCGTCATTATAGGTGCCACCTATCCAGATATTTTTGCAGCTATCGGGGTCCATTCTGGATTAGAGTACAAGGCAGCGACGGCTCGAAATAAGGTCTTGAAGGTCTCACGCAGGGGTGGACCGGATCCGCTGTTGCAGGGACAGGCGGCATATGATGCAATGGACAGCTATGCACGTGTCATTCCAACTATCACTTTCCATGGTAGCAGTGACTATGTAATCAACCCAATTAACGGCAACCAGGTTGTGCAACAGTGGATGCAAACGGATTTACTGGCCTCCAATGGGGTCTACCAGGCCGACTTCAGCAGTCCTAGCAGCACCAGGGTTGAACAGGTTGCAAACGGTCGTTCGTATACTGTGTACAGCTGGAATGATAACAATGGGCATGAACTTCAAGAGTACTGGAAAATCGATGGTATGGGGCACGCCTGGTCAGGAGGTAACTACAACGGTACTTATGTTGATCCTCTAGGTCCGAACGCCAGCCTGGCGATGTACACGTTTTTTATGAATCATCCCATGTCGAGGCCATCCATACATGAAATTATTGGGCCCGATGGCGCTTTCTGGAGAAACTTGCGAAAGACACTCTCCGGTATTTTTCACGCTAATAGTACCAGGTAAAACGCTAGAGCTTGAGCATGAATGCGACAAACACGGATATAGTGATAGTCGGCGGCGGTGTCATTGGGAACTCCATTGCCTATCACCTGGCACGACGGAGACGACAGGTGCTTGTCGTGGAGCGGTCGGGGGTAGCGGTTTCACCTGCAGCCTCCTGGGCCAGTGCTGGTGGGGTACGACGGCAAGGGCGCCATCCAGCCGAGGCGATGTTAGCTATTGAGGCTATCGAGCGCTGGAGGACATTGGAGCAGGAACTCGCAGCTGATCTGCACTATCGTCAAGGCGGGAACCTGCTACTTGCTGAGAGCGATACCGAGGCCAATCAACTATCCGAGTTTGTCCACCGCCAGCAGGAAGTAGGTTTCGTCGATGTGCGACTGGTGGACCAGAATGAAGCACTTGCGCTCGTACCGGGACTGAATGAGCGCGTCGTGGCTGGGAGTTACAGCCCTAGCGATGGACAGGCTGATCCTGTACTTACTACGCGCGCTTTCGCAAGTGCTGCCCAGCGCTTCGGCGCGACTTACTGGACTGGAACCCATACCTCGGGCTTACTCGTTCGGAATGAGCGTGTCGTTGGAGTGCAGACTGAGCGTGGTGAGATACAAGCGGAGCATGTTGTATTGGCCGCCGGGGCATGGAGTGCCGAGCTGGCAGCTACGATTGGTCTGCGTCTGCCGATACGCACTCGCGCCTTGCAGATGATTCTTTCTACTCCTGCACAAAGCAACGTTCTACAACCAGTGATCAGCGCTGTTGGCCGCGTCCTCTCGCTCAAACAGCTTGCAAGTGGCGCATTTCTGTTGGGTGGCGGCTGGCTGGGTGATCCCACGCCCGACCGGCGCTCCTATACGATGCGCCTGTCTGGCGTACAAGGTAACTGGACAACAGCCTGTGAACTCCTGCCGGTAGTGGGAGAGCAACGTATCGACCACAGTTGGTGCGGCCTGGAAGGGCAAAGCATTGATGACTTCCCTTTGATTGGGGCAATGCCAGGACTGGAGGGGCTGACTCTAGCGGTTGGATTCTCTGGACATGGGTTCGCGCTTGCGCCAGCCGTGGGGCGCTGTGTGGCAGACCAGATCAATGGTCACCCAACCCCGGAGTTGGATGGGTTGAGCCCGAGCCGCATGGCAAGCCTGCACCCACATGCGGTCGAAACATTCATTATTGAGGCCGCCAGAGGTGATTTCCTTGTGTGAGGAAAGGGGAATCATTCAACATTGACTTTAATTTGGGTCTGCCGCATCTCCTGGGCAAAGTTAAGCAGGTCTGGCAAGCACCCGGTGTCTTAAGAGGTCAAAGCCCGCATGTCCATAGGATTGCCTCTCCAGGAGCTTGAGGCGATGGATCTGCCCTTCGACGACCACGGAGGCGGAGATCAAGCAGACAATCGCGTCCTGCTCCACCCAGAATGCCATGAGCGACTGCATCGCCAAGGTCTCACCGTATCGAAACCGCGTCGCGCAAGGGGCGTTAGAAAGGCTTGAGCGGCATGCAGGGAAACTTGCTCGTGCCGTTCTTAGAGGGCTTGGAGGCAGCAATGCCTCCCGGATACTCGGCGAGGGGAGTGGAAGCCAGAACACGAACTCCCTGCATTCAAGCATGGGGAGGCTCAGTTGTCCCATTTCCAACAACTGAGACTCCATCCAGTTCCCTCAACAGCGAGAGCTCCAGTATAGCCGGTTCCCGGGGCTAGTTCCTGAAGCGACCAGCGTGTGATTTCCCGAGGGTCTTCTCGACTCTGGAGTAGTGCTGCTGGTTCACCTGGTATAAGAGTAACGTCGAATTGATTGGTAGGAATGGAGAGGCCCTTTCCCATTGCTTTGATATACGCTTCTTTACGCGTCCAGCAGTGAAAAAAGGCATCCCGCTTAATATCTCCAGGCAAAGAATGCAGTAGAGACTGCTCGTTTGGCGAGAAGCTTACTTTTGCCAGGGAGTCGTAATCAATATCTGCAAGTTTATACTCGACATCAATACCAACCTGCCTGGTATACGAAAAAGCGTAAAGCACGAGGCCGCCAGAATGGGAGAGGTTGAAATATAACGGAGGACTGAGTGATGGAAATGCTAAAAATGGTTTCCCGTAGGCGTTCGAACCAAACCGAAGCTGAGAGGGGTCCGTATGCACATAGCGACTGAGGAGGATTCTCAGAATCGCGCGTGCTACAATCCAATGCTTACGATCTTTTTCAAAGCGAAAGCGCGTGGCTTTTGTGGCTTCATCCTTCGTAAGGACACATTCTAGATTCTGTATGACTAATTCGGATGCCTCTAAGGAAGCTCTCCAGACATGCACTTCATGCTCTAGCAGTGGTAAGGCATATGAGGGAATAATCCATTGTTGATAAAGGCTACTCATACAATCTGGCTTTCTGGTGTCATGCCACAACACTTTATTCGCGAGTAGAAGATATCTTTCTTTCCGCCAGACATTGATGCTCTTGGCAGAATTGTATGTGTCTACTTGTTACTGCGGAAAAAAAGAGCCTTGTGTACTGTTGATGATGAACGGGTAGACTACCTTTGTTTATCACAAAGGCACTGAGTGATTCACCTCTAGCTGAGGATTGCGACTCTCCTGGAGCTTTGATTTTGATGGGAAAATCAAAGCTCCAGGAGAGTCGGAGATTTGGCGGTCAAACCGGTCAGGCTACAGCCTCTTTCGCGAATATTGGAAATTCCCAGATCAAAGCGGAGTAACTTGGTGCGTAGCGACGAGAGCGCACGACGAACGGGCCTCAATTCCTGTTGCCATCCCCCACGGGCTTGAGCCTCCTGTAAACGTTGACGACATCGTTCTATGGAGACTTCGTTAACGGTGGTTGTGGTAATATGCGATAGCAAAACCTCGTAGGGGCAGTAGTGCGGGAAAGATTGAAGAATCGGCACGATCAGGTACATCTCATTTGCACTAAGCTGCTGCTCCACAATTTGTGTGGGGCCATCGGAGAGAAGAGATATTGTACGTGTCTCTAGATTTAATACGAGCGTTTGACCTATCGGTAAATAGCCATGTAGAGAGAAATGAGAGATTCTTGTCTCTACTTTAGTGCGCCGTTTGCTTTGAATATCCTGAGTCTTAAGCATACAGCCTCCCCTATCATTACCAAAACGATTGTCAATGGCTGCAAAAACCAGACTACCAAAGACGCTCTACACAAGACGATTCTCAAATGATGGTCGGGCATGGTTCAATTGGGCCAAGCAAACTTCGCAGTTTAACCACTCAAAATTAAATACAGCATCGGTTACACACTACGCGGGAAGCCATCCTGATATCAACCTGCCCTTCTCACCAACTGTCAAGTGCATTTGAACCATATCTTTCGAATAATAGACTACTGTAGCTGCTCACAAGTGGATGCGATTCTTGTTAGCGCTGTTAAACAAGTAGGAACTCTCATCTCTCGCAGTATAATTGGTATGAGAGCTTTGGTGTATTGCATTTGCCAATCAGTTATTTGAGTCGACATCTGGTGAGTTCGACTAGTTGTCGACTATCTTTCAGCGAGCTCTCACTGATTCTGGCACACAACAGCACGCCGGGAGATATGTGTAGCATTAAAATCTATGAATAGTGCAAAAGCGATATACCTTCCCCCTAGAGGCTGTACGAAAAGGCCAGAGAAGCCATTTCCCATTGTTGGGTTTCCATTGGCCTCTAGCAAGCCGGTTATTACATCTTTACACAAGGCAGGACAATTATTTAGCAACCGACACCAACGAATATAATAACACAAATTTTGTGCTAAGTTCAACAAACTAGCGGTGATTCATAATATAAGATAATTGAGAAACATGAGGTTCAAAGCTATCGAGCAATCATATTCAGAGCCCCAATTCAAGCTGTGTTAATACTATCCTATTCACAATTATGCCGATATCATGACCTTATAGAGCGGTATACTTGCACCCATATTATCGGCTATCACAGTCTTCAAAGTCGGTTATCACTTTCCACAAAGTTAGTCGTCAAATAGCGATTTTTCTTTCACGCCTTGGGTATACTTTTGCTTGGTAAGAAGTAAGCCATCATCATACCAAGCAAAAGGGCTTCATGTATTTTTCCTTTTTCTTGGTTTGCCTTGCCATTGAGGGAAGCACTTATGATCGCCATCGCCCATCCACTTTTAGGGGCTGAAGAGGAAGCTGCCGCACTTCGAGTTCTCGCGTCGGGTCGACTTGCCCAAGGAGAATGCGTGGCTGCCTTTGAGCGGCGCTTTGCCGAGCTATGCCATGTACAAGAAGCCGTTGCTGTTTCGTCGGGGACAGCTGCACTACATCTTGCTTTGCTGGCGCATGATATTGGACGTGGTGACGAGGTGATCACGACGGCATTTAGTTTCTCTGCGACCGCCAACGCTATCCTGCTCGTCGGTGCAACGCCCGTGTTTGTCGATATCGAGCCAGATATCTATAACCTCGATCCCGTCCAGACCGAGATAGCGCTTACGCGCCGCACCAAAGCGATCTTACCAGTGCACCTGTATGGTCATCCGAGTGCTATGAATCAGCTGCAACAAATTGCAGGGGCTTATTCTCTCGTACTCATTGAAGATGCGTCTCAAGCCCATGCAGCCACAATCGACGGAAGGCCGGTGGGAAGTTTTGGGACAGGTTGCTTCTCGTTCTATGCGACCAAGAACATGACGACTGGCGAGGGTGGGATGGTCACGACCAATAATCCCGCCGTCGCTGAGCGGGTGAGGCTGCTGCGAAACCACGGGCAAGAAGCTCGTTACTACCAAATAGCTCTGGGGTATAACCTGCGCATGACGGAGCTGCAAGCAGCTCTTGGCGTCGCCCAAATTGAGAAACTGGAGCACTTCACGCAACGGCGCATTGCCAACGCAACATATTTGACAGAGCACCTCAAAGGAACGGTGCAAACTCCAATTGTGCGTTCTGGATATCGTCACGTCTACCACCAATACACGATCAGAATCCCTTCTAAGAGAAACGAATGCATGACGGAACTGCGTGCGAAAGGGATTGATACGACGATTCATTATCCTATTCCAATTCATCAGCAACCTTTCTACCGACGTAAGTCCTCTCTATTTCGCGTCCTAAGCCCAGGTAAAAGATCTGCTGTGAGAGGGGGCAATCCTTTTGCGCAACTGCCTGCAACAGAGAGTGCTGCACAGCAGGTATTGTCGCTCCCTGTGCATCCGGCACTGAGTCAGGAAGATCTCTCAACGATTGCAAGGGAGGTAGTTGCTGTATGCAAATGAGAGTTGCAGTGATCGGTGCAGGCTCCATGGGAATGAACCACCTGCGCGTACTGAAAGATTTCGACGAGGAGCGGGTTCAACTTGTAGGTGTCGCAGAATCCCATGAACCAACACTGAAGCATGCAATGAGTCGATTTCATGTTGCGGGCTACACAGATTACCGTCAGATGATTGAGCAAACACATCCCGACCTGGTTGCGGTAGTTGTGCCTACAAACCTGCACAGCGAGGTAACATCGTATGTGCTCGACCGAGGGATCAATGTGCTCATCGAAAAGCCCATAACGGGAACTATTGAGGAAGCGCTGGCGCTGCTCCAGCTTGCTCGTATACGTGGTGCCAGGATAGCTGTCGGGCACGTAGAGCGATTTAACCCCGCTGTCGTTGAACTGAAGCGACAGCTTCTTCATGGCGCACTGGGCCAGATGTTTCATCTGCACGCTCGACGCATCGGGCCTTTTCCGCCGCGTATCCGTGATGTTGGAGTGACCCTTGATCTTGCCTCGCATGACATCGATGTTATGCGCTATGTAGCAGACGCTGAGGTTGAACATGTCTATGCGCAAACGCAGCGTCGAGTACATAGCACGTGTGAGGATTTACTGCTTGGGCTCCTTCGCTTCACGAATGATGTGATTGGTGTGCTAGATGTGAATTGGTTGACGCCGACGAAAATACGTGAACTGACCATCACTGGCGAGAAAGGCATGTTTCTCATCAACTACCTGACCCAGGAAGTGTACTTCTACGAGAACGACTATACGCCAACCACCTGGGATACACTGCGTTCGCTTACAGGTGTGAGCGAGGGGACAATGATACGCCTTAAAGTACAAAAGGCGGAGCCTCTGCAGTTGGAGTACCAGGATGTCATCACTGCTATAGTTGATGATAGACTACCAACGGTTTCAGGCGAAGATGGGCTAGCCGTCTTGAGAATTGTACAACAACTCGCCGAGTCCAGACAACAAGGTGAACATGCAGGTCAACAGTCACCAGTAGTTGTGGAGGTGGAGGTGTAATATGCATGATACTGTGTCCACCTATCCCAGCACATCCGCAGCAGTGGCCGTCATTGGCCTGGGTAAGATTGGTCTACCTCTCGCTGTGCAGTACGCTTTGCACGATCGTTGTGTGATCGGCTGTGATATCGATCCTCACGTGGTAGAAACGGTCAATGCGGGGAAGCCGCATGTTCAGGAGGAGCCAGGGCTTGCCAGAGGTCTTGCTGATGTGGTATCGAAAGGGTTACTTTCAGCAACTTGCCATACTACCGAGGCCATACGTCGGGTCGGTGTCGTGGTCGTTATTGTACCGGTTGTCATCGACACAAAGCACGAGGTGAACTTCGAAGCTATTGATGCTGCCACAACCGCTATTGCAGCAGGATTGCAGCCTGGCACACTAGTGATCTACGAAACAACCATACCTGTTGGCACGACATCACGCCGATTAGCCTGCCTGCTCGAGCATACCTCACAGCTCAAGGCCGGTCGTGACTTCTTTCTTGCCTTTAGCCCAGAGCGTGTCTCATCTGGCTACATCTTTCGTGACTTATCTATCTATCCTAAGATAGTGGGCGGAATCAATGAGGAGTGCACTGCCGCCGCTGTTGCCTTTTACCGTTCAGTACTTGATGCTGAGATCGTTACCATGGCTTCGGCCGAAGACGCTGAATTTGTTAAACTCATAGAAACGACGTACCGCGATGTCAATATCGCATTGGCCAATGAGTATGCGTGCTATGCCGATGTTCATGGTCTTGATGTTGCAGCAGCGATTGCTGCCGCGAATACCCAGCCCTACTCACACATTCATACACCTGGTGTCGGTGTTGGCGGACACTGTATCCCGGTCTACCCCTACTTTCTTTTAGCAGGTGTGGAGGATAGATATGATCAAATCCATGACTCTCAGCTATCAATGCTTTTGTTGCCACGTTTCGCACGCCGCATCAACGATGCAATGGCAGAGTATGCCGTGCAACGGATCGAAGCTATGACCGGATCACTAGCTGGTCAATCAGTCCTCATTCTCGGAGTAGCTTATCGGGGGGATGTGCGCGAAGTTGCTTTCACAAGTGCAAAGCTGCTTCAAGATGTTCTCGTCGAGCACGGGGCGACAGTGTATGCTGACGACCCGCTATTTAGCGCGGACGAGTTACATGCACTGGGATATACTCCTCTCACTACTTTGGTGGAGGACGAGATCCGAGCCATCATTCTACAGGCGGATCATAAGGCGTACCAGTCGTTCGATTTCAGCCGATTTGTTAGCTGTCAGGTTGTGCTCGATGGGCGCAAGATGCTTGATCATGAAAAGATTGAATCGCTTGGCATGCGCTATATCAGCATCGGGGATGGTGTCCGAGAACAGTTTGACTGGCAGGAGAGAGACAGGCAATCTGCTCTCGCCTCTATGTTATGGAATGGAGGGAAGCAGTAGTGCGTTTTGCATCGATCGTCGGGGCTCGCCCCCAATTTGTCAAGGTCGCGGTTGTGAGTCGCGCGCTCCGGCAACTGCATGAGGAAATGATTATTCATACGGGCCAACACTATGACTACAACATGTCGGCACAGTTTTTCAATGAACTGGATATTCCGATTCCCGATTATGACCTTGAGGTTGGTTCCAGTCCGCATGGCGCACAGACAGGCCGCATGCTTGAGGCTATTGAAGAAGTACTTTTAAAAGAGCGCTTCGACGCCGTCATTGTGTATGGTGACACCAACTCCACACTCGCTGGCGCACTCGCCGCTGCAAAGCTGCACATCCCTGTTGCACATGTAGAGGCAGGACTGCGAAACTTCGATCAAGCTATGCCAGAGGAGATCAACCGTGTCCTTTCCGATCATCTCTCATGTCGACTCTACTGCCCAACCAAGACAGCCTGTAGGAATCTGGATAAAGAAGGCATCACACGTGGCGTTGAGCTGGTTGGTGATGTCATGTATGATCTGCTGTTACAAGTCCAGCCTAAGCTGGCTCCGCGTACAGAGAGACTCTTGCGAACATTTCATCTCGCCCCACAATCCTATGCATTAGTAACGGTGCATCGTGCTGTCAATGCTGATAATCGGGAAGCGATGAGTGGTATTGCGGATGGATTGAACAGGCTAGAAATGCCTGTGATCTTTCCTGTTCATCCACGTACACGTGCTCGTCTGGAACACTACGATATTAGCTGGGGGAAACATGTCCATTTGACCGAACCAATAGGATATCTGGATACGATGGCATTGGGAAGAACAGCTTATCGTATACTTACTGATTCTGGTGGTTTGCAAAAAGAGGCTTTTCTTCTTGGAGTACCCTGTGTGACATTACGTGAAGAAACAGAGTGGGTAGAAACGGTTGAGGAAGGTTGGAATGTTTTGGTAGGTACACGTGGGGAGGAAATTGTCAATGCAGTTGGCAGACCTTCACCTGAACTTCCGAAGTGCAATCCATTTGGGGAGGGCGATGCAGCGCAACGTATCGCTCGCAGTTTGACAGATTTGAACGAGTATTAGTAGTTAATGAGCAAGGAAGCGCTTATGGCACATATTCTTTTTGTCACTCCCTACTACCCGCCAGAAAAGGGTGCCGCGCAGATACGCATCAGTGAAACGGCAAAGCTACTTGTGGAGCGGGGCTATCAAGTCACTGTACTAACCACTGTCCCGAATTATCCATCCGGTATTGTCCCACCAGAATATCGGGGTCACGTGGTTCGACAAGAGATATGTGGTGGAATACGTATTGTTCGCGTGTGGAGCTACGTTAGTCCGAACAGGGGCTTTCTGCGTCGTATACTAGCCCAGCTCTCCTTTGGCTGCCTGGCCCCTTTTCTGGGAGGGAGGGCCGTTGGCCATCCCGACGGGATCATTGTTGAGTCCCCCCCACTCTTCGATGCTATTGCGGGACGCATGCTGGCATGGCTCAAACATTGCCCCTTTATTTTTACAGTTTCCGATCTCTGGCCAGAGTCCGCCGTCCAGTTAGGCATGTTGCGTAATCGCATATTGATTCGGCTCGCCGAGTGGCTGGAATGGTCAACCTATCAGCGGGCTGGCGCAGTCTGGGCTTTGACAGAAGGGATACGCAGTGCGCTCATCAAAGGGGGACTTCCCCCAGCACGCGTTTTTATGGTGACCAACGGTGTCGATATCACCAAATTTCGTCCATTGCCAAAAGCTCAAACCCGTGCCTTGCTTGGCTGGGATAATCGGTTTACCGTGCTCTATGCAGGTACGCATGGCATTGCGCAGGGATTGACCTCGGTGTTGGATGCAGTGGAGCAACTAGCAAACCATGATAGTATACATTTCGTTCTCGTCGGTGATGGGGCAGTAAAGGAGGATTTAGTAGCAGGAGCTCAGAGGCGTAGTCTTGGGAATATCACGTTTCTCGATCCCCAACTGCATGACCGGATGCCACTGTTGCTATCTGCTGCTGATGTATGCCTGGTTCCTCTGCGAAAATTACCCTTATTTGAGGGGGCATTGCCATCAAAGATGTATGAAGTGATGGCCTGTGCTCGTCCCATTTTGTTAGGAATGGATGGTGAAGCTCGCAGTCTTGTGGAGAGAGAAGCAGGTGCAGCAGTATATTTTGAGCCGGAGAATGCCACTGCGCTTGCTTCTGCGATCTTGTATCTGTATGAGCACCCTGCAGTGGCCGAACTGTTAGGGCAGCGGGGACGTGCATTTGTGGAGGCCCGATTTGATCGCAGGCAGCTGATACTAGCACTCGAAGCACAGATTAACAGGTTAATCGGAAAAGTGGTGGAAACCGCTCAGCAACAGGAAGTCACTGCAGTAAGCAGTGGCTTCGAGCAGGGCCAAGTGTACTTTACAGAAAAGTAGCGTACCTGTTTCATTAGTGTATTTGAGAATAGTAGCGCTGGATCAAGGAGAAATAAAATGGGGGGGGACCAAAATCTACAGCTTTCGTTCAAAAATGGTACGCCTATAGTTAGCTCGCAAAGCCTGGATGAAGCAGAACGCGAGAGCATACCTGTGGGAGCAAATCACTCGATCGGGCTATCAGAGCCAGCTGAACGCAATGACTATCACAGCCAAACAGATTCACTCCAGAATTTGAGTGATAGAGAGCAGTTATCACAAGCCTTCGGCTTACCTAAAGTACAACGCCAGCGCAGAGTTTCGCCATTGATGCTGCATCTTATTTTAATGATCGGCGATGGAGTCTTACTAATTATACTGATGGCCCTGGCACTTATTTTAGCTCCACTTGTGCACTTGGGATCTCAAGTGCCAAGTGGTGCATTCGGTGTAAGGGATACCAAATTTGTATGGGCATGTCTTGCCTTGATAGCGTGGTATACCGCTGTCGATCTCACTCATGGGCAAGATTCAAAAGATGCTTCAAGTCCTTTAAAAAGTCCCTTATCTGTACTATGCGCGCTTGTAATTATGTGTATATTCTGGGTGGGACTTCTCTATATTTTTGTTGGTAGCACAGCTCTTTCGTCTGGCTGGCTCATACTGTTCTTCTTTGTGCTGGCAGCTCCAACTTTTACTGCCTGGCGTGTGATTCTCGCAGAAGTTATCAGTATGCCGCGCTTTTGGCGCATGGCAGTCATTGTTGGAGTCAACGCTGCAGGGGAAACCTTTGTAAGTGAATTAAAGAGTGTGAGATGCCCCGGGTTACATATTCTGGGATACATCAGCGAGAGCGGAGAAAGCCGAGGAGGGCAGGATGGTTTGGCTATCCTGGGTAGTGGAAGTACTCTTCGCTATATGGCGCGCAATCGCATGGTCGACATTATTATTATGGCACTCGATTACAAAGCCAATCCTGAATTATACCAGGAGGCCTTCGAGGCATCTCAATTTGGCATCTCGGTGGTTCCCATTGCTCTTGTTTATGAGAGTACTAGCGGCAAAATTCCGCTTGGGTATATTGGTGATCAATGGTCTACGGCGCTACAATCAGAGCGATTCATCTCCCCACTCTATCACTGCTGGAATAAGGTTCTAGATTTAGCCTTTGGACTTTGCGGATTAGTGGCGCTTTGCCTGGTATTCCCCGTCCTGGTTCTCTTGATCTCCCTGGATTCACCAGGGCCAATCTTTTTCAGCCAGGAACGTACTGGCTATCATGGTCGTACCTTTCGTATTCTGAAGTTTCGTTCCATGTCTACTAATGCAGAGCAGGCACCCGGTGGGCATTGGACAGCCGAGCATGATCCTCGTGTAACAAGAATCGGGCGATTCATGAGAGCCACCCACCTTGATGAGTTGCCACAAGTGCTCAATATTTTGCGGGGCGACATGAGTTTTATTGGTCCGCGGCCAGAACGACCTGCGTATATCGCTGAGTTAGCAAAGGATAACATTTTTTACTCCTATCGCCTGAGTGTTAAGCCTGGGCTCACGGGCTGGGCACAGGTGAAGTGTGGCTATGGCAGTTCTAAGCAAGACGAGCTTGTCAAGCTTCAGTACGACCTGTTCTATATCAAGCACCGGTCATTCTTGGTCGACATACTCATTCTTTTGAAAACAGTGAGAGAGGTGGTGCTCTGCCATGGAACGTAGCAGCCTCGCTAACGTAGGGATCAATAACAAAAGACCTTCGCGTACAATATTTCTCCCGTTTGCTCTACCACACATCACGCAGGGGGAAATCGATGAAGTGGTGGATACCCTACGCTCCGGGTGGTTAACTACTGGCCCCAAGACGAAGCGCTTCGAGCGTGAGTTCGCCGGGCGAGTTGGAGCGCCTCACGCCCTGGCAGTCAACTCTGCTACGGCGGCAATGCACCTAGCGCTCGATGCAATTGGTCTACAACCTGGCGACGAGGTAATTGTACCGGTCTACACGTTTACAGCCACTGCTGAGGTCGTCGTGTACTTTCGCGCACGGCCAGTCTTCGTCGATGTCGATCCTGTGACCTGCAATCTCGATCCTGCTCAACTGGAAAAGTGTATCACGCCGCGTACTCGCGCGATCATGGTCGTACACATAGCAGGGTTGCCCGCCGAAATGGATGCCATCCTTGCCATCGCGAAAGCCTATGGCTTGCCGGTGATCGAAGATGCAGCCCATGCCTTCCCGGCGAAGTATCGGGGACGCATGATCGGGTCTATCAGTGATTTTACCGCCTTTAGCTTTTATGCTAACAAGACGCTTTCAACTGGTGAAGGTGGTATGCTCACCACGGCGAATTCCGCATACGCTGAGCGTGCGGCGATAATGACGCTTCACGGAATCAGCCGTGATGCCTGGAAACGTTACGGATCTGAAGGATCCTGGTATTACGAGGTTCTGCAAGCCGGCTACAAATATAACATGACGGATGTCGCTGCGGCAATTGGTTTGCATCAATTGGCTCGCAGTGAATGGCTGTTGGAACGTCGACGCGCTATCGCACAACACTACATGGAAGCATTTTCGCAATTGCCTGAGGTCGAAATCCCACCTGATCCAGTTCATGTAGAACACGCCTGGCATCTGTATATATTGCGCTTGCAATTAGAACGGCTCACGATCACACGTGATGCATTTATATCGGCTCTTAAGCAAGCAAATATCGGTACAAGTGTCCATTTCATCCCGCTTCACTTGCATCCTTTTTATCGCGATACGTATCATCTGGCTGCCAATGACTTCCCGGCTGCTCTACATGCCTATCAACGGGCAATCTCCTTGCCCATTTACCCTGGCATGACTGATGAGGATGGTGAGGATGTTATTGCAGCGGTTGAACAGATTATTGAAACGCATAGAAAATGAAGAGGATAAACTTTGCTGATCTTCTGGGGCGTGATGTAGTGCCCCTTCAAATATCTGAAGCACAAGCGGCCCTTCAAGGACAGATCATCCTCGTAACGGGAGCGGCAGGATCAATTGGCTCAGAACTGTCTAGACAGTTGCTGAACTATGAGCCGGAACGGGTGATTGCTCTAGATACGAACGAGACGGGACTTTTTGATCTTGTTGAGGGTTTGAGATCTCATCCATATGCATCACTCTTGTGTCCATATATTGGCGATATTACGGATGTGCGGGGAATGGCGCGTCTATTCTCGGTGGAGCGGCCTCACATTATCTTTCACGTAGCCGCCTACAAGCATGTTCCTCTCCTTGAACAATTTCCTGATCAGGCTCTACGTACGAATGTCCTTGCAACCTATCACTTATGCTGTTTAGCCCAGGAACATCATGTAACCAACTTCGTTTTTGTTTCAACCGATAAAGCTGCTGAGCCAATTGGTGTGATGGGGGCTTCAAAGCGAGTTGGAGAAATGATTGTGCAGGCGCTTGCAAAATCGGCAAGCTGTGAGACCTGCTTTTCTGCCGTGCGCTTCGGCAATGTCATCGGTAGCCGTGGAAGTGTCGTTCCCGTTTTTGCTCAGCAGATCGAGCAGGGTGGTCCTCTGACAATAACCGATCCCGAGGCTACACGTTTTTTTATGACCATTCACGAAGCCTGTGAACTCGTCACTCTTACTGTTACGCTAGCAGAGCGGGGGGGACTTTATCTATTGGATATGGGTAGTCCTGTACGAATTATAGATCTGGCAACGAAAATGATTCACTTGTGCAGCCTGCGCCTGGGAGAGGACATCTCTATCGTGTACACAGGCCTGCGTCCAGGTGAGCGTCTTCACGAACCCTTAGTGGCGCCAAATGAGGAACTCACTCCCTCGGCTTGTGGCAAAATCTTCTGTGTCACTTGCAGACCCCCTCTACCAAAGCTCACAACAATTGCTCAGTGGATGGATACGCTAAAAGAAAGTCTCCTATGGGGCAGCAAGGCAGAGCTTCGCGAGCGTCTTTTCGAGATGGTGCGCGAACGAGAGTTGATGGCTCCTACTCATGAAGAAAGAGAAATCCTCAACTTAGCAGCGAGGAGGAATAGAGGGTGACCATTGAAAAGTTCTTAGCCATATTAGGAAAGCGATGGTGGCTTGTCTTACTCTGCTGCTTAACAGCAGGAGCAGGAGCATATATTGGTAGCAGGCATATGACCCCGCTCTATCAATCGGCAGCACTGATACAAATTGCTGTTCGTTCGTCGAATAATCAAGGTGACTATTACACTAGCTTGCTTGCCAGTGAACAACTCGTTCAGACGGAGGCGACATTGGCGACCAGTGACCCGGTACTGCGTGAAGTTGCTTCGCATTATCCAGGTTTGACGGCCGAGCAACTCTCGGGAGAAGTAACAGCAGCCCCCAAGCTCAATACGCAGCTGTTTGAGATCGATGTTCAAAACTCCAGCCCGACACGGGCTGCAACGCTAGCGAATGATGTTGCAGTGACGTTGATAAAACGGCAAGCTCAGGCGTTCCGGCAAAACGCGCTGCAGAGTGATGTTTATTTACTCATAGTCCAGCCTGCTCAACCTGGCTTAAGCCCGGTGCGACCTAATAAACTTCTTAATACAGGTGAAGGTCTTCTGGTCGGCTTTTTGCTAGGAATGTTATTCGCTGTCTTTCTCGAGCTGTTAGACACGCGTGTCCGTACACCTGAGGTGCTGACTGAATTGCTGGGCTGGCCAGTTGTGGCTACGATCTGGCGGGCGCGCTCTCATGAAGAAGTTTTTAATCCAAAGGGAAACAACGCTAACCTCGAGGCCTATCGTATTTTGCGTACGAATATTGGGTTTTCAACGATTGACAAACCAGTTCATACGCTGATGGTTACAAGTG
>Ga0070708_100001606_pt1 | contig 17330 bp, 23 predicted proteins | sample KBSK5503metaG_FD_65469 | JGI IMG/M metagenome (GOLD analysis project Ga0070708, IMG submission 65469) | Corn, switchgrass and miscanthus rhizosphere microbial communities from Kellogg Biological Station, Michigan, USA - KBS K5-50-3 metaG | ecosystem: Host-associated > Plants > Roots >... | reverse complement strand
CCAGGTGGTGGCGCGCTTCGACGGTGGAACGATCAGTTCCGATGCCGGGGGATTGCTGCTGCGAGAGACCGACCGACGGATCCGATTGCTGAAGCGACTGCGGGATTGTTTCCGCGATGGGGATGTCGAATCTGAGGTGACAGCAAAGGATACCGAATGCCGCGTACAATGCCTCGGGCGTGATCAGGTGAGCGATCGAGAAAAACTGTCGCTTCGGTTCCTCCTTGGCTAGTTCAGTTAGTCTGTCGAGTTTTGTGGACATAGCAGTTCGAGTTCTGGGTCTCGCCTATGTTTCCTTCGGCAGATACGTCCGCTTGTTTCCCCCTTCCCTCCAGTGGGTCCCGTGGCCGCTCCTTGCGGAAGCCCTGCGGTTCCCCACCTTCACCGGTACTACGGGGTCGTAAGACTGCTCGTCCATCTGTCCCGGTCGCTTCCGGTTTCCCTTAGCGATCGGTACCTCCCATGGTGAGGAGGAGATGTAGGAGCTTTCCTGGGTTCCTGGGAAATCCCTTTGAAAGCATGCCCCGAGCTAGGGACTCCGGCGACCCCGGCGCGACCTCGCTTTATCGGTCCTACGAGTGCTGCCTTCCGCCTTGTTAACGGCGTCGGCATCGCAACCAGCCGAGTTTTCGGAGCTGAATCTTCACGGCCTGCTTCCTTACTGTGTACGCTTCGCACCCACCAGTCGCCCGGTGAATGGCAACACTCGCTTCCGGTCTGTCTGCTGGACTGTGACCGGACGGGACTTACACCCGCTGGATTTCATCAAGAAGTTTCACCGTCTCATCCTCGGTTCCTCCTCTTCCAAGCTTTTCCCAGCGCGATGACAATGTCGGCGGTGTCAAGCACTTTTCGAGCGTACTAGTCCGTGCACTCGGAAGAGCGCGCCTCGCTCTAGTTGAAGAACTGTCATACCAACCAAGGCTCGCTCGTAATCGTTTTCAGGTCAGGAACTCAGTCCGACCCATGCATCTCTTCGGTCGCAACTTCGACTTGATTACCACTTCAGACTCCCCAGTGAAGGGGAGCGGGATGCCCAATCGACAACAAGCCAAACTTCTCCAGAGAAGTGAAACTACAGTGGGCTGGATCTCTCGAGAAAGAAATCTCGCCCGGCCGAGGCGGAGCTTTTTTCTTGACATCCCTTTTTATAGAACTCATTGATTCGATGGAGAATTCAAATGCCGGGCGCAGGACCAATCCTTTTGTTACTCCATCCGTTGTTCATCGCCCACCTGTACGACGTCCTCCGGTGTTCCAAATCCACGACCATGAGCGGCTTTCGAAACTGCGCATCTCATTACCTCGCTCCATCTCCATCGGCTGGAAACGGGTGGTCGCCCGCAGGAGCAATACAGTATGTATTCTTCCGAAAATCCGCCGGCAGTACGCTGGAGATGAGACCCGTTGCAGTACGGACTGAAGGCAATCAGGTATCGAGTGTGGCACTTCGGACATTCCACGCAATGGCGAAGAAATGGAGGCATAGATCCTGTGCGTCAAGATACAGCGTCTGATCGACAAGGTTGGACGTTTGCGGACTCCGGTGGCGTCCGCCCAGGTCCCTGGTGCCGAGAGAATGAGGTAGAGGAATTTCCTCTACCTCACTCGCGGCTTGGTGGTTGACTTCGCGTGTGCTTTCAGCATGGCGACTGCTATCTTTCCCGATGGTCATTGCGATGTTATGGGATGAATTCCGAAGCAAAGCCTGTCCGCCGCTCAAGCTGGCGCCGGACGTTCTCGGGCACAGTTCCTTGCGGAGTTGCATGGACCGCTGGCGACACAATCGCCCCGGGAGGAACCGGAGTTGCTATGAAGCCCGGACCTTCTCCCGTATTGAGATCAAGCGCTTCCCCTACAATGTGGCCCTGCTGATCGATGTCACCCGCGTACAGCAGGAAGGGCGAACCCGACACCGTCAATTGGTTCATGTCGAACAACTTGTTGTTTTGCCACAGGAACGCACGGAAGAAGTGCGGCCCTCCTCTGGACAGGCCCACAACCTGGTCTTTTTCGTTGATACCCAAGGCTTCACTGCGGATATCGCCCGGCAGCAAACCGAGGGGCTTCATGCCACTGGCTTGGGTCCAGATGAAGGCTTCAAAAGTTCTTGCGGTGCCAGGGACCGTGTTTGCGAAACCAATGATCGTTCCTTGATTATTGATCGCTGTGGGCGTGTTCCAGGCATCGCCGCCGATGTTGCCAAGATCAATCGGAACACCGTTTTGCCAAAGCACCGCGTGTTTAGCGCTGACGCTTCCGACCGCAATACCGCAATCGCCGGAAATGCCGACCACCTGACCGAGGTCATTGATTGCTGTGGCCGCGCTGGTGCTGTCGCCAGGCAGTGGTGGAAGTTCAAGCATAGTGCCGTTCAGCTCCCACATCGCAGCCCTGAACTGCAGGATCTGGAAAGAAGGATCGCAGGTTGGATCATGGATTCCATTTTCTGCCCACCCGACTACTTTACCTTGGTTATTAATGCCGGTGGCGTAGCTGCTGTAACCTCCAGGGAACGGTGGCAGGGCGGTCATTTGTCCGTTTTGCCAACGGAAACCTTTGCAGATTTTCCCCGTAGGAACACCGGCGGCGAAAAAGGGCCAACACGAAAAATCTTCGCCAAGAGGATCGGCGTCTGCCGTTTCGGAGATACCCACGATCACTCCATTGTTGCTCTTGACCGGCCACGCCACAGCGCTGTTTGCCCCCCCGAGCGTGCCCAGAGGGATGGTTGATCCATTCACCCAGAGACTAGCCAAAGACGTTAAATCTCCTGGCAGGTTGTCGGCGCCGGTGATCCAACCCCGATCGTTTATGCCATTGGCTGAGCCTGAGGTTCCGCCGAGTTCGCTGAGCTCGACTACGCTGTAATGGGATTGCGCGGCGAGCTGAAGCGGCAGCACAATCGCAGTAAACAAAATCATCGCGCCCATGCGCGTCGATATCCGGGATAGCATGTGATCTCCTTTGGGCCTTCTTTGGCGACAACAGCCAAAACTCATGCGGATCAAAATAGATCAAATGGCTGACCAAGCATGGACATTAGCGGACATCGCTCCCTGGGCGCCCTGGACGTTTCCGGACGTGACTCCTGCGGTTCCGATTTTTGAGACTTGCAATTTCGGGATACGCCGCAGAGACTTGGCGCAGTCTTGACTGGCGAAGGAATCGCGACTCACGGCAAGATCATCGCCAGCAATAGACTTGAGGGCGAGTTATGGAGTCAGACCGAAGAACGTTTCTGTGGCAGTCCACAGGACTCGCCGCTGCTACGCTAATCGGCGCACAAACAGCAGCGGAGGATCGGCGAATAGCGAGCCCGGCTGAACTGCTCAGGCGGATGTCATGGATGAACGAACCCGCATCTTCGAACCTGGTGGGTGACAAGCTTGCAGTTCGCAGCCGTGCGAAGACGGACTTTTGGCGCAAGACTTTTTATGGCTATATCACTGACAACGGTCATTTCTTTCATCTGCCGGCGAGTGGAGACTTCATATTTCAGGCCCGAATTAACGGCCAATATGCAGCCTTGTACGATCAAGCCGGCTCATGGTTCGGAAAGAAGCGGAGAACTGGATGAAATGTGGAACGGAATTTTTCGACGGTCGGCGTCACGCGAGCGTGGTGTTCACGCGCGACTTTTCGGATTGGTCGACCATGCCGGATCTCTCAGATACTGCGCCTATCTGGTGGAGAGCAGTCCGAAAGGAGGACTCGATAGAAGCCCTGTGTTCTCTCGATGGAAAAGCCTTCACGTCCGTGCGCCATGGATATTTCCCGCCCGATGAGAAGGTGGATGTGGGCATCATGTGCGCCGCCCCTGAAGGGCCAGGTTTTGAGGCGCTATTCGACAATTTGAAGCTTGACACCGGATAACGTTTGTTTTCTAGAAACCTATGAACAAGCGTCCACTCTCGGTGACTATTATCGGCTGCCTGTTCGCGGCAGCGGCGCTAGTCCGGCTTGCCGTCCACCTGACTGAATTCAAAGTGCAGCACCCTTCCCAGTACGACATCCTATGGATTGCCCTTATTCATATCGTAGCGATTCTTGCTGGAGTGTATATGTTGCGCGGCAGCAAATGGGCCCGGTGGGTTTACGTTGATTCGGATCGCATATCCCATTATCCTCAGCGATCTCCACTCGCTGTCCAAGTTGATAGGACACGGTCTGCTCTTGGCGGTGTTTGGGTATTTCTCTTGCGTCACGACGCGACGCAGTACTTTCGCAGCGGCAGAACAGAGGCAAGCTCGTGATCGCCTTGTCTGCTGGCGGCGACTATCATTTGTTTCGCGAAACATGAAAATCGATTGGCAGGCATTTAGGCGGGCGCGGGTGGCGCGCGACGTGCGCTTCGACGGCAAGTTCTTCGTCGGCGCCCACAGCACCAGAATCTACTGCCGACCAAGTTGCCCAGTTCCCACCATACCAGACAAGAACGTCCGCTATTTCCCATCCGCTGCCGCGGCAGCAGAAGCAGGGTTTCGACCGTGCCTGCGCTGTCGCCCGGAATGCTCGCCCGGTACGCCGGCGTGGTTGGGAACGTCAAGGACGGTTTCGCGAGCTTTGCGCCTGATTGCAGAAAGCGGATTAGAGGACGGAGGAGTTGAGGGTCTTGCGGAACGGTTGGGGGTTGGCTCGCGCCACCTGCGCCGTTTATTTGTGAAGCACTTGGGGGCAACGCCGAGCGCAGTCGCTCAAACGCGCCGGCTGCATTTTGCGAAGAAGCTCATTGATGAGACAGCGCTGCCCATGAACCAGGTCGCTATTGCTTCCGGCTTTGGTTGCGTCCGGCGATTCAACGCCACCATTTATAAGACTTATCATCGAACGCCGACCCATATTCGCCGGCTTGCGCGGCAGAGGGTTGTCCAGCCAGAGAATCAGTACCTCTTCCGTTTACGGTTCCGCTCACCTTATGACTGGAAGGGTATGTTGGCGTTTCTGGCGCCTCGCGCCACGCCCGGAGTAGAAACGGTGGAAAATGGCGTCTATCGCCGTTCCATTTCCTTGCACCGCATTGACGGCTATTTTGAGGTTTCCCTTGACGGGGAGAACAGCGGACTCGCGGCGCGGGTTCAGTTCGGCGATCCACGCTCCCTGTTCTTCATTACCGAGCGCATTCGCGCCATGTTCGACCTGAATGCAGACTGGGAGGCCATCATGCGAGGTTTAAGAACTGACCCAGTGTTGGTGGGCCCGGTCGAGGCTCGTCGAGGACTACGCGTACCTGGCTGCTGGAACGGTTTCGAGCTCACGACGCGAGCGATTCTCGGTCAGCAAGTCACGGTCAAAGGCGCGACGGCTCTTGCCGGCCGGCTGGTCAGCAATTTCGGCCGGAGGTTCTCCCCAGCAAACGGCCTCACTCATCTTTTTCCTCTGCCCGAGGTCCTTGCCGATGCCAAGCTAACCAGCATCGGTCTGCCGGCGGCGCGAGCCGAGACCATTCGGACTTTAGCCCGCGCGGTGAGCGATGGGCAGATCAGTTTTGAGGGCATCGTGGATTCCGAGACGTTTCTGGCTCGGTTATGCGAAATTCCCGGCATTGGAAAATGGACGGCGCAATATGTGGCGATGCGAGCGCTCGGGGAGCCCGATGCCTTCCCCAGCGGGGACCTCGGTCTGCTGCGCGCCCTGAAATTAAGAAGCTCCCGCGAGCTTGAACAACGCGCTGAAACTTGGCGGCCTTGGCGAGCCTATGCAGCCATGTACCTCTGGTCGATAGCGGGCAAATCCAAAGCTCGCAGAACCGGACCTCTTTCATCCAAGACCCCAAAGACGTCGCTGGGAAGAACCGCTTCTCAGCAAGGCGTCTCCCTGGCTGTGTAACGGGCGATTCGGAAGACGGGGGGGGTAAACCACACTTCTATGCCCGTTGAATCGTGGCCATCGTTTCGGCCGAACACCACCTGAAAAGCGTGCCGCATTTCGCATGATGGTTGTGGGCGCTGGGCCTGATTAGGCCAGCAATGATCGCCGAGCCGTGTCAGGTTCATAGTTATCCTTCCAGTCTCCGGGCCGCCAGAATTGAATTTCTGTCTCCTCAAGCCCTTGGATCATAAAGCCCGAATGTTAACCTCCCGTCTTGCTATTGGTTACGTTTGTACTCTTGGTTGCGCGTCGTCGGTACTCTTTTCGGCCCCGCCAAACAATTAGACAATATTGGGCAAGGAATCCTCCGTTTGTAATCCTCTAAACGTTCTGAGCAACGTTGAAAGTCCTTAGGACTGGATGAGATGTTCAAGCGCCCAAAGAGAACGAGTCACACCCTCGGCTCGCTGCAGTCTATTAAGGTTCAGCGAAAACACATTGTGCGCGTTCTCGCAATCCTGGTAGTCACGCTGGGGCTCCTCGAGTTGTCTAAGTCCGTGTTCCAGGCTCATCTTCGGCCAGACGGTGTTGTGCTGTTTGTGGCCATGGTATGGGCATTGGCTTTCGCGCTAGATCAGTTGCAACGCGAAGACACAGACACACAAGACGCCCTCACTGGATCTGAAAAATTGCAATCCCAGAAAATGGAGGCTATCGGTCGGCTCGCGGGAGGAGTGGCCCACGACTTCAACAACTTGCTCGCAGTGATTAGCGGCTACAGCGATCTGTTGATGGAGAGTGTTGGCTCATCTGATCCCAATCGAGCAAAGCTTGAGCAGATTAAACGAGCTGCAAACAGTGCCGCTGCTCTCACCCGCCAGTTATTAATGTTTAGCCGTCAGCAAGTCATTCAGCCAGTGATCTTGGACATTAACCAGATCGTTGCCAATACCGAGAAGATGGTCCGACGCTTGATCAAGGAGAACATCGAGTTCACAGTGATGCTGGATCCTACGCTCGATCGCGTAAACGCAGATTCCGGGCAGATCGAACAAATAATTCTGAATTTGGTAGTCAATGCGCGCGATGCTTTGCCGAATGGGGGGAAGCTTTGCATCCAGACGAGCAATGTGCGAGTGGATGAAGGCTCCGCTCCTGCTGGAGCAGGTATATTACCCGGCCGCTTCGTGCTATTGGAGGTGACCGACACAGGAATAGGTATGGACCAGCGGACCCAGGCACATATTTTCGAGCCATTCTTTACTACGAAAGCATTGGGCAAGGGCACCGGATTGGGTCTGGCGACGGTCTACGGAATAGTGAAGCAGAGCAACGGCCATATCGAAGTGCGGAGCAGGTTGGGGCATGGCACATCCCTCAAGATCTATCTCCCTGCTGTGGAGCAAGCAAAGGCGAATCACGAGACCGGCAGAGACGACGCTAACCCTACGTTGTCGGGAGAAACCGTGCTGGTGGTCGAAGATGCACGATCACTTCGTGATTTGATTTGCGAAGCTTTGACAAAGTTTGGGTGTACCGTCCTATCTGCGCGCGATGGCCAGGAAGCTCTGCGGATAGTTAGGCAACGACAGACTGCGATCGATCTCCTTCTCACAGATGTCATTATGCCCGGAATGAACGGCCAGGCTCTAGCAAAGGAAGTCCGCTTGCTCTGCCCTGGAACGAAAATACTCTACATGACCGGCTACAGCGGTGAGTTTATCCAGGCTGACATGTTGATTCAAGGCGTGTCGCTGATCCAGAAGCCTTTCACACCTGCAGATCTCGGACGCAAGATCAGCAAGATGTTGGCCGGCAAACTCCGCGAACGTTCGCGAGAAGCCGCTTCCTCGCACGATACTGCGCCGGCTCCAAAAGCCGCCACGGCGCGAACATCCGGATAAACTCGCATCTCGCTGCATTTTGATTCGACCTGTGCCTTGCGTCTACCGCACAATACCACTTGCTGGCGGCATAGGCCCGACGCCGCATTATGGAAAGATAGGCTGCAACGCAAAGTTGAAGAACGCTTGAGGCGATACCGTTCATTGGTTACGTACTATCGGCAGCGGCAAACGTTGTGGGGCATGCTCACAAAAAACACAATGCACAAGTGGGCGATATAAATATCTTGCCATTCACATGCATGAGCCTGCGCGACAACGTGCCAGAGAACTAGCTAACACACCAGCATTCGCCAGTGCACAACGAGAGCGGAAAAAAGTGGAGGCCTTGTTTGCGGAAATGAAGAATCTGATTGGACTGCGTCGCCTGCGCTTGCGTCGGATGAAGTTCGTTGGTGAGCAGTTCTTCCTTGCAGCGGCGGCCAGAACCTCAAACGACTAGTGCGGTTCCTCAGCCAACCGACAACACCCACGGTGGCAGCCACCACTTCGTTGAGGTGAGAAAGAAAAAACTCGGCAGCAGCGATACTCGCAGCCAAAAAGACATTCCGATCACGGAGTTTTTCAACACCACGCCTGTTCTCGATAGTTGGCCGTTCTCGAATCGTCAAACCGCCGGGCGAGTGGGCGGTAATCGGCGTTCTGTCGGCCCACCGCCCCGTCCTGCGCTGCAGAAATGGCTTTGAGTCCAACCGTTAGTTGCCCTTCACTAACGAGCAGTGAGTCGAAGCCGTTTTCCATGTACCGGAATCATTCACCCAGGTGTCGCTGCAGATGACCGTTCGCGCCCGATGCGTGCCCTTAAGCTCAGCGTCGTAGGTGAACGTGTAATGTGAAACCGCGGTGTTCGAACCGAAGGTCGCCACCTGCACGTCGCTGATGTTGCCGCTCTTCCACTTGTTCGTCTTGTTCTGCAGGTCCTTGATGAAATCGTCCTTCGTCTCCCAGTCCCCCCAGCTGTTTCCTGCCATGAATCCGTCAGCCAAATGCTGCTGCGCCCACGACGCATCGTTCTTCATTTGAGCATTTCTGGAGTCCTGCTGCAGTTGTTTGATCTGCTGGGCGACATCGCTGTCACCCTGGGCGTGAAGGTTGATGGATAGAGTAAGACAACAGAAGAGGGTTAGGACAGCGATAGCCGTTGTTTTTGTCACTGTAGGGTCCTCCGTGAGAGTGGCTGGAATTCTACACCTCGGTGGGTGGTGCTGCCCCCAGGGCCTTGTCTTAAATAGTGTTTAAGACACTACCTGCCCCCCGGAATGCGTCGGAGTTCAGTGCGCTTTGACAGATTCATCTTTCACCCGTGTCTGGTCCGTGATCCAGTTGACTTCCCAGGTCTTGCCCCCATCATCCGAGAACGACTGCTCAAAGTGGGCCGAATTCGGGGTGATGTCCGACCAAACAAATCGAACCAGGATGGCTCTGCCATTAGGGCCGGATGGTTCTGTGTCGAAAAACTCGGCGCGGCCATTCTTGAATTCGCCGATCGTGGGCGGGCCCATGGCACCGCTTTTGCTGGTGGCCCAATAGAGGCTCCACTGGTGGGTTTGGGGATCGTATAGACGCAGGGTCATACCCTCGATGTGACCTGTCGGGCTGTCAACTTCGAGCTCCTCCAAGTCGGCGCGGCCATCCCACACCTTTCGGGTAACAGAAGTACCGTCAAATTCGACCCAGGTCGTGGAGCCGGTCAAGCGATGATCGAGGCGCTTCAAGTGAATTTTCCATGTGCCGATCTCGAAGTCAAAATCGTGTTGTCCATCGTGTTTCGTGGGAGTGTGTTGAACGCTAGTTTTCGCTGCATCTGAATTCTGCTGTGCAAGTCCCTGAACGGGATGATAGGCGACAACCAAGCTGCACGCCATGAGACAAATCCGAATGTGTTTGAGGTTCATCACTGCCTCCATTAATTTGTTTGTCTATCCTGCTTGTTCGGCGAAATCCGCAAGTTGGCTCGTGGTCGTGCGCGTGAAATCAATCACCCAGTGTTTAGTCCAAGTTTTGCCGCCATCCATGGAGCGGTGACTCTCCCAGTGGGCAGACCTCTCGGTGATCCGAGACCAGGTGAGCCGCGAGAGAACGTGGTGCCCATTCTCATCTTCCCAGTGGCCGTGAAGATCGATGGCGGTGCCTTCAAATCGTCCGCGCCAGACCAGGAAGCCACCCGGCGCGGACGTGTCCGTCCACGTATGTTCCCACTGGGAGGTTTGCGGATTGAAGGCTCGGAGACCGAGGCCCTTGATCATCTTTCCTTGATAGGGTCCCTCGAAAAATTCCAGGGAGACGAAGCCATCCAGAACTTTGCTTACCGTCAACGAGCCGGGTCCCTCGCCCCAGGATCCATCGAGCAGAGGAAAGCGGCAGATGGCATTCCACTCGCCTTCGAGAAAATCAAACTGCTTTGCCTCCGCGTTTGTGGTTTCGGAAATCACATCGTGCATACCAACCTCCCAATGTGTTCAAGATGCAGTTTGGTGGTATTCCAGTCGCGCGATCCTCGGCCTGGTCTGCCGCGGAATTCAATGCGCTTCATCAGATTCGTCTTTCACCCGCGTGTCTGTCGCGATCCAGTTGACTTCCCAGGTCTTGCCCCCATCTTCCGAAAACGCCTGCTCAAAGCGGCACAAATCCGGGGTGATGTCCGATATAACAAATCGAACAAAGATGGCTCGCCCGTTCAGTGTTTCCTGGTCGAAAAACTCGCCGCGCCCATTCTTGAACTCGCCGATCGTGGGCTGACTTAGGGCGCCGCCGTCGCCGCCGGCAAAATTGAGGCTCCATTGGTGGGATTCGGGATTGTATAGACGCAGGTTCAGACCCTTGAAGTGACCTCCAGGGCCATCGGCCTCGAGTTCCACCAGATTGGCGCGGCCATTCCAAATCTTGCGGACGACGGTAGTGCCCTCATATTCGATCCAGGTAGTTGAGCCAGTTAGGGGATGCACCAAACGCCTCAGGTGAGTTTTCCAAGTACCAATCTCGAAGTCGAAATCGTGTTGACCATCCCGTTTGGTGTGTTGAAGGCTGTTTTTCGATGCCTCCGAATTCTGCTGTGCGAGTCCATGACGGGGCAGCACGATGACAAACAAGCTGCCTGCAAGGACACAAGTCAAAATGCGGTTCAGCGCGTTCATGAGTGCCTCCGTGCCCCCGGGCACGCAGAGAGATTAGCTTGCATCGTGGCTCATCAAAATAGCCACTTTTGTGTGATACGGTATAGCCACTTCAATTTGGGCTTGAATCGATGAAACGAGTCTCCGCAAGCTTTCTGCCGCCGATTGCACTGGAATCCAGCGGAAAAATCCCGATGTACCGCCAATTGTACGAATGGTTTCGGCGAGCCATCCTTGCGGGTCAATTGCCGCCTGGACAGCGCGTGCCTTCGACCAGAAGTCTCGCGGCGGAACTAGAGGTGTCGCGCATACCGGTTTCTAGCGCGTACGAACAATTGCATGCGGAGGGCTACTTCGAGACATTTGTTGGTGCTGGCACGTGTGTGGCAAGGTCGATCCCGGACGACGCATTAAAGCCGGTGATCGGAAAAATACCGGGTGCGTCACGCCAGGAGACTAACAGCAGAGCTCTGCGAAAGGTTTCGCGTCGCGTAGCGTTGATGCGCGTACCAGCACAGACTTGGTCAAATAAACTTGTTGCATTCCGAGTGAGCCTGCCAGCACTAGAGCATTTTCCGACCAAAGTATGGTCCCAGCTGCTAAATCGCCATTTGCGAAAACCTACAAGACAGTTGATGGCCTATGGGGATGCGAAGGGATATATGCCGCTCCGTGAAGTTATTGCAGAATATTTGGGCGCAGCTCGCGCGGTCCGATGCGAGCCGTCTCAGATTCTGGTGACAACTGGATCGCAGCAAGGCTTACAACTCTCGGCGCAGGTTCTATTGGATATAAATGAGCGGGTGTGGATCGAAGAGCCTGGATATCCGGGAGCACGCCAGGCCTTGATGATGGCTGGGGCAAAGCTTGTCCCCGTGCCAGTAGATCATGAGGGGCTAGACGTAGCCGAAGGAATCCGGCGCGCTCCCAGCGCACATGCTGTCTACATCACACCATCGCATCAATATCCGCTGGGTGTGACCATGACCGCCACTCGACGAATGCTGCTGCTCCATTGGGCCATGCGAACCGGCGCTTGGATTATTGAAGATGATTATGACAGCGAATACAGGTTGGGAGGCCGCCCGATTGCCTCGTTGCAAGGTTTAGATACGGACGCGCGAGTGATCTACATCGGTACATTCAGTAAAGTAGTGTTCCCCGCGCTGCGACTCGGTTACGTGGTTGTTCCCAAGGACTTGGTGGACGCATTCTCCACCGCGCGAGACGCTACCGACCAATTCTCATCCACTTTGTATCAGGCGGCGATGGCGGATTTCATCCGCGAGGGATATTTCGCGCGGCACATTCGCAGAATGCGCATGCTCTATATACAGCGACGAACAGCGTTGGTCGAAGCGATTCACAAACGGGTGGGTAACAAACTCGAGGTGATCGGCGCCGAAGCGGGGATGCATTTGGTGGCGCTGCTGCCGCCGGGTTTCAGTGATGTGGCGATTTCGAGGAGGGCCGCTGAGATCGGAATATCGGCTATGCCTTTGTCATCGTGTTATGCGAAACCGCCTCTGGTGGGCGGCTTGATTCTTGGTTATGGCGGCACGGATGCGTGGCAGATTCATGATGGGCTACGCAGACTCGCCATGTGCATTTGAGAAGCCACGAAGAAGCATGATCCAGACACAGTCGCAACAGCCAGCCCTCTCGATTTTAACGGCGACAAATCGCCGTTGCTCGCACTAATCTTGGATAGTGTGGCCGCTGTACCAAAGCTCAAAACCCGACCTAAAAACTTGCGCTCCCAGGCCCTTTACTCCTGAATAACGGTCAAACCGCAAGTTGACCGGACCCAAGCCTACCACTCGAGAGCTATCGCGTCGTGGTTCTACCGAAAAGCCCACGATTGGGTTTGCTCCGTTTGCATTCGCAGCTGGCGATGCACCTGCGAAGTAGTAGTACAATCCGCCAATTTAGCGATCGTTAGGAGGCGACGAATGCGATCCTTCTTCTGCGCCGTGCTAGGCATCTCGCTGCTAGCTGTTCCCCTTCGAAGCCAAAACGTGAACCCAAATTACCCGGTGCAAGAAATCCAAGCCCAGAAACACCCGTCGGCTGATGACATGAGGAGCCGCATGAGCAACCTTCAGCTTCAGAAGGATGCCAAGGAACTCGCTGAACTTTGCGCTTCGGTCGCCAGTGACATGGATGGTGTAAAGCAAGGTCTCTTGTCGAAAGATGTGCTGGAGAAGTTGAAGCGTGTGGAAAGGCTCTCTAAGCGCGTGCGCGAGCAGTTGACGCGAACCTCGACTGCGCCGTGACCTGCGAAATAATCAGCAAATCGGCAGTTGGACCAACGCACGCGCGAAAGAAAAAACCTGTCAGACAGGAGTCCGCCGATTGGCATTTCACAAGTAACCGGCCGTCGTGAGCGCCTGTTTGCAACAGTTATTCTTCGCGATAAAATTCCCAGCTTGCGAAAAACACGTGCCTATCGGTGTTCTCACCCCGTTCCATACTCCAGAAACGTTGGCATAATGGCGCGCCTTCAGCAGGGAGGTTTCTACTATGGCTTCGATTTCGGATGCTCTGGTCAGGCAGTTGTTGGAAGGCCGATATACGTCGCGTCGATTGCAACGCACAACCCGGACGGCTCCATCCACATGGTCGCGGTGCGGTACTGGTTTGATGGAGCATGCATTTATGTAGCTACATCCTCGCGCAGCCGCAAAGCTCGAAACCTGCAATCAAACCCAAGAGCTTCCCTAATGATCGACGCTCGCGACCCTGCGCCATCATGCGGCATCAACATCGCGGGTGCTGCGCAGATTTTGACGGGCGACTCATCGCAGCAATGGAATGCGCGGATTCATCGCAAGTATCTAAGCGAAAGTGCACTCACGGACTCGAGGGTAGGCCCAGTATTCGCATCATGGGATGATTTCACAATCCAGATCACTCCCACCTCTGTTATCGCTTGGGATATGCGCCAAGCCGATCGGCAAGTCTTCGGCAGTGCTTTTGAGAGCAATCCTACATACCTGTTGCCGCTCGAGCGCTGAACGGTCCAATACGGCCAATTGACGGCTAGTAGCGCCGTGTCTTTCAACTGACGCGTCTAGTGCGAGAGCCTCTTGGATATAGAAGCAGCTTGAAATTCGCCCTTCTCGTTGTAAAAGCCAAGACAGATCACCCGATCACCGTCCTTAACCTGGTTGGCATCGATGTTATTGACCTTCTTGGCGCCATGCTCCTGGCTGGTGAATCGGGTCGAGCTGTCGTAGTGAATGTCCTTCTCGGTTAAGTTGGTGAAGCCCCTGGCGCTCACGGTCAAGATGGATTTCTGCTTGTTGCTACGCAAAACGATACCCTCCCAGCGGGCTGGCGTCTGGGCCAAAGCTGAGATGGAAGGCAAGAAAACAAGCATAGCCGCGAGTAACCATGTGATGCGCTTCTTCAGCATGGAATCTGCTCCTCTCGTAACCCGAGATTTCCTTTTTACCTCAAAAACGGCAAGCATTGTACACCCGTTTTTCCCTTTGCTCGGCTGCTCGGACTCGTGGGTACTGATCTACTTTCGTGAGATCAGTACCGACTCGTGTGTCGGCGATTGTTGATGGCGTAATGTCGCCATTACACGCAATTGACCCTGAAGTCACCCGGATTGACCCAAAAAAACGAGTGTTTTTTTCGCGGTTTTTTAGGCTTCTGGCGACTGTGCAACTAAGGCACTTAGTGGGCTGAGTTGGAGAGGGTTTGTTTCGTGGGGGACACGCGGGAGAAGAATCGTTCATCGCCTGCCTCTGCGCGATTCCTCACACTTACTGCTTGGATTTGCTTTGCCGCTTGACCTGCTCGGCAGTGCGTCGGATACGACGCTTGATAGCCTCCTGTTCCTTCCGAGCCAATGCTTCTATTACAGCAATGTCGTTCGCAGTTGGTGTTGGACTCAGCAGAAAGTCAGCCAGACGTAGCCAGGGCACGCGGAAATCATCGCTTTCATTCAGCGTAGAAGCATCGGGAACGGTTGCTGGGTCGATCGTTGGATCGGACTTTTTTAACGACATATCTACAGCCCGCCAATGCCAAGATGCCGTGTTTTGCTTCCTTATTCCATACCGTACATTATGTATATCCAGAATACCTTTCCCAGGCTGATCACCTGGGGTCAGTGGGCAATCCGCGCGCCGCCCATTTGCTTAAAGTGTTAAGCACTCTAAACAGAAAGGATCAATGGGCACGACGCTCGCACGATCATTGGTTGCGCTGCCTCCAGCTTTCCAGCCAACGCGAGAAGAATGGTTTGGACCGGCCCTCCAACAAATTCTGAAGCGTAGCCAGGAGAGTCTTCGATGGCTGCGACTTGGACAAGAAGCAGTCGACCGATCTCAGCGTGTTCTTCGGCAACGGCTCTTGTGCCGATAACAGCATGATCGGGACCTGTGACCGCAAACGCTTCATCCTCGCAGCGACTACATCGCCGTTCATGCCTGGCATCTGATAATCGAGAACCACGGCGTCGACCGGATGGGAGAGGAACAACTTTAGCCCTTCTACGCCGCAAGTTGCTTCCAAAACTTTGTAGCCGTTTTCTTCCAGCAGCATCTTGCGACCGATGAGTCCGTTCCAGTGGTCATCAATGCAAAGAATCGTTGCTTTTGCGGGAAGCATAACTTTTTGGGTTCCAGTCCGGCCCAGAGAGGTTTGATCACAGGTTTGGTGGCGCTGATTGAGACAATGATGCAGGGATGGCTCGCGACCATCAAATTACGAACGTACAACGAAGTCCAAGTTACCCCTGTTGTCAGGAGAAGTCTCCGCCCATAGCGGTCGCCGATTGAGTCATCTGGCAGTAACGAAATAAGCCTCCCAGCCGAGATAGGTCAAGCCCAGTACGGAGATCACTAGCAGGAGGAGCGATCCCACGTACCACCAGTCCAGCTTAAGCAATGAATCCAGCTTTGGCCTGTTCGCCACAATGAAAATGCTATTTTCACTTGCGGCGCTCAACTAGATGACCCTAGTACATCCTGGAAGGGCACTCGGCGCGCTGCTCCCAAGTGGTGCTGGCCTGTGTTTCATGCAGCCTTTGTTTTTTTCGCTTCCCCACCTAGACGCACAGATTTCGGGTCGTAGTGTTTGAGCACTTGCTCGATACGTTGGATCGTGCGGTGCAGTTGGCGGATCAAATCTTCATCAGGAATGGTGAGCAAATCGGCAAGAAGTCGGCGAATCTGCTCCCGGATCTCCTCGTATTTCTGGCTACGGCTCCGTATCTCAAGTAGATACTTGCGATATAGCGCGTAGCCGATGGCGACGCTCACTCCCATGAACAGAGCACGGAAAAGCTGCAGCAGCCAAGGAGGAGTGTTGTGAAGATTCGCCACTAGGAAATCCACATCCAAGCTTACGAACCAAGCGCACGCCCCCCAGAGCGCAGCCGCAGCAAGAACCTTGCGTCTTCTTCCTATTCCTGTCATTTCGTTGGCCTGCTCTCTCCTGTCCTATGAGTAAGGCGAGCCAACAGGCTCGCCTTGATTAAATCTTAAGCGTTGCGCTCAGGCCGCCTTGCTGGCTGTGATCTTGTGGCCGGTCGAAGTATGGACCTCAAAGGTGCGGACGACTGGTTCAGCCTCAAGCAGGGACTGCAGAGTATCGCGAACACTGTTGTACTGCTCCCGTTGGTATCGCTCTGCATCCTGTCTCGCCTTCCAAAAGCTAAGCGCGAGCACGCGATTCGAGTCCGCGTCTGAGACAAGAACAATCTCATCCACAAACCCGGCTTGTTTTTTGAGAATCGGTACTATCTTGTCGTTGATCGTGCTGGAAAGTTCTCGTGCCTTGCCTTGTTTGCTAACCAATTCGACTACGCGTGTAAACATGATGCGCTTCTTTCGTTCGGCTAGAGGGTGAAAGGAACCCGCCGCTGGCGCAATGGCGGAAGGACTTAGTCGCTCGCGACTCTACGGTAGGCTTCTGGATGCGCGAGGTCAATTGCCCAAATATGGTGCAGAGGCACGTATCGTGACTTTATGCCAGAAGTGAGCGATATTGAACATCGGATAGCAAAGCCGCTCCGTGTTGACGTGTCTTACGTCTTCCGTGTGGGTTATGGTGAGCGCAACTCAGAGAAGGTCGTGCAAGCACTTGAAATCGAGATGAAACGCCTCGACAGATTGAAGCCTCAGAAAAACTCGAGCGATTATTTGTTAATAGTGCTACGAGACGGACGGGTCAGACCTTGTTTTTCCATGTCTCGAGCAAATCCGTGCGGGTAGCGGCCTTTGTTGAACGTCCTCTGGATAGGGTCTTAACTCGTAAACGAGATCGTGGGAAGTTTGCCGCATAAGTTATCTAGTGGTGACCCAATAGGCATCCCAAATGGTGTATGCAACTGCAAGGACCGGAATGGCTAAGAACATGAGCGACCCTACAAAACACCATTCCAGCGTCCTCTGCTCATGTCCCATTTCCATGAGGGCAATGTACTCGGCATGAGCGACGACGTGCTAGATCACGCTAGTAACCCTGAGAGCTAATATTGGGG
>Ga0070708_100001604_pt1 | contig 17332 bp, 12 predicted proteins | sample KBSK5503metaG_FD_65469 | JGI IMG/M metagenome (GOLD analysis project Ga0070708, IMG submission 65469) | Corn, switchgrass and miscanthus rhizosphere microbial communities from Kellogg Biological Station, Michigan, USA - KBS K5-50-3 metaG | ecosystem: Host-associated > Plants > Roots >... | reverse complement strand
ATTATTCGGACTGGTGTATGCCGCGGCGTACGTCACAAAATTCTTTTCGCCGAACCGCAACGACGCAGGCTGAAGGAATCACTACTACGACGCCGCTACTACCACCCTCTGTGACTTGAAGAGTTTCTTTGCCGCGACTCGAAGCGATTCCTTGCCGCTAGTTTTACGAAAACCTAGGAATACCGCGCCCGCGTCTCTCCGCCAATCCCGACGTTTGGAAGCTTACATTGCCGGAAGTGCAAAGAGGAAGTTAAGTCTTGCCGGAAGTTCAAACGGATATGAACGCTACAGCAAGACTTGAGGCTGAACGCGTGTGATATGCTTTCCATTCTTGTAATCTCAGTAACCGCTGTAGTTGGCGCAATGCTTGCTTTGAAGTTTTGTGCTGATAGCGTGCCGCGCAGCAGTTGGTTGAGTTGCGCAGGACGAGTTAGAGGACATTCATAGTGGACAGCGCACTCGTAATTCATCGTTTGCACTTTGCGTTTACGATTACCTATCACTACCTCTTTCCGCAACTGACGATGGGGTTGGCCCCGCTCATCGTCATCTTCAAGTCGCTCGCGCTCTGGAAAGGGGATGAGCGATACAACAAGGCCGCGGGTTTCTGGGCTAAGATATTTGCAATCAACTTTCTTTTCGGCGTCATAACTGGAATTCCCATGGAGTTCCAGTTCGGCACCAATTGGGCCAGGTTCTCTCATTACTCAGGTGGAGTGATAGCCACGGCACTCGCGATGGAAGGCGTCTTCGCCTTCTTCCTCGAATCTTCATTCCTCGGTCTATTCCTGTTCGGAGAAAAACGGTTCGGGCAAAGAGTGCATTGGCTATCGGCCTTTATGGTGTTTGCCGGCGCATGGATATCCGGCTTTTTCATCATCGTGACCGACGCCTGGATGCAGCATCCTGTGGGCTTTGAGCTCGCCGCGGATGGCACGGCTCATCTGAACAGCTTCTGGTCTCTATTGTTCAACGAATGGGCGCTGTGGCAGTACCTTCACAACATGGGAGGAGCGGTGATCACAGGCTCGTTCGCGATGGCTGCGACTGGCGCTTACTACGTGTTGTCGCGAAAGCAAGAAGAGTACGGCCGTCTGTTTTTGAGAGCAGGTGTGATTGTCGCTGCGATCGCGTCAGTTCTTCAGTTGTTTCCCACTGGCGATCGACAGGGCAAGCTCGTGACCGACTATCAGCCGGTCACGCTCGCGGCCATGGAAGGTCTATTTCAAACTGAATCAGGCGCAGCGATCGTACTGGTAGGCCAGCCTGATATCGCGAACCAAAAGCTCGATAATCCAATCTATGTTCCGAAGGCGCTCAGTTTTCTTACACACCGCCGCTGGGAAGCTGAGGTGAAAGGTCTGAACGAATTTCCGCGCGACCAGTGGCCTGACAACATCCCACTCCTTTATTACAGCTATCACATTATGGTCGGGTTGGGGACGATCTTCATTCTTGTCATGACAACCGCGCTCGTTCTGCTATGGCGGAGAAAACTGTTCAATGCGCGGTGGATGCTATGGATCGTTATGCTGAGTTTTCCGTTTCCGTACATCGCCAACACCGCCGGATGGATTACTGCGGAAGTGGGTCGGCAACCCTGGCTGGTTTACGGTTTGATGAAAACGCAAGAAGGCTTTTCGTCGAATGTTTCAGCAGGTAACGGGCTCTTCACCTTGCTTGGGTTCATGGGTATGTACACTGTGCTGAGCATCCTATTCATCATCTTGATCTGGCGCGAAATAGGGCATGGCCCGGATTTCCTGAGCAACAAAGATAGCCACGGAGATGTGGACCTCGCGCGGGCCCCGTAGCTGAGGAAGAGACTATGGAAACCTTGTGGTTCATCCTAGTAGCGTTGATGTTGACCGCGTACGTGGTGCTGGACGGGTTCGATCTCGGCACGGGAATCATCAACCTGTTCGTCGCGAAGAATCACGATGAGCGCCGGCTAGTGCTGCGTGCGATTGGCCCCGTGTGGGATGGCAATGAAGTCTGGCTGCTGGCCGCTGGCGGCGCGCTCTTCTTTGCGTTCCCCTTACTCTACGCGTCCAGTTTCAGTGGCTTTTATCTGCCATTGATGATGGTGCTGTGGCTGTTGATGCTGCGTGGCGTCGGAGTGGAGTTGAGATCGCATGTTAGCGATCCGCTCTGGTGGTCATTCTTCGACTTCGTGTTTTCGGTTTCAAGTCTACTTCTCGCGATCTTTTTCGGTGCAGCGATAGGCAATGTCGTTCGCGGAGTTCCGCTTAATTCAGATGGCTATTTCTTTGAAGCTCTTTGGACGAACTTCCGAGTCGGGACCAATCCCGGCATCCTCGATTGGTATACAGTTCTGACGGGTGTGCTGGCCATGGTAACCCTGACTGTGCACGGCGCTCATTACATAGCACTGAAAACCGAAGAGGATCTCAACACGCGCGCACGACGGGTCGCCCGGCTCAGCTGGTTTGCCCTTATCTTGCTAACCGTCTTGAGCCTTATTGCAACGCTCTACGTTCGCCCGCAAGTAACTGACAATTTTCGTTTGCGGCCCTGGGGCTGGATCATCCCTCTCGTCGTCATGGCATCGCTTGTCGCTATGCCGATTTTTCTGAGGAAGGGACGAGACCTGGGGGCGTTTCTTTCCTCAACAACTTACATTGTTGGAATGTTGGGCGGCGCAGCCTTCGCGATGTATCCCTACCTCCTGCCGGCAACAACTAATCCTTCCTACAGTCTAACGATCTACAACGCTAAGACCGGAGCTTACAGCTTGAGTGTTGGTCTGATCTGGTGGGTTCTCGGAATCGCTCTTGCAGTCGCATATTTCACTTTTCTCTATCGCTCGTTCAAAGGTAAAGTTGTGTTGGATGACCGTGGCGGTTACTGATCTAGGCGAAAAGACAACAACTTGAGAGCGTCGGCAGGCGTGAGGATCTTCACTTTCAACTCAACGACCATTTGAAGGAACTGACGGTTCTCAGTGACGATGAGATCCGCGTTCAAACGTTCGGGGTGAGCGGCAATGATCGCATCACCTTTCCGACACCCACCCTGTTCGTAGAACTTGACACTTTCGATCGGGATCGTATCCCAGCTCAGTTCAACGAACTCAGGAAAGTCATTGACCAGTTGATGAAAGCTGCTGGCTTCTTCTTCAGTGAAGTTAGTGGTGAGTTCTTTGAGCACTTGGCGAGGAATTACGACCGAAAACAAGCCGATGAGGCTGAGCAGCTTCGCGCATTCGGGAAACGTTTCGTCACGGCGCAAACCGAAGAGCCAGATGTTGGTGTCGAGCAGCCAACGTTCAGTTGAGATAGTCACGTTTGGCTATCTCTTCGCGAATGCGGTGAAGCTCCTCCCAAACTTGTTCGACAGCGTTGTCGACGCGGCCTTTGCGCGCGAGCCGGGCCCGATACTTGCCGGCCAAATCAGCAAGGCCTTTCTGAAAATTAATTTGCGCTACTCTATCGAGCAGCACCTCCTGCTCTGAAGCTGGAAGCGCTGTAATCTCTCGAGCAAGGTCGTCAATGGATTGCATCTTAACCCCCAGGCCGTCATGTTCAGGTTATCGCTGCGCGGCCAAACCGACAACTCCCGGATGGCATTTCCCGCATGGCATTCTCAGTTCCCTGAAGTAGATCATTCTTTCCACGTTATCTGCGCCAACTGTTTGTACTGCTGCCAGCGGTGATGCACGGATTTCTGCGCCTGGGCGAGCAGGAATTTAGCGACCTCGGGATCTCTCTGGTGCAGCATTCGGTAGCGGCCTTCGGTGTAGATGTAGATCGAGACCGCCATAGCCGATGTCATAGGCCCAGCCATCACCGCCGACGATCCAGACGTTCTTCTTCACCAGCGCATCGGCGACGCTTAACAGATCGCGCGCTTCAACTTCGTTGCATCCTGCGAGCTTGGCCTTTAACTCGGTGACTAGTTCACGCTCTCTGTTGATGCCTTCGTCCGATGATTGGTCCGTGGTAATTAGACTCGGCCAGATCGCTTCCAATCCGATCGCGGAGTCGCTTTACCAAGTCTCTCGCGTAAGCGTTCTGGTGATCCAGCGCCATGCGCATGCCGAGACCGAACTCAGCGTTGTCTTCGAACAGAGAGTTGCTCCAAGCAGGTCCGCGACCTTCGCGATTCGTTGTGTATGGAGTTGTCGGCAGATTGCCGCCAGAGATGCTCGAACATCCCGTCGCGTTGGCGATGACGGCGTGATCGCCGAAGAGTTGCGTGAGCTATTGGAACCAATAAGTTGCCAAACCGGCAAATTAATGGTTCAAGTTACACGACTACTATACCCCACCACCACCATGTCACTTTGCGCATCCGTTGGCCGCGGCTGGAAGCATTCTCTTGCCGCTGAGATTCTAAAACGCTTACTTTCTGTAGCTGTCAAATCTGCCTATATATGAGATTGGAAGCATCCGTTTGCCGAAAGTGCAAATTGGAAGCAACGGCTTGCCGAGAGTACAAGTACAGTCTTTAGAACTTGCTGCGATGGTAACCGCAAGGCCCCAATTGAAATAGTGGAGCGGTCTGGCTTGCGCCGAGACTCGATGGGCCGAGCCGAAACTGATCGCTGAGATCAGACATCCATACTTTCAAGGATTGTGTGAGGACTGGAGTGCGAAAGAAGTAGTGCGCGAACTGCCGGCGGCTAAGACCGCCAAAGGGAAAACACGATCAAGATCTCCACGATTCCACAAAACGGAGCCTTCGTAGTTAAGACGAAATGGAAGGCGCACCAATAACCACGAGCCGAACCTATCGGATCAATTCTCGCAAGCTGGTCAATCGGCGCTGGATTTCTAAATTGTCGGGATCAATCTTAGCTGCCCGCTCGTAACTACGAAGTGCATCAGTCAAAGCGCCATTGTTGTTGTATCCGTCACCGATTCCCACAAGGCCGAGCACAATCGCCTTCGATTCGTTATCGTTAATCGATTTGAGACTCATAGCCGCGCCTAAAACCTCTTCGGCCTTCTTCGGACGGTTTAGCTCCAAGTAAGCCCAGACGAGTGCTTCGTACGCGGCGAAGCTGTCGGGGTTCTCTTTGATCGCGGACTTCAGGGGGGCAATAGCTTTATCGTGCTTACCAGTCGCAGCCAATGCTTGTCCCAACAGGTAATGTGCAGCATGGTTTCTTGAGTCGTGCTTCAGCAAGCGACGTAGTGGTTTCTGCGATTCCGCGTAGCGCTCATTCGCGAAGAGCTTTTGAGCGACGAGAAGGAGAGCGGGTACGCCCCTTGCCATGTTAACGCCAAGCTCGAGATAGGTCTCGGCTTCGGCTGAACGACCAGTCTTCCGAAGTGAGTCGCTCAAATGTAGGTAGCTGCTCACGTTCCTTCGATCCATTTGGATCGCTCGGCGATATAATCGCTCAGCCTCCACCTCGCCGCCTGGCGATGCACGCGCTTCTAGTGCAACGCCGACCAGGTCCAAGGCAGCCGCGTTGAATGGTTGCAGGTCGATCGCGCGGCGTGCAAGCATTTCAGCCTCCGCTATCCTTGATTGGCTCGCGCTACCGGCTTCAGTTTGTAATAAGACGAAAGAGAGGGCTACAAGAGCATCAGCGAGATGCGAATCCAATTTGAACGCCGCCCGGTAAGCCCGCTCAGCCGCTCTCCACTCATGTTGATCCGTGTAAAGATTGCCGAGACCATAAAGCGCCCTCGCATTGGTTGGATCGTAGTCAAGAACAGCTTGATATGCTCGTATCGAATCCTCGTATTTCGACCTATTCCGCGCTTGGTTTCCATACTTGAGCACATCCTCGACGGGATTTCGATCTCGTTGCAGTATCGAGAACGCAATGGATGAAGACTGTTTTCCCCCGGGTTCAATCCGCGGGTTAGGGGGACTGAAGAAACGCGCATGCCGCCCCCCAGGCATAGTTGGGTCGTCAATCGGCCGCACAGGAGGCACTTTAGGGATTATGTACCAGGCTGGCGCGTTCTCCTTTATTGGTATGTCTCTTTGAGTCCTACACATGCGAAGTGTTAACGATGACTTCTTGTTGCACTGCAATTCTTGGCCAGCGTCGAGTTTGGTTGGTGCAGTGAGCGGTCTCACCTTTCCCTCGATACGACAAGAGCACTGACCTTTCGTTTCTAGCGCAACGGCTGTCGTCTGCTTGTCACAGGGTGCGCCGCGCTCTTGGGCATGAACTGCTTGGATCAGTAGTAGGCTCGTTGCAAGTACAAAACCACGAGTTTTCATTGCTGACCTCCCGCTTCTCTTTGAAAAACTCTATGCCACACCCTTGCAACTCTTCTGCAGAGAGCATGAATCGAACTCTCAACTGCGGGGTGCAAGAGTAAGGCGAATAAGACTAACGTAAAATCTAGCCACAGTACGTGCGTGATACGAAAGAACGCAATCCCTGCTATTACAACTAAGAGCATTGCCATAACAATGGATTTGGTTTGTCTTTCGCGCCACACATCAGGCCGATCAGGATGGAGAAAGCGACTATGACCAACGCCGATGACTACGAGGATTGAGATCAAGAAGTCTAACGCGAAGCGCACCCACTTCCTAAACTCATACAGCGGCTGCTCGACAAGTGTGTAAGTCGCACTAGCATGCACAAACACTCCTCCAATAACTTCGTTGGTACCCGGGATCGGCACCTGATCATCAGGGCTTTTGGGATCGCCAATGATCACGAGCTTGTTGACAAATCGATCACTGAATTCGTCAACACTGTTCGGACTGATTGTAGCGAGCCGTTCATGATAAATCTGTTCGAACTTACTGTAATTGACTGGCAGATCGGAATACGCAAACCCAGATTGCGGATCTGCGAAATATTGAGCGTCGGCGTTATCGTTTCCCTTAATAAATGGAATAAGAAGCTTCGAAGGTTTGGGCAAAGGCTTCGGGTATTTCTCCGCAAGGGCGAGGCTCAATGCTCTCAATCTTTCCGACGAACGATTAGCGTGTATCCAGATAGGAACCCTTCGCTGGTCGTCCTTATGTATTGCAATCATGGCCGCCAAATCTGCGTACTTCGGTAATCCCAGCCAAGTGTCAGGCGGTTCGGCCTTTGTACGGTACATCCCGAGAAAGACCGGAACACCTGTATCTCCTCTGATCTTTAGGCAAGAATCAAAGAAAACTGGGTCGGCAGGTGTGATCCATCCGTCTTCAGATGGTGAGAAGTCAATATCAACTGCGATAGCAATTGGCTTTCCTTTCTTGTTCTTGGCGATCGCCTCAACAAGTCTTCTAATGAAATCCCTGGGAGTGGCTTCCTCGCCAACCGGTTTGGCGCTAATGTCAACGACCACAACCGGCAGTTCTTTTGGCGAAAACGATGGTAGCTGCCACTGCAAAATATCGTAAGCAAGCACTTCACCTCGCCGGCCCATGTCTGATTCTTCGAATTCCAGTTTCAGAAACACTAACAAAAGTGAACCAAGGATGCCTACAAGCAGGTAAGAAATGACCGGTTTAAGACTGGCTCTGAGTCTTGCGATCATTGAGGACCTCCTTTGGCTTGGGATGGCGAGAGAATTGTGGGTTTCTACGAAGAAGAGAATCGATCCGAGATCAAATGCGCTCCTCTCACCTTTCTCATCGAGAAGGGATTGCCTTCTTTAAGGTTTTGAGCCTTTGTTTAATGAGGCGCAGGAGTCAGTTCTTTATAGCTCTATGTTCCTAAGAACGTGGCTTCGAGCTCGCCTCTGGTTAACGCTAATGTGAAGCAAGAGCCGTCTTCTTGCCGATTCGAGCGAGACCTCTAGTGGAACCGCCGTACTATACCACCATCGACCTAGTCAAGAAAGGCTCTTACATGAGTTGCGCTGCGCCAAAGTAAGGAGCCGACTTACCTGCGTTTCGGGATGGTGCGGTCTGCTAAAGCGCACGGCACCAAGCCGGCGGCTCGCTATTTCCCTACGACCGTGCGCACTCGTGCGCAAGTGGCTGCGCCGCTGGCAGAGAAACGCAGGCTTGCAATCAATTGAGGGCGAAACATTCGCCGCTTTCAATGGTTGGCTCTCGGATATAAGTATTCATGGGCGATGGGCTGGGCTTCGGCCTTATGATGAACGAAAATTGGAAGCATGAGTTGGCGGCTTGCCCATTGGAGGCATCAACTGTTGTTTGCCGCCAACTCATGCTTCCAGTCACAGCGTAACTTGAACCATTAATTTGCCGGCTTGGCAACTTATTGGTTCCAATAAGCTCCGGAAAGTATTGGTTCCAGCATGAAAATGACGAGCCAGGCGTCAACTTGTTGAATCTGTATGGCGCGGCAACGGCGATCGGTAAGAGGCTGCAACGGGACCGAGAGGGTTGAAGCATGTTGTTAGGCGTAGAAAGCACAGCAGGTTGATCGCCAACCCGACGGCGGTCACTCTCTCCGGCGCATCATGCGGTCGCCGCGACGAGTACGCTTTCCAGCAGGTTCCCAACAACATCACTGGCCGCCAGAACAACGAGTGAGATGCCTTCCGACGCTACAACGGTTTTTTGCAATCGCAGGATGCGCATTTGGTCGCCGATCCCCCCAACAAAATCGCCGGCAGTGTTACACCAAACGCTCGCCGGCGCTTTTAGGTTACCGCCATTCCACCAATATCCAAAGGCTACAATAGGATCTATCGAGCCCATAATAACTTCGAAGTACGTGCCCGGTTCGCCCCACTGTCGCGGGAGCATGCCGGCCGTAACGAGGAACACGCTGTCAGCTGCCCATTTCACCGAGTCCTTCACCCATCCGTAGCACGCCCATGCCTCGGCTTCGTTGGGGTTCCAGGACTTTTTGCCGCCGCTAATCCAGGGAGCCGACAGAGCAACGTCTGCCGTCTCCAGAAGTAGGACGGACCACGACAATGCGCTCACCGCACCAGCTGAGAGCACCCACTTTGCGTTCCAGTTCGTCCAGCTCGGTGAGGGGGTTACTCCTGTCGGTGGCTGAATGTCGATCAAAGGCTCGATTTCCGCCGTGATGGCCAACCCAGTGGCGCGAAGAATTCCGCAAATTTCAGCCGCGTTGGTACCGTTCGTCGACGAGTCAGCCAACGTTTCAGTGCTGAGCGGCTGCGGGGGTGGCGTCGCGGTGCCCAGACCGCTGTTTTGAAGCATTTTAGCGGCCGTGATACCGGCCTTGAATTCCGTCAGCGAAGCGTTATCAGGGAAGGGCGCCACACCTTTAACTACCGAATACACAACCGTGGCCGGCATCGCGATTAGTAAACCCAAAAGGGAAAGAGCAGTCAGCGGGAGGCCATTAGGATTGGTGTCCGACTGCGTCATTCGGCTATACAGGTCTGACACCACCGGGATATTCCATTCCTGGTTGAGGCCCGCTTGAATGGCGGCGATGATTGCGGAGATAGCGCTCAGAATGGCATCGACAACCGCTTGCAAACCGGCAATCGCCGCCAACACTGCAGCCTCGACTACCTCGAGCATCCCAGTTACCGCAAACTGTAGATATTGATCGGGACTGTTCGCCGCGGCCTCGAAGTAGTTCATGGCAGCCTGAACATGCGTGTCAACACCGTAGGTGGATGAGTAGTTGTTTATCGTGTCGATGATGGTTTGAAGGGTTGATGAGGCGCTTGCCATTTTGGCGGTGGACCCGGTAGAAACGGGAGTTGCGCCTGAAGCGTTTTGGACCATGTGCGTTGCCATCAATTGCGCCGCCGGCGAATCAAATCCCTGGGGCGGAGGCGGGGCGGAGGCCTCATATTGTCCCAGGGTCAGGTCCGGACCAAGGGCCTTCTTTACGGATTCAAAGATCGGTGGAATGTGCTCGTTGGCAAACGATACCAGGCGTTTGTCAACATTCGTCTGGATGGTTGCCGCGGCACCTATCATGAACGCGAAAAACTCATTGACGATGTACACCATGGCTTCCTGCGTGCGAAGAATGTTGGGCCAATTGAAAATGAAGCCGAGCCACGCGAAGAGCTGCGCGAACGCGACTTGCACTGTGGTAAGGATTTGCTGAACGAGATCCAAAGTCTGTTCGATCAGGGTGATGGCTGTTTGGAAAAAGTATTGCACACCGTGGATCGCGACAGTGAGAACTGCCTGAGCTCCGTCGAAGACCAACTCAACCAGTTGCGCTGCGCCACTTTCGATGGCTGAGGTGATGTCGCCCCAGGTATCGGTCAGGACATCAAAAATGCTGCCATAATCTGGTAACGTCTTGGCTTTCGCGATGAGTGCGAGCGCCTCGGCTCGATCAAGGTTGCGAAACTTGGGTCTACCGGTCCGCATGTCAAAGGACCAGCAGTGCTCACCCACCGCCGCGAGATTTATCAAGCTGGCGTGCTTCCCTCTTCCACCGGGAAGAAAACGTATGACGCGGGGATCAGACTGTGGATGTAAGGCCGCGCCGTCCAACTCTGGTTGGTCTGCAAGCGCCATCGCTGCGCATACCGCCTGAGCTACCTCGTCAGCGTCCGACTCATATTGAGGCGATATCACGCCGGCTGCAATCAAAGTCTCGCCAGTTACGGTGCTCAGCGTCGCCTGCACCGTCCCGCTCGCGTCGATGAGCCACGTGTCCGTTGGCAACATCCCCTGGAACCAGAGATCGAGCGCAGGTGTGCCCAAGGCATCAGTCGCGCAGTTGACGACGATGCCGCCGAGGGCGTCCGTAAATCCAGTCCAACTGGAGTTTTGTCCCAGCACCACTTCTTCGCCGTTAATCTCCAAAGTCACATCATCCCGGTCGTGAGGGGTCAGAGTGGCGGGCAGGTTCGGCGCCGGCATTCCCGCGGCGTCAAAGACACGGATCTGTGTCTGATAGGTGGGAACATCCTCCAACAAACCCCCGACCGCGTATTCAACTTTGTCGAAGTTCCAATCGGTGGTGGCCGAGTCCTGCCAGATGTGGTAGACGGTTCCGTCCGCCATGACTGCGAAAACTTCGGAGTTGCCCTCGCCGTTGATGCTCGCCGAGATCTGGGTGAAGACCAGTTGATCGTTCAGGCAGATAAAGTCATCCCATGGGGTTGATGAATCCTCTAGCTGGCGAGTCAGATACAGGAAACCGCTGGTGCTGAGCGCGAATGCTTCCACGAGAAAAGCGGGGCCGCTGCTACTGTCGGGAGGAGTGAACCGCCCCGACGCAACCGTGACGCACGCCGTGTCCTCGCTGATTTTGGTCGATGTATACTGCCAGCCGTCCGAGCCAATGGGCACACCAAGATAGTAGATGCCGTGGTCACTGGTACTGAGCGCTAAGGTATCGGCAACGTCTTGGACATCGACGACAGGCGATACGATCGTGAAATCGCCCACCAGCCCGCACCCCGATCCCGATCCACTGGGCCACCAGCCCAGCGAAGTGATACTTTGCTCAGTGGGTCCTGCCAAAGCCATGGGGCCGGTCCAAACGACGCCGGGAAACGGCCCCGACCAGTCGTCATCATCGTACACTGGGCTGAACTGCCAGTCGGTCACGTTCTGAGAGTTTGGGCCGGTAACGAGAGGCTCTCCCCAACTGTATGTTCCATTCGACAGGCTCAGCATGTAAAACTGAGTGTCGGTGAAATTGTAGACAACAATAACCGACGTTCCATCGGGCATGTTGCCGGCGCTGATCCCTCCGACGTTCATCGTGATTGCTGCGACATTGGTCGCGGGAAGGGCCGTCCAAGGAAAACTCGTTGTGCCGGGTGTGGCGGCGAAGTTAATAATGTAAGGGGTGCCAGCCGAGGACGCCACCACGCTGACGGTCTTATCCGGATTGAGCACGGCGGCGACGAAAGCCGCTTTGCCCGGAAATGCAAGATCATTCATGCTCCAGCCGGTGTCGCTGTTTGGGTCTTGATACAGCCAGTAGACATCGCCGGAGCTGCCAATTGAAAAGGCTTGCAGCTCTCCGGTGGAGTCCGTGATGACCGATAACGCGGTGGTCCCGGTTACCGGGGTAGCCAGCCGATGGTTCTGAAGCAACTGGGATAGTACCTTGGGTGCTGGTGCAGTCGGGTTAGTTGACATGGGTCCTCCTTATGGCGATCACTTCTTGTGGTGAGAATGCCGACCACCGGTGGTTTATTGGAAAGGCACTCGCGAGGACCGATTAACAGGGACTATATATACCCTAAGCCCAGAGGTTGCAAGCAAGTCGCGTTCGATTCGAACCTCCCCCTTGAAGACCACTTATAAATAGAGGTCTTCGGTTAATGACCTCCCCATTTTCAGTGCCAGGCTAAATTAGAAAAATTCGGGTCATTAACAGAAATTCCTTGAGCGCGGACTCGCCCGATACTGATGTGGCCCGTCATTCGGTGTTCTTCTTGATCCACGACAGAGAATGGATTTGCAGTAGTGACGGTTGAGCAGAACTGCGACTCCGACTGAATCGTTTATGAACTTTCGGCAAGCCTTAACTTCCACTTTGCACTTCCGGCAATGTAAGCTTCCAAAGTTGGGAATCGGTTACAGTTGGAGGTGCGGAATTTCCAGGACTTCCAAAGTTTAGCGGCAAGCAATTGCTTCGAACGGCGGCAAAGAAACTCTTCAAGCGACCGAGGGCGTATGTGACTGGAAGCATGAGTTGGCGGCTTGTTAATTGGAAGCATCAGCTGTCGTTTGCCGCCAACTCATGCTTCCAGTCACAACCCGACGCCCACCACCACTGTGACTTTACCCAAATGTTTGCCGCAACAGGAAGCAAAAGATTGCCGCGAGGATTGTAGAAAACGCCCTTTGTTCATGCCTACGAATTCCCCGGACGGTGAAATTGGAAGCATCTGTTTACCGGAAGTGCAAATTTGAAGCAACGGCTTGCCGAAAGTACAAATTTAGTCTTGGAGAGAGGATATTCATCCACGACCCAAGCCCTGATAACTCAGAGTGAGATCCACGGAACATCACCATAATACCCAGACTCGGGGCGACTCACAATCGACGTTTTGTGTGATCAACAATCAATCAACAAATTGCCATCACCCGAGGCGGCTCCCGAACGGGAGTCGAACCCATGTCGCCGCCGTGAAAGAGAAGCGATTCACTGTAATTCAATGACACTTTGCGGCATGGATAGCACTCTACCGCATTTGAAGGACTCACGGGAACGCTTATTGGACTCTTAATGGACTCGCATTTCCCGTGGTTACGGTTTTCTTCGGCTGTTAGTTGTGCACAATTGCAACGGGCTGGAATATGAGTGGATGCGGGTCCGCTGCGCAATCTGAAATCCTATTTCGGAATGTAACTTCATTGCACTGGACGCCTAAGTACCAGTATTGGCTCGTTCTACTTTGCCGAAGATAATGCGCTGTCTTGCCGCCGAGGTTCCGGCCTAAGTTGTAACTGTTTCTTCGAACACGTCGGTAGCGGAGTGATCACGCAGCACCGCATGACTGGCAGACGTGGAGTACCTCGTAAGTACCAATTCTTGAGCATCCTTATAAAAGTTCTCTGAATGAGTGTCCTAGTCCATTGTGGCAAATAAGAAGCTCCTGAAGAAGCCGCAGTGGGACACCGCACTCGCCCGATCTCGACTGGTTGCATTCTTTCCAAAACGCTCGTGACTGCGTAGGTCTCATGCTGTATAATGTCGCCACCCTGGCGGGACTGCAGAAAGAATCGTGTACGTTAGGCGCTCGCCAACTCTCAACGGTGCTGAAGATGTGTTGAGACATGTGTTAACACCTGGAATAGCAACTAGGCCCAATCTCATAGTCATATTTGTCAACAGCCTAGCACCTTTGTATTAGCCTTCATTGACTCGTCGGCCATTTTCAACGATTCGTAGCTTTTGTTCATTGCAGATAAGTATGGAAGCATAATTGGAACTCCCATTGAAGAATGGCGGCACCATATTGGCCGAAGAGGACGAATGCCTGCCCCGTCACCATCTTGGAAGCCTTGTGGTATGAATTATCTAGATTTTGATCTATTACTTCAGCGCGCCGACGAGGGGTATCGAGCCCAGGTACTGAACTCTCCTGCCGGCCAAGCAGCTACCGTCTTCACGATGCCCTTCACAGACCTGGAGTTGGAAAATCTTTTCCTGCGTGTTAGTCGCACTCGGCGAAGTGGGCGGCGCGTCGACTCGCCCGAAGTAGAGGCGGCAAAGACCTTTGGAGGTCGGCTTTTTGCCGCAGTCTTCAATGGGGAGGTGCGAGGTTGTCTTCGCAGTAGCCTTGATGAAGCCAGCCGCCAGGGTAGCGGGTTGCGAGTTCGTCTGCGCCTGACAGATGCCCCCGAGTTAGCCGACCTACCCTGGGAGTATCTCTACAACCAGTCCCTCAATCACTTTCTTGCCCTCTCCTCTGAAACTCTGTTGGTGCGTTACTTGGATTTGCCAGAGCCAATCCGGCCACTGATGGTTACATTGCCGTTGCGCGTGTTGGTGATGATTTCGAGCCCCCACGATTACCCTCCTCTGGACGTAGAACGGGAGTGGACGATTTTGCGGGAAACGCTGAGCGAGTTAGAGGGTCGCGGTTTGGTGTCGCTGGAACGACTGGACAAGCCTAATCTGGCAACTCTGCGAAGACGATTAAGGCAAGCAGAGTATCACATTTTTCATTTCATTGGACATGGCGGTTACGACCAGAGAACTCAGGATGGAGTGTTGGTGCTCGAAGATGAACAAAAGCGAGGTCGCCTTGTGAGTGGGCAGGAATTGGGGATGTTGCTGCACGATCGGCGCACGTTGCGTTTGGCAATTCTAAACGCCTGCGAAGGAGGACGTGGCTCAAGCGGTGATCCTTTTTCTGGCACGGCCCAGAGCTTGGTACAACAAGGGCTTCCGGCCGTGATCGCCATGCAGTTTGAAGTAACGGACCAGGCTGCAATTACTTTTGCTCACGAATTCTATACGGCGGTGGCCGAAGGTTATCCGCTGGACGCTGCACTGTCTGAAGCACGCGTGGCAATCTTCGCCCAGGGCAATGGCTTGGAATGGGGCACACCGGTGATGTATCTACGGTCTTCGGATGGGCATATCTTTGATTTTGAGAAAATGAAGGAAGGGAACGCGGGCAAATCATCGATAGTACAACCGCAGCCTTTAACCTCGCTTGTTCAACTCATGCGCTCGAAGGCGCAAAGCATCGTTGCGGGGCTGAAGGCCGGGTTCGCCATCGGTATTGTGATCCTGTTGGCTTTGGTGGTGGTCGGCGTATGGTTGATCTACAAGTCGAGGTTCCAAACGCGAACGGCTTCAACTCTTCCGCCTCCCTCGTCTTCGGTTGAGGTTCTAAGCAGCAAAGTTGGCGAGCACATTGCTTCGAGTGTTGACAGCTCAACATGCGCCATCTGAAATCAGTTTGAGCCCGGATGGGCAGATTGTAGTAGCCGCCGAAGGCGATAAAGACGAGATCCAGCGTTGGCGTATGAGCGATGGCAGTCGATTGCAGCGGTTGGATGGTCCTACAGATTCAGGTCGATGTGTTGCGGTAAGTCCGGATAATCAATATCTCGCATCCGGCAGCGAGGACGGCTCGCTACGTCTGTGGCGAATGAGCGACGGTATCTTGCTCAACACTTCGCAAGCAGATGGCAAGCTCCTCTTTATCGTAGCTTTCAGCCCGGATAGCCAAACGCTTGTCTCAGCCAGCGTTGACAAAGGAAGTGTCAAAACAATTCGCTTCTGGCGAGTGAGCGATGGGAGAATGCTGGACTCGCTGACGTTCGCCACGCCAGGGCAGTTGATCATTGCCATCAGTCCGGATCAGCGGATAGTGGCGTTAACTTACCCGGACAAGTCAGTAGAACTGTGGTCGCTGAATGATCACCGCGCGGTGGCGGCGCTGGAGGGACACTGGTACGAGGTAGTCAGCGGAGCGTTCAGTCCAGATGGAAAACTTCTGGCCTTGGGAGGCGGAGATGGAGTAATTCGGCTGTGGCAAGTGAGCAATGGCAGGCTGGTAAGGTCCTTAGAAGGGCCTAAAGGAAGCGTGGGCAGCGTCGCCTTTAGTCCGGATGGGCGCATGGTATCGGCTGGATTCGCTGATGGCACGGTTTTGCTGTGGTGGGAAAATGACGGCAGTCTGTTGAAGGCATTGCAAGGTCACACGAAGGCTGTGGAAAGTTTGGCTTTTAGCGCAGATGGACGGGTACTTGCTTCAGGAAGCAATGACAAGACAATTCGGTTGTGGCAGATCATTCAGAGCAGATAAAGGAGGCTAGAATGAAAGCCGAAAGTATGCTCAAAAAGAGTTGCAAATTGTCGCGAAGGTTTTATTGGAATGAAGAGTTCCGGAAGGCGAGTGGCATGATCATTCTGGCGCTCGCTTTTATCTCTATGTCGTACATTCCAGTGACAGCTCAAGTGGGTGAAAAAGGTAAACCGGCTTCATCCCGCGTTAGTACTAAGTCGAGGAAAGGAACCAACCGCACAAATAAATCTAGAAAGACTAAGCCGCCAACGTCGGTTTCCAGTGCCGGTGAAACAAAGTCTAAATCCGGCGCAGGTGTGTCACAGCCCGTAGACGTCCTTGTGTGGAAAGTAGGCTCGCCACACGAAGGAGATACACCCGAAAAAGTCATACCGATAGATCTTCTAATTGACGCAAAGGAATTGGGCTATCGGCTTGAGATGGAAACCTTCCCGGCAAAGGGATTTGCTCAGCGGTTTTTCGATGCCGTATCGAATGGCACGGAGCCAGACGTCCTGGCCATCGACAACTACGGGATAATTGACGGTATTACTACGGCTTTAGGTAATTTTGCAGGCATTGGTTCAAGTCAGAAAATTAGCAGGTCACTAATAAGTGTTTCGGAATCCTTTACTTCTCTTGAGTCTGGTAGGGGTGGTTGGCAATTTCTCGTATCTACATCCAGAAACTATAAAAAAGCTAAGTTATTAGTATTCAAGAAATCAAAATGTGATCCTGAATTCACGGGAAACATAAATGTCTTGGATCCACGTACAACCGGTGAAATAAAAGCTGCCGCACTTTCAACCAGTCTCGCCTATTTTAGTGGAGACCGTAAGAAACTGGATGATTTATCTGGTGGAGAATATGGAAACGCATCACTAGCCATAGGCAGCGGAAAGTCCAACATTAATGATATGAATATTTGCAGCCTTTGGGGTAACGAGCGCCTGGCATTCGTTGATTCCTTAGTGTCCTACGAAGGAGACCAAAGTATTGGACAAAGGAATATTCTGATCGTACTTAAGAAACCAAATTCCGTGTGGAATCTAGTATTGCTTAGCGATTACACAGGGATCATAAAAGAACTGTACGGCCAAGTTCCTGAACTCTCGGGGAGAAAAACTGGAGGGCATGAAGTAGTGGTTTGGAGTGAGCCCCAAATTTGAGACCACGAGTTAAGCTACAGCTTTTGATGAGAGGGGGCAACTGTGGGCTTAACGCAAAGAAGGTTTACGCGAGAGTTCAAGCTGGAGGCGCTC
>Ga0070708_100001603_pt1 | contig 17338 bp, 17 predicted proteins | sample KBSK5503metaG_FD_65469 | JGI IMG/M metagenome (GOLD analysis project Ga0070708, IMG submission 65469) | Corn, switchgrass and miscanthus rhizosphere microbial communities from Kellogg Biological Station, Michigan, USA - KBS K5-50-3 metaG | ecosystem: Host-associated > Plants > Roots >... | reverse complement strand
TCCCAGTCGCTGGCCACCCAGCAGTCGTCGATCTGGTCGATGTCGGAGAACCACTCGATCCACGAACCCCACGGATCGGGGTTGTAGTGGAAGAAGTTCGATCCGATGGTGTGGCGGCCCAGGCCCCAGCCGCCCCGGTAGCCCTTGGCGCGCATCCGGTCGGCACCGACCGCGATCGCGTCGATGGACGGGACCTCGAAGCTGGCGTGGTGGAAGCCGCGGTGGGTGCTGGCGATGAAGCCGAAGATGTGGTGATCACCCGGCCCGGCGTTGAGGAACGTCACCCGGTCGTGGTGGATCGTGTCGCTGACCCGCAGCCCGAGCACCTGGGTGTAGAACTCGGTCATCCGCCCGGGCTGCGCGGTGAACAGCAGCGAATGCCCGAGCCGCTGCGGCAGCACGTCCCTGGTCGCTTCCGTCCACTGCGCGACGTCGAACCGCTGGCGGGTGCCGCCGATGTTGACCAGCACCTCGGCGGCGGGCCTGGCCGGAGCCTGGGGATCGTCGAGCAGTTGCACGGCGGTACCGTCGGGGTCGCGCAGCCACAGGCCGTCTCCGGTGGCGCCCGCGGGCGGCTCGATGACCGGCGTGCCGGACCGCTCCAGTGCCTCGCGGACCGCGTCCACGGTGCCAGGCCGGAGCGTGAACGTGACGTGGTGCAGCCGCTTGACGGGCGCCTCGACCAGCCGCACCTGCTCCTGATCGCGCCCCGGGCACATGGCGACCAGCGACCCATCCTTCTCCCCGGTCTCCAGGCCGAAGTCCTGCAGGAAACCCTCGGCCACCGCCAGGTCCGGCACTTCCAGCGCGTAATGGTGCAGCCCTGAGATCATGGCCCTTCCCCTTCGAAGGAAAACTGCATACAGTACAAACTGCATACAGTTTAGACAGGTGCGTGGTGTCCTGGGAAGGGGCGGCCCGCGATGATTCAGGGACCGGAGGCCGAGTCGCGCGAGGGGAACGAGCCCGGCGGGCCCCGCGGGCTGCGCGAGGAGGTCGCCGAGGCGGCGAACGTGCTGGCCCGGCTGGGGCTGGTCACGGCCTACGGGCATGTGTCCGCCTGTTCGGCTGATTCGATGCTGATCACGCCGGCCGCCGACCTGGCCGGCGTCACGGGGACCGGCGTGATCGAGGTGCCGCTCGGGCTGGCCGGAACGCTGCCCGCGGGCGCGCCGGCCGAGGCGTGGGCGCACCTCGCCCTGTACCGGGCCCGGCCGGACGCGGCCGCGATCGCCCGGGCGCAGCCCGCCAGCGCGTTCGCCGTCGCGGCCGCGGTGTCGGTGATGGTCCCGCTGCACGGTCAGGCCGCGTGGCTCGGCGAGTCGGTACCGGTGCACGACGCCGCCGCGCTGCTCAGGTCGCACGATCGGGCCGAACGGGCCGCCCTCTGCCTCCCCGCCGGCGAGGCGCTGCTGCTGCGCGGCAACGGCGCCATCACCCTGGGCGCCGCCCCCGGCCTCGCGGTGGCCCGGATGTGGCTGCTCGCCGCGGCGTGCGACGTCTACCTGGCGGCGCTGGCGGCGTCCGGCAACAACCCGGTCACCGCGCTGTCCGCCGACGAGATCGCCTCATGGCGCGCCGTCTGCGGCGAGCTGCTCCCCCGCCTCTGGCAGCACCTGCGGCGCCGCGCCTGCGCCGCGGCGGAAGCGGGCGAAGAACAGGGCTAGGGCCAGCCCGGCGACCATCGGCGTCCACCAGCTCCACGGGTTGCGCCACGATATCTGCGAGAAGAACGTGAGCGCCACGACGACGCACCCGGTCGGGAGCAGGCGCCACCAGTGCGTCGCGGCGGCGGCGACGGCCACCGCCAGCGGCGGCCACAGGTAGTACGACACCATCACCGGCTCGAACGCCGAACGGAGCGCCAGCGTCACCGCGGTCCACCAGAGCAGCTCCTGCAGGACGCGCTGGCTCCACACTCCGGAGATCCGCTGCGCCCGCCAGCGGTGCGCGACGGCCAGCGCGCATCCGCAGGCCGCCACGACGGCCAGGATCCGGCCGGGCCCGGCCGCCACCTGCCCCGCGGCCAGGTGCGGGGCGAGGTAGACCCACGGGGTGGGGTGGTCGATGGCCGGGTAGTTCGGCTGGCTGGTGACCGCGTGAACGGTGGCGGTCCAGTTGGCCGCGGCCGCGATGGCCAGCAGCGCGGCGCCGGGGGCGGCGGCCCGGGCGACGTACCCGGCCAGCCGCCTCGGCTCGACGACCGCGGCGAGGAGCGGGAAGGCGAGCAGCACGAGCGGCTGCACGGCCACCGCCGCCCCGGCGAGCCAGGCGGACCGGCTGGTCCGCGACCCGGCCAGCGCCAAGATGGCGTACATCAGCAGCCCGACCGCCACCGCGTCTTCCGGGTGGCCCCACCGTATGGTGACGCTCCACAGGGCCGTGGCGCTCGCGGCGGCGAGTATGAAGCGCTTGGGCCGGGACGCGCCGAGTCGTTCGGCGATGGCGTCGGCGGCGAACAACGCCACGGCCGAGACGGCGACCTCGTAAGGCCCGGCGAGCAACCACACGCTGGGATAGGCGCCGTGAGCGTGCGGAACGGTCAGGTGGAGCCCGATCATGTCGATGAGCGCGGCCGCCGGGACCAGGATGACCGCCGCGCCCGGGAGCGAGACCAGCTGGGTGGGCGAGGTGTACAGGCCGCTCAGCTGCACGTGCAGGAGCCGCTGGGCCGCGATCATCGTGTTCCACAGGTCATCGGGCAGCGCCCAGGCGGTCTTGCCGTAGTAGCGGGGACCCCAGATCGTGCCCGCCATCCCGGCGGCGGCCATGATGACGGTGGCGAGCAGCGGGAACAGCCTGCGGACCGGCCATGGCGGTGTCTGGCTGGCAGCCACGCGGGTCAGGGTTCCGTTCACGCGTCGCGCATCCGCAATAGCAGGCCACCGGCCAGCAGGGCGCCCGCGGCCCAGGCGGCGAGCACGCCGAGGCCTCCCCAGGGGCTGATGGGCAGGCCGCGCAGGCCGGTGGTGTCCTGGATGGTGAGCCCGGCACTCATCGGCGCGTAGCGCTCGAGCCGGTGGAACCAGACCGGGTCGTGGGTCAGGGCGGTGAGGATGATCGGAGACAGATAGAGCAGCCCGAGGACGACGCCGATGGCGACGGCGGAGTCCCGTACGGCGGTGGCGATGCCGAGGCTGAGCAGGGCGATCAGGGCGAGGTAGAGGACCGAGCCGGCGGCGGCGCGCAGCGTCGGCCCGTCGGCCAGGGACTCCAGCGGGAAGCCGCGCGCGGCGGTGAAGCCGTGGCCGGGCAGGATGACCCGCCCGGCCAGCACGGATCCGCCGACGGCGATGGCCCCGGCGGCCAGCACCAGGCCGGCGACGAGGACCGCCTTGGCGGCCAGCACGGCGAACCGGCGCGGCATCGCCGTCAGGGTAATACGGATCATGCCGGTGCTGTACTCGCCGCTGATCGCCAGCACGGCCAGGATGGCGACGACCGCCTGGCCGAACTCGATCCCGGTTAGGCTGAGCTTGGTGGTGTCCACCGGGCAGGCGGTGCCGGCCGGGCATCTGACCGCGGCCGTCGCGGCGGCGCTGACCGCCACGGTCAGCGCGACGGTGCCGGCCAGCAGCCAGGCCGGGCCGGACACGGTGCGCAGCTTGGTCCATTCCGCGTGCAGTGTGTCCCGCATGCCGGTCACTTCCATCCGCCGCACGCCGGGCAGGCCCGGCGGCCCGGCGGTCAGCGGCTGGCTCATGCGTCCCTCCGGCGGAGCAGGACAACGGCCAGGCTCAGGGCGAGCGCGGCGTAAGCGCACAGTACGGCGAAACCGGCCCACGGCGCCAGCGGGAAGTAGCCGGACGTCGGCGTGTAGACCGCGGTGACCTGCGGGTACTGCGGTGCGGCCTGCAGGACGGCGAAGGCGGCGGCCGGGGTGATCCGCAGCAGCCAGTCCAAGGCGCTGGCCGGCAGGACGGAGGCGACGCCCATGATGTACGGCAGGACGATGACCACGATGACGAGGGTGACCGCGGCGGCGCTGCGGCGCAGCACGGTCCCGAGGGCGAGGGCGAGGACGGCGGCGACCGCGAGTAGCGCCGCGGCTCCGGCGATCACGCGTAGTTCGGTCGCCCACGACGCCGGGAACACGTAGGTGCCCTTATGGCGCGTTAGCTGGGCCCCGAAGATCACGGCGGCAGCGGCGGCCACCAGCCCGGCCACGAAGGTGACCGAGCCGATCACGAGCGCCTTCGCCGCCAGCACCCGGCCCCGCCGCGGGCTCGCCGTCAGGGTGACGCGGATCAGGCCCCGCCGGTATTCGGCGGTGATAAACATCGTCGCGACCACGATCACCGCGATCAGCCCGGCGAAGCTGCCCACGAGGTAATTCGTGAGGGTCGCGTCGGGGTCACCTTCGTTGCCGGATCCGGCAATGACCGGCGCGATGTCGCCGGAGCCGGTCACGGTGAACTGGTCGCCGGCCTGATGGTAACTTCCGATCCCCGACGCGTCGCCGGCTCCGATGTAGTCGCCGGTCCACGTGCCACCCGGCCACGTGCCCGACTGGCCGACGTGATCAAAGACGGCGGTGGCCTGGCTGGGGAGGCTAGACCCGTTGCTGCCGCCGCCGAAGCCCTGGGAGACCACCGTGTACGCAGGGGAGGTGGCGAACAGCCCGGCCTGGACGGTCGACGACAGGCCGGCCAGATGTACGGTGCCGACCTGAGTCCAGTGCATGCCGTCGGCCGAGTCGTAGCCGGTGATCGTGTCGCCGGAGCGGGTCAGCCGCAGCCAGCGCGGGGACGCCGGGGAGACCGCGCCCGGCTGGCCCGCCGTGTCGTTGGTGTAGTTGTCCTGCATGCGCACCCCGTGGTCGGCGGTGACCATCATCGCCGCGTACGCCGATCCCTGGCTGGTGCCGTTCTTGATGATGAGCCCGGCTTTGGCCCACGGCACCAGGCCGGGACGCGTATCGGCCGGCCCGTTCGGGCCGCTCTGGATGTTGGGGTTCGCCGGCGGGAGCAGGCCGGTGAACGAGGTCACCTGGACGGTGATGCTGCCGTTCCCGGTGAGCGGCTGGCGCACGAAGTAGAAGCTGTCGTCCACCGGCACGCCGCCCGGTCCCACAGGGAAAGCAGCAGCCGCGCAGGCAGAGCCGGTGCGGGTCGGCCCGCCGCTCGAACCACTCGTACTCTGACAGGAGCTGGTGGTGGTGCCGGCGGCGAGCAGCCCGATCCCCGCCGTCACCAGGGCGGCGACGACCGTGCCGATGACCCAGCCGCGCACGGTCCTGAACTTGGTCCACTCCGCGTGCAGGACCTGCGCGAAGCCGTCTCGCCCGGCCTGCTCGCCCGGCCGGTACGGCGTCACCGTTCCGGCGGTCATCGCGCCGCCTCCCCAGTGCTGGCCCCGGCACGGAACTCGACCGCGTCCCTGGTGAGCTCCATGTAGGCCTCCTCGAGCGTCGCGCGGTGCACCGACACCTCAGAGAACGACACCCCGCTCTCGCCAAGCAGCGTCACGACCTTCTCCGCGGCCAGCCCGGAGACGATGAGCGTGTCGCGGTCGGTGGCGGCGACGATGGCCCCCGCGTGCGCCAGCATCGTCATCGCCTCCGACCGTGCCGCAGTGCGCACCGTGACCCGACCGTCGGACGCGGTCGCGATCAGCTCCGCCACGCTGGTGTCGGCGATCACGTGCCCGCGGCCGACCACCACCAGGTGATGCGCGGTGTCCTGCAGTTCGCTCATCAGGTGGCTCGACACCAGCACCGAACGGCCCTGCGCGGCCAGCCCTCGCAGGAACCCGCGCATCCACACGATGCCCTCGGGATCCATCCCGTTGAACGGCTCGTCCATCATCAGCACCGGCGGGTCCCCCAGCAGTGCGGCGGCGATCCCCAGCCGCTGCCGCATGCCAAGCGAGAAACCGCCCGCCTTCCGCCGCACCGCCGACGCAATGCCCGCCTGCTCGATCACCTCGTCGACCCGCTTCGCGCTGAGGCCCTGGGAATGGGCCAGCCACAGCAGGTGGTTACGGGCGCTGCGACTGGGCTGCAGCGCGGCGGCGTCCAGCAACGATCCGACCTGGCTTAGCGGATGCCGCAGGCTCTTATAGGGCCGGCCGCCGACCAGCGCGCTGCCCTGGTCGGCCGCATCCAGGCCCAGGATCACCCGCATGGTGGTGGACTTCCCGGCGCCGTTCGGCCCGACGAAGCCGGTGACCTGGCCTGGCCTGACCGTGAAGGACATCCCGTCCAGGGCTAGGGTCGGTCCGAACCGCTTGCGCAGGCCGCTGACCTCAATGGTTGCTTCCATACCGGGTAACGCTAGGGAACGGCACCCGGGACGGTCATCACGCCGGAGAGTGGTCTTCGCCGTCGCTGGCACGAGCGACATCCGCGCCGCATCGCTCGCAGGAGGGACGGCGCTATCCCCGGCCGGGGTGACGCTACGCCCGGGCCGAGCGGCGACAATGAGTACATGGGCACAGCAGGTGACTGGGTCGGCGGATGGCCGGAACGGGGTCGGCGGATCGCCGTGTCCCCGGCCGCGCCCGCCGTCACCGGAGCCCTGCTCGGGCTGGCCGCGATGAGCGAGGCGATCACGCGGGGCACCGACACCGCGATGGGCGTGGCCAGCCTGGCCTTCGTGTCCGCGCTCGCGCTGTTCACCACGGTGCCGCTGGCTTTCCTCGGGCCGGTCGCAGCGGCCGTGGCTATCTGCGCGGCGAGCGTGCTTTCGGTCACGGCCTTCCAGACGCTGACGGCGGCGGGCCTCATCGCGCAGCTGATCGTCTTGTACCGGCTCGGCCGCAGCGGCGCAGCCTGGAGCAGTAGCCGACGAAACGAGGCTCAGCGGGACGCGGCCCAGTTCCTGGCGCCGGCCCTGGCCGTGCCGTTCCTGGTGCTCGCGCTGGCCGGACCCTTCACCACAGGGCGCGCGGGCTCCGAGGAACACGTCCTGGTCGTGCTGCTGGCCGCGCTGGCCCCGGCGGCCGCCCTGACCGGGATCACGCAGCGGGCGCGCAGCCAGGCGCTGATGCACAGCCACGCCCGGCAGGTCATCACCGGCACCCTGGTCGAGCACACGGCTCGCGGGGAGCGTGCGCGCATCGCCCGCGAGCTGCACGACGTGGTCGCCCACCACATCTCCATGATCGCGGTGCAGGCGGAGACGGCCCGGCTGGCCACCCCGGGGATGCCAGCCGCGGGCGCGCGGCGGCTACTGGAGATCGGCGACACCGCGCGGGCCGGCCTGACCGAAATGCGGCGGCTGCTCGGCGTGCTCCGCGAGGACGCGCAGGCCGCCGACCCAGGCCAAACCGATGCCGACCGCCATCCCCAGCCAGGTCTGCAGCAGCTCAACGAGCTGCTCGACGAGGCCAGGGATGCGTCAGGCACAGGCACTAGGCTCATCGTTTCCGGGCCCCCGGCCACCCTCGAACCCGGCGTCGAGCTGGCCGCCTACCGCGTTATCCAGGAAGCGCTCACCAACGCCCGGCGGCACGCGCCGGGCGCCGCGGTCGACGTGGAGCTGCACTTCGCAGAGGACGCCCTGCGGCTGCGCATCCGCGACAACGGGCCCGGCCCGCCGCCGACTCCCGTCACGGAGGACGGTGCCGCCGGCCACGGGCTGCTGGGCATGCGCGAACGCGCCGCGGCGGCCGGCGGCGAATTGCGCACCGGCGCCGCTCCGGGTGGCGGCTTCCTGATCGAGGCCACACTGCCCGCCAGGACGGAGATGACGGGATGATCAGTGCTCCCCCGGCGGTCCGGATCATCGTCGCCGACGATCACCACGTGGTCCGCACCGGCTTCGCCGCGTTGCTCGACACCCAGCCGGACTTTACGGTCGTCGGCACGGCCTGCGACGGGACCGAGGCGGTCCGGATCTGCCGTGAGCTGTGCCCTGACGTTGTCCTGATGGACGTGCGCATGCCCGTCATGGACGGCATCGAAGCCACCAGGCAGCTCACCGGACCCGGACCGGACGGCCCGCGCGTCCTGATCCTGACCACCTTCGACCTGGATGCCTACGTCTACGACGCGCTGTGCGCCGGCGCCAGCGGCTTCCTGCTCAAGGACGTCACCGCCGAGCGGCTGTTCGAGGGCGTGCGGGTCATCGCGGCCGGCGATGCGCTGCTCGCGCCCGCCGTCACCCGGCGCCTGATCAGCGAGTTCACCCGGCTGCGCCCGAGGCCCGACGCCCTGCCTGCGGGTGCCCTCGCCACTCTCACCCCGCGCGAGACTCAGGTCCTGCGACTCGTCGCGGAGGGCCTGTCCAACCCGGAGATCGCCGCCCGCCTGGTCGTCACCGAGGAGACCGTGAAGACGCACGTCAGCCACGTGCTGACCAAGCTCGGGCTGCGGGACCGGACGCAGGCCGTGGTCACCGCCTACGAGACGGGCCTGGTCGTGCCCCGGTCTAAGGATCCGGGATAGCGGGATTGCCGGCCGGGGCGTTATGTAGAAATTCCCGGTGCGAGTCACTGGGTGCCGCTTGACGCGCCGGAAAGGCTGAACGAGCTCCTGCTCGGCTGGCTGCAATAAAGGAAGGACCGCGTGCCCAGGGAAAGGCACGCGGTCCATGATTCCGGGGATCTGGCGGATTATGCGGCGGTCCGCTGCTCGGCGGCGCTGTCGTGCACGACCAGCTGGTGCACGACCTTTTCCGTCGTCGCCTCGTGCGCGGTCAGGTCGGCCAGGGCGAGCACGCCCACCGCGATCGCGTCGGCGAAGACCAGCCAGGTCAGCAGCGTGCCGGAGAAGGCCAGGGCCGCGACAAGCGACCACAGGGCGGCCAGGCCGATCAGGCCGTGGCCGAGCTTGCGCGCGTTCCTGGTGGTGAGCACCGCGCTGATGCCGGCGATGACGGTGATGCCGGCCGACACGCCGAAGGCGGTCCAGCCCGCCACTCCCGCGCTCCACGTCATCGAGGCGACGACGAGGAATGCGGCCGCGAGCAGGAACAGGTTGTCAAGAATGAACCGGGAGCTGAGCCTCATGATATGAGCACCTCCTCGATGCTGTTTTTGGCAGCATCAGACGCGATATCGGCGGGTCTTATTGGCTCGTCGGGTGGTCATTTCCGTTTTCCTGATCACCGGTCGCTTGCAACGCCATTGCTGTTTTGAAAATGCCCGCCTTGCTTTGTCTGTTAGGCCACACTGGCTCGCAGAGGACGAGCAGCACATCGTCCGCCAGTCCGCCGCCCGCGTGCTCGAGCAGGCGCCTGGCCACACGCTTGACCGCCGCATCCCGGTCGGGCAGGGCCAGGGCCGCCGCCACGTGATCGTCCAGGTCGAAGAAACGCCCCGCTCGGTCGCGGGTCTCCACCAGGCCGTCGGTGTAGAACAGCAGTCGGTCCCCCGGCTTCAGCGCGATGTCCTGCCGGGCCGGGCGGGGATGCAGGCCGAGCGGCGGCGCGCATGCATCCGGGCTCATGGCCTGCAGCGTCCCGGCTGCTGATCTATGACCCTCGTGGCATGCCGCAGTAGTAGGCGCATTCTTCCCCATCCGAGCTACGCGTGCGGAGAAATACCAACCTACTGCAAAGGTTTGCGGCATGCCGCATTTATCACATCACGAAAATAGACACCGCCGCCGGCGTGGATCGTGACCAAGGCACCCCGCCCGGCCCGTTCGGTATAAAAAAATGATTTTCCCTAACGAGCCGAGGTGGCCGTGCAATTTCACGGTTTAGCGGTCACCGAGGGTAAGCCGGCGACGCGGGTGGCCTCGCTGAGGACGGCGATCAGGGCGGTGACGGCCTCCCGGGCGTCCGGGCCGGCCGCGGAGACGGTGACACGCTGGCCGCTGGTGGCCCCCAGGCCCATCACGCCGAGGACGCTCTTGGCGTCGGCGGTGTGCCCGCCCGCGGTGACCGAGACCGCGGAGGCGAACCGGCCGGCCGCGACGGCGAGCGCGCCGGCCGGGCGGGCGTGCAGGTCGCCGACCAGCGTGATGCCCTGCTCACAGCTTGCGGACATGTCGTGCCTCCTCCGCGGCAGCGGCGACCGCCTTGATGTCCCCGCCGGCGGCGGCGGTGACGGTCGCGGCCACCGCGCCCTCGACGAACGGCGCGTCCGCCAGCAGGATGTGGCTGGGGCGGGGGTGATCCTCGAGTACGGCCCGCACCGTGAGCACGGCGCTGCCCAGGTCCGGCAGCACCACGACGCCAGCGCCGCTCTCGGCCTCGGTGAGCCCGTGTTCCACCTTGGCCGCGCTCGTCCCCAGGTCGCCGTCGTCGGTGCCGCCCGCCGCGATGATCGTCACCGTGCCTCCGCTGACCTGCGCGGCCAGGTGCGCGGCGCCCTCGGCGAGTTCGGCGCTGTGGGAAACGAGGACGATCCCTACCGTGCCGGTGCTCATGGGCTGGGCGGTCATGGCATATCCTGAATGTTGTTCGGCATTGCTGAAAGGCCAATTGGTGAAAGGCCACGAGAGAGGCGCTGATGATCCAGTCGGTGCAGCGCGCGGCGCAGATCCTCGCCGTCCTCGGCTCGGGTACGCCGCGCCTCGGCGTGACGGAGATCGCGGACCGGGTCGGCCTGGCCAAGCCCACGGTGCACGGGCTGCTGCGCACCCTGGAGGCTCACGACCTGGTGGAGCAGGACCCGGACACCGGCAAGTACAGCCTGGGCCCCGGCGTCCTCCAGCTCGGCAACGCCTACCTGGACGGGTCCGACCTGCGGGCCAGGTCGCTGCGGTGGGCGGAGTCGCTGGCGCAGCGGGCCGGCGAGGCGGTCTGGGTGGCCACCTTGTCCGGATCCCGGGTGATCGTGCTGCACCACGTGTTCCGGCCGGACAACACCGTGCAGATCCTGGAGGTCGGCGCGGCCATCCCGTGGCACGCCTGTGCACTGGGCCACGCGATCGTGGCGTTCCTGTCCGACGCCCAACGGGCCCGGGCGCTGGCCGGCGAGCTGGCCCCGCTGACCGGGCGGACCAAGACCACCAGGACCGCGCTGAACCGGGCGCTGGCGCAGGTCCGCCAGCGCGGCTACGCCGTGGAGGACCAGGAGGCGACGGTGGGCGACGCCGGGATCGCGGCGCCCATCCTGGCCAGGGACGGCGTGGTGGCCGGCGCGATCGGGGTCGTCGGCGCGGCCGACCGGCTGCTGGCGCCCGACGCCAGGGACGAGCTCGTCCGCGCGGTCGGCGAGACGGCCCGGGCGATCTCCCGGGACCTGGGCGCGGGCCGCGGCGGGGTGGTGCTCTCGGCGCTCAGCTGAGGATCCGGGGGCTGAGCGTCCGGGGATTGGCGGTCTGGCCATCTAGCTCACCTTCTCCTGCTCCGCGGCTCCCGCGGCGAGGATCTGCGCCGCCCGGCCGGCGAGCGCTCCGGCGTCGGTGGCGGCGATCCAGCCGGCGACCCGGGGCACCCGGGCGGCGCCGACGCTCAGCGTCCGCACGCCCAGGCCGAGCAGCAGCGGCAGGACCAGCGGGTCCGCGGCCGCGTCGCCGCAGACGGATACCTTGATCCCGGCTCGCCGCGCCGCCTTCGTCACGTTCTCGATCAGCGCCAGCACCCGCGGGTCGGCGGCCAGCGCGGGGCGGGTCCGCGGGTCGGCCCGGTCCAGGCCGAGCACCTCGCTGGCGAGGTCATTGGTGCCGACGGAGAAGAAGTCGACCGCGCCGGCGAAATCGGCGGCCGCGGCGGCGGTGGCGGCGACCTCGACCATGATGCCGAGCTCGGGGGGTTCGGCACCCGCCTCGGCCGCCGTCTTCGCCAGCGCAGCGCGGACCCGGGCGATCTCGTCCAGGTCCGTGACCATCGGCACGAGGACGGCCAGCCCGGTCCCGGCGCCCGCGCGCAGGATCGCCCTGAGCTGGTCCTGCAGGGCCCCGGGTGCCTCGAGGAGCGCGGTCAGGCCCTGTTCCTGGCGGCCGAGGAAGGGCGGGACCTTGTCACCGGAGAAGTCCAGCAGCCGGACCACCGCCGGACGGCCCCCGAGCAGGCCGAGGACGGGCGCGAGCTGGGCCAGGTGATCGGCTTCTGACGGCCAGCCGGAGGCGCCGGTGAAGGCGATCTCGGTCCGCAGCAGGCCGACGCCGGCCGCGCCGCCGGACAGGCCGAGCCTGGTCTCCGCGGCCGAGGCGACGTTGCACAGCAGCGTGACCAACTCGCCGTCGGCCGTCCTGACCTGCTGCGGGGCACGCGTTTGCCGGTCCGGCGCGCGGCGTTGCGCCGCGGCGAGGCCGATTTCCGTGTCCGGGGCTGGGTCGACGGTCAGTTCTCCGGCGTCGGCGTCGAGGATGGCGCGGTGCCCGGCCGCGGCGGCCAGCACCGCGGGATCGGCGCCGGCCAGCATGGGCAGGCCGAGGCCGCGCGCGATGATGGCCGCGTGCGAGCTGGCCCCGCCCGCCACGGATACCGCCCCGGCCAGGCCGCCGTCGGCCAGCCGGATGAGGTCGGCCGGGTCGACCTCGCGGCGGACCAGGATGAACCTCCCCGCCGGGGGCGGGGACGGACCGTTCCCGCGCAGCTGATCCAGCACGGCCGCGGCCACCTGGCGGACGTCGCCGGCGCGCTGGGCCAGGTCGGGGTTCGGCAGGGCGGCGAGCACGGCGGCCTGGGCCTCGGCGGCCGCGCTGACCGCGGCGACGCCGCCGGCCCCGGCCCGCATCGCCTCGATCGCCGAGCCGATCAGGCCGGGATCCGCGGCGATCAGCGCGCCGATGTCCACGATGCCGGCCTGCAGGTCCTGGCCGCGCTCGCGCAGCCGGGCCGCGAGCGCGGCGCGCTCCCGCGCCACCGCGGCGAATGCCGCCCGCACGTCGTCCTCACCCGGATCCGGGCCGGCTCGGCCAGCCTCGCCCCGGTCGGGGCCCGCCCGGCCAGCTTCGCCGGGGGCGTCGCCGAGGTAGATCTCCCCGGTGCCGAAGCCTTCGGATACCGGCTGGCCCCGGTAACGGCGAGGTGCGGTCATCGCCCGGCCCGCGCGGCGTCCCTGAGGGCGCCGAGGATGAGCGCGGTCGAGACCGCCCCGGGATCCTCGTGGCCGACGCTGCGCGGCCCGAGGTAGCTCGCCCGGCCCTTCAGGGCCTGCATGGACACGGTCGCGGCAGCGCCCGCTTCAGCCGCTTCGGCCAGGGAGCCGAGGGCGTCGTCCGGCGACGCCCCCTCCGTGATCGCCTTGCTGAACGCCCTGGTCGCCGCCGCGAGCGCGTCGACCATGGTCTTGTCCCCCTCGCGGGCGGCGCCGAGTTGCTGGACGCCCGCCAGGGCCGCGTCGAGCGCGGCGGACAGGGCCCGCAGGTCCACGTCCGCGGCGTCGCCTAGCGCCTTGCCGGCCCGGCGGAACGCCATGCCGTACAGCGGGCCCGAGGCGCCGCCGACCTTGGAGATCAGCGTGTTGCCCGTCACGGTCAGGATGGCCCCGGGCGTCGCCGTCTTCGCCCCCGCGGCGTCCAGCGCGCCGAGCACCGCGGTGAAGCCGCGGGCCAGGTTAATGCCGTGATCGGCGTCGCCGATCGCCGCGTCCAGCTGGGTCAGGTGGTCGCGGTTGGCCTCGATGACCCCGGCGGCCGACACGATCCAGGCCCGGAAGACTTCAGCGTCCATTGATGGCTCCCCTGGGTTCGGTGGAAAATCGCTGGCCCTAGCGTCCCCACCGCAGGGCAGGCGTGTCCACCGGCGCGTCCCACAGCCGGGTGAGCGTGTCGGTGAGCTGGCAGACCGTCACCGAGAAGCCCTGCATCTCCAGGCTGGTGATGTAGTTGCCGACCAGGTTCCTGGCGACGTGCCCGCCGTGGGCCTCAAGGTACTTCCGCACCTCGTTGAACATGAGGTAAAGCTCGATCAGCGGCGTGCCGCCCATGCCGTTGACCATCACCAGCAGGTCGCCGTTGATGGGCAGGTCGGCGCGGATGGCGTCGAGGGCCACCGCGGCCAGTTCCCTGGCCGACGTGAGGGCCGCCCGGGTCCGGCCGGGCTCGCCGTGGATGCCGATGCCGAGTTCGGCCTCGGCCTCGCCGAGCTCGAAGGTGGGCTTGCCCGCCGCGGGCACCACGCAGGAACTCAGCGCCACGCCGAAGGACCGGCTTCGCTCGTTGACCTCACGCGCCAGCGCGGCCACCGCGGCCAGGCCCGCGCCCTCCTCGGCCAGCGCCCCGGCGATCTTCTCCACGAACACGGTGGCGCCCGTGCCGCGGCGGCCCGCGGTGTAGAGGGAGTCCTCGACCGCGACGTCATCGTTGATCACGACCGGGACGACCTCGATGCCCTCGTCCTCCGCCATCTCGGCCGCCATCTGGAAGTTCAGCACGTCGCCTGTGTAGTTCTTCACCACGTGCAGCACGCCCGCGCCGCTGTTGACGGCCTGGGTCGCGGCGAGCATCTGATCGGGCACCGGCGAGGTGAAGACCTCGCCCGGGCAGGCGGCGTCGAGCATCCCGTAGCCGACGAAGCCGCCGTGCAACGGCTCGTGGCCGGACCCGCCGCCGGAGACCAGGCCGACCTTGCCCGGCGTGGGGCCGCCGGCCCGGGTGATCACCTTGTTCTCGACGTCCACGGACAGTGACGGGTGTGCCGCGGCGATGCCTTCGAGGGCTTCGGTGACGACGGTTTCTGGGCTGTTGATGAGCTTCTTCATGACGCTGCTCCACTGACTTTCTCTGGTACCGGATCGGCGTCGGGCGCGAGGCTGGTCATCGCGGCGTCGGCGCGCACGCGGCCGATGAACACGTAGGCCAGGCCGCCGAGCACGCCGCCGACGAGCTCGCCGATGACGTAGGCGGGCACCTGGGCCCAGGACACGGTGCCGCCGAAGCCGCTCTGCATGAATACGGTGCCCAGGTAGCGGGCTGGGTTGATGGCGGCGCCCGTGGCGGGGCCCAGGATAATGATGATCGCGAAGACGACCGAGCCGATGGCCATGGGGGCCCAGCCGGGCACGGCGCGGTGGTCGATGACGCCGAATATCACGAAGACCAGCATGAAGGTGCCGATGGCCTCGATCAGCGACGCCCGGCCGAACCCCATCGACGCGGAGTTGTAGCTGGTCACCCCGCCGCCCGCAGCGACCGTGGCGGTTTTCCCCAGGGTGAGGAAGATGGCGGCCGCGCCCGTTGTGGCGCCCACGAGCTGGGCCGCGACATAGCCGGGCACCTCGCGCCACGGGAACTTGCCGGAGACGGCCAGCGCCAGCGTGACCGCCGGGTTGATATGGCCGCCGGAGATGTGCCCGATCGCGTACACCGCGCCGACGATGACCAGCATGAACGCGAACGAGATGATGCCGAGCTGGGCCATCGAGAAGGCGACCTTGGTGCCGGCCGCGATGACGCCGGTGGCGGCGGCCGAGCCGGCGCCGACGAAGACCAGGAACGCGGTGCCGAGAGCCTCGGCGAGAAGCTTCTGTGTGGTGGTGGGGGGAGCTGCCATGCGGTTCGCCCTCGGCCTCGGCCGGGGCGTCTCACCTCCTTCGGCGAGGGGAATTGCTTGAAACGTGTTCGACATCGTCGAACGGCGTTTCACGAAACGTAAGGCGCGGGGGCCGGCCGCGTCAAGAGGGCAGCTCAGATTTGGCCGGGGCAAATTCGTGCCCGGGGGCGGATGCCGCGATCTCTGGCGCGCCGCCGACCCGGCTTCCCCGCATTCATGGGCTATTCGCCTCTATATTTGACATAATCGAGGCGCTGGATGCCTCACGGCTCGCTCACGTATCACCGCACGCACGAGTCTCAGCCGCTCCTTACACGGGGCGGGCGCCGAAGCGGGTGACTACGGTGGCGGCGATCCGCGCGGCGAACTCGGCCGCGGCCACCAGGTCGGTGGCCCCGGCCAGCCAGCGGCTCATGAAGGCGCCGCAGAAGGCGTCGCCTGCGCCGGTGGTGTCGGTGGCTTCGGCGGGGTGGGCGGCGATCAGGACGGGGGGCTGGCCGGGGGTGGCCAGGACGCAGCCAGCACCGCCGAGCTTGAGGACCACGGCACCGTAATGCCTGGTCAGGGCGGCGGCCATGGACAGGGGGTCGGTGTGCCCTGTGAGCACGGCGGCCTCGTCGCGGTTGGGGAAGCAGACCGCGGCGCCCTCGGTCCAGCGCAGGAACGCGGCCGGGGTCATCCGGGCCAGGAAGGCGGCCGAACCCGGGTCGATGGTAACCGCGATCCCCCGGGTCCTGGCCTCGTCGATCAGCCAGAGCGCCACGTCGAGCAGGGCGGGCTCGCAGAACGTGTAGCCAGTAAGGTGCAGCGCGGACGCGCCGTCGAGCAGGGCGGCCGGCACGTCGGAGCGGCGCAGCCGCAGGTTCGCGCCCCGGTCGGTGAACATGGTCCGCTCGCCGTCCGGCGCCACCATGATCACGATGGTGCCGGTCTCGGCGGCGGGGTCGGCGGCCAGGTGCGCGCGGACGCCCGCCCGGGCCAGTTCCCGCCGGTGATAGGCCGCGTCGCGGGCGCCGACCCGGCCGGCGAAGACCACGTCGGCGCCGAGGTGAGCCATCCACGCGGCCTGGTTGGCCGCCGCGCCGCCCGGCCGGGCGAGGATGGCGGCGGGGGTATCACTGCCGTGGGTGACGCCGTCGAGCGGCTTGACGAGCATGTCGTTGATCACGTCGCCGCAGACCACGACCCGAGAGGAGATGCTGGCGGGGTTAGGGGGCAACGGGCACGGCGGATCGTTCGGACCAGGATTTCGAGATCTTCGCGGCGAGGTCGATGTTGCCCCGGGCGATGTCCAGATTGACCTCGACGCTGGCCCCGCCGGTCACCTGCTGGATGCGGTCGAGCAGGAAGGGGCTGACCGCCTTGCCGCGGATGCCGGCCTCGGCGGCGGCCATCAGGGCCGCCTCCAGCGCGCCGCTGAGCACCTCGGGGTCGAGTTGCCGGCCGGGCGGCAGCGGGTTGGCGACGAGCAGGGCGGACGGCTCGCCGAACGCCTCCCTGACCGTCATGATGTCGGCGACCTCCTCCGGAGTGTCGGCCCGCCAGTCCAGGTCACACCCGGAATCGGAGAGCCAGAAGGCGGGGAAGCGCCAGGTGCGGTAGCCCACGACCGCGACACCGAGCGTCTCGAGCCGTTCCAGCGTGGCCGGGATGTCAAGGATGGACTTCACCCCGGCCGAGACCACCGTGATCGGCGTCCTGGACAGCACGGTCAGGTCCGCCGACTCGTCGAAGGTCTCGCTCGCGCCGCGGTGCACGCCGCCCAGGCCGCCGGTCGCGAACACCCGGATGCCCGCCCGGGCGGCCAGCACCGAAGTGGCCGCCACGGTGGTGCCGCCGGTCACCTTCCTGGCCATGGCGATGGTGATGTCGCGGCTGCTCACCTTGACCACGGACTCGTCCGTGGCGATCCGCTCGAGCTCGTCCGCCGCTAGCCCGATCCTGGGCACGCCGTCGACGAGCGCGATGGTGGCTGCGGTCACGCCCTGGCCCGCCAGGATCGC
>Ga0070708_100001602_pt1 | contig 17338 bp, 16 predicted proteins | sample KBSK5503metaG_FD_65469 | JGI IMG/M metagenome (GOLD analysis project Ga0070708, IMG submission 65469) | Corn, switchgrass and miscanthus rhizosphere microbial communities from Kellogg Biological Station, Michigan, USA - KBS K5-50-3 metaG | ecosystem: Host-associated > Plants > Roots >... | reverse complement strand
GAGTGACCATCATCGCCGCTGTCAAAATTGCGCCCATGGGATTGGCAAGATTCTTCCCGGCCAGCGGCGGAGCTGATCCGTGTACCGGCTCGAACATTGAAGTCTTGCCGGGATGAATGTTTCCGCTGGCCGCCATTCCGAGGCCACCCTGAAGTCCTGCGGCAAGGTCAGTGATGATGTCGCCGAACATGTTGTTGGTGAGGATCACATCGAACTGGCGCGGATCGCGAACCATCTGTGCGCAGAGTGCATCCACGTACATGTGCTCGGACTTGATCTGCGGATATTCTGCGCCCAATTCTTTGAAAAGTCGCTGCCACAAGCTTCCGGCGTAAGTCATGGCGTTCGACTTGTCGCACATCAGGACCCGATTGCGCGGCGAGCCATCGCTTTTCTTGTGGAGCGCACAATATTCAAATGCGTATCGGATAATTCGGCGAACGCCCTTCCAAGTATTAACGTCTTCCTGGATGGCGACTTCGTCCTCAGTTCCCTGCTTGGAGATGCTCCCACGGTCCACGTAAACGCCTTCCGTGTTTTCACGGATGACGACGAAGTCCAGATCCTTCGGCTCGACACCCTTTAGCGGGCAAAGCGAGGCGTCAAGCGGTCGCACCGGGCGGACGTTTGCGTACAAATCCATCTGAATGCGCATACCTAACAAAATTTCTTTCGCGTGAATGTTCGACGGCACCCGCGGATCTCCGAATGCGCCGGCGAGGATGGCGTCAAACTCGCGGCCGAGCATTGCGAAACCATCCGGGGGGACGGTCGTCTTGTCTTTGAGATAGCGGTCGGCTCCCCAATCGAAATAAGTCAAGTCAACCAGCGCACCCGAAGCCTCGATGACCTTTACGGCTTGGGGAATGACTTCTTTGCCGATGCCATCGCCCCGAAGGACCGCAATTTTCTTTCTTTCGCTCACAGGACAAAAAGGTATCACAGGGCGAGAAAGGCCGATAACCACAGAGGCCACTGCGGTTCACCGAGGAATGCGACTGGAAATGCTTCGTTATAATCAAAGCAGTATGAGGTTTGCTGCACAAGACGAGGCGACTCAGCCTAACGCTGCCGATGTGTGCGCGGAGTTTCATGCACTGGTGTCGGATTGCGGAGTCTATAAGCTTGACCGCGCCCAGATCGTCCTGGCGGGCTCCGACCGGGTGCGTTGGCTGAATGGCATGGTCACGAATAATGTTCGCGATCTCGCGCAGGGCCATGGGGTTTACGCATTTCTTCTTAATCCGCAGGGCAAGATTCAGGCTGACTTGTATGCCTTCAATCGCGGCGAAAGCCTGGTGGTAGAAACCGAACTAGCACAGGTGGAAACCGTCCTACAAATCTTCGACCGCTATATCATCATGGATGACGTCGAAGTCGAGAATCTGACGGAGAAATTTGCCGTGCTTGGCGTGGCGGGCCCACGGTCAGGCGAGGTGCTTGATAGTCTTGGCCTGGACAGGCGTGTGCTGCAGCCACTGCAATTTGGGGACGTGACCGGAAACGGCATCGAAGCAACCCTGGTGCGCGGCGATAATCCGTGTGTTCCGAATTACGAACTCTGGGTCCCGGCAGAGGGCGCGGAATCAGCATGGAAAGCGCTCGTACAGGCAGGAGCGAAGGAGATCCATGAAGACTCCCTGGAAACGTTTCGTGTCGCCTGTGGCATCCCGAAGGTCGGTCAGGACATTCGCCAGCGTGATCTCCCTCAGGAAACGGCCCAGGAGCGAGCTCTGAACTTCAGCAAAGGCTGCTACATCGGGCAGGAAATTGTGGAGCGGATCCGTTCGCGCGGCGCGGTTCACCGCACGTTCATCGGCTTCGAAATAGATGGTCTGCCGCCGTCCCCCGGCGTCAAGATTCAGAGTGAAGGCAAAGATGTGGCAGAGATTACAAGTATTGCGACCGTGTCGGCTGAAAGCGGCGAACGTACGTTGGCGCTTGGGTATGGACGAAAAGAATTGATGCTGCCCGGGAAGGAATTCGTGGCTGGTGATGCGAAAGTTCGAGTTGCGTCGCTCCCGTTTTCGGGAATTTTTGTAGACTCCAAGGCTTAAGAAACCCGGGCGAGGGCGCTCGCGCCGCACAGGCTACACTGAGGAAATATGGCTGAGAAAAGGAATGAAAGTTTTAAGGTTACTGACCGCCGGCTCTTTACTGCCGATGGTGAATTGCGCAAAGACGTCCCTGAGGAACAGGAAACACCTACTGTGGATGCATCCCGACCGGCTGCGACACCTGAAACGGTTCCTGCCCAGGAACAGCCGCCAGGCCCTTCCGCTGCCGACCAGAAGCAACAAGCTGACGCCTACCGGGAATCGTCTGCGGAAATGGATCGACAGGCCGAACTGGGCGGGGTCTCAGCGAAAGACATGGAGATCACATTCGAGCGGTTCCTTGCGTCGCTATACATGTCGGGAATGTTGCAACTGGGATTGATGCACGAGCAAGGAGCGCCTCCGCAATTGGACCTGATTGGCGCGCGCCAGACTATCGATTCTCTCTCTTTGCTGTCAGAGAAGACAAAGGGAAATCTGACTTCCGCGGAACAGAACTTTCTCCAGCACGCGTTGTATGAGCTGCGAATGGCATACGTGGAAGTGACAAATGCGATTGCCAAAGGCCCGCAGCCAGTCCCTGCTGGAAAATCACAACGATGAAGGCAACGCTCACCGTGCTGGGCAGCGGAACGTCCATGGGCGTGCCTACCATTGGCTGCGATTGCGCAGTGTGTCATTCCTCAGATCCGCGCGACCGGCGCACTCGGCCCTCCGTCTTGATTGAATATGGTGGCCGCGCGGTCCTGATCGACACAACCCCGGACTTTCGGGAACAAGCGATCCGCGAAAACATTCGCAGTCTCGACGCAGTGCTCTACACCCACACCCACGCCGATCACATTTTAGGGATTGACGACTTGCGGCCGCTCAGCTTCTTGCACAAACCCAACCGGCTGCCGCTCTATGCGCGTCCAGATGCCGCTGAATTCATTCGCAGCATGTTCCGCTATATTTTTGACGCGGACTACAAATTCGGCGGGCTGCCTCATGTTGAGCTAAGAACGATCAATGGCTCGCTCGAACTTTTTGGGGCGCGATTTGAGCCGATTGTCGTAATCCATGGCGAGGCTGAGATCTACGGCTTTCGCTTCGGATCTGGAGCGTATTTAACTGACCATAACGACATTCCCGAAGATTCACTGTCAAAACTGGAAAACCTGGATGTGTTGTTCCTGGACGCTCTGCGTTACAAGCCGCATCCGACGCATTCGACCGTGGAGCATTCGCTGCAAACGGTTGCTCGGCTGAAGCCGCGGCGTGCGTTCTTTACGCACATTTGCCACGATCTGCCTCACCAAGAGACAAATGCTGGGTTGCCGGAAAACGTGAAGCTTTCCTACGACGGCATGAAACTAGAGTTTGAGATTTGACGCAGGTCTTCCGCAAACTCGAAGAAGTTCCCGCCAGCTATGGATCTTCGCTGGTGAGTGTGGGCAATTTTGATGGCGTGCACCGCGCGCACCTGCGCGTGCTCGGCGAAGTTGTACGACGCTCTCAGCAACGCGGAGCCAAATCTGTGGCAGTGACGTTCGAACCTCATCCCATGCGAATCTTGAGACCGGACTCAGGCCTCAAATTGCTGACACCAACAGCCGAAAAACTGCGCTTGCTGGAACAGACTGGGATTGACGCCATCCTGCTGCTTCCCTTCACGCGTGACCTGTCGCTGTTGAGTCCGCGAGAATTTGCCCAGCAAGTCCTTTCTGATGGTCTAAAGGCAGTAGAAGTTCACGAAGGTTACAACTTTCGTTTTGGGCACAAGGCCGCCGGAGATGTAACTTTGCTTACTCAACTGGGCCGCGAGCTTGGCTTCGAAGTGGTTCCGTATCCTGAAATGGTTGTGCGAGGCGAATCCGTCTCCAGTACCTGCATTCGTGAGCTGATCGGGCAAGGTTACGTCAGCCGCGCAAGATTTCTGCTGGCGCGCCCGTTCAGCATTCGGTCCACCCCGGGCCGTGGACGCGGTTACGGCGCCAAATACACAGTCCCTACCATCAACCTCAACCGCTACGACGAGGTGTCGCCCAAAGACGGTGTGTACATCACCCGGACCCGGGTTGGCGAAGAATGCTTTGATTCGGTTACGAATATTGGGAATCGCCCCACGTTCGGAGAGGATTCGTTCGCCATCGAAACCCATCTGCTGGATTTCCATCCCTTGGACCTAACGGCTGACACCGAAGTTGAGCTTTTCTTTCTGTCTCGCTTGCGCGACGAAATTAAATTCAGTTCGGTGGATGCGTTGCGCGAGCAGATTGGCACGGACATCCGAAAGACCAGACGCTATTTTGCATTGATGCGGCTGAGAAGTGGATTCATGGAAGCCAAACTCTAATGTGGTAAGTAGCCGTCTTCCATTGGCATTTTCCCATCTACGCGGACGATGTTTACGCGGTCGTTCACGGAACGAACCTCCACGAGACCCACCGCGCCAGGCGTGTTCTCTACGTAGATCAAGACCTCGGCGTCGGAACCCACAACTTTCACGGAATCCTTGTGCTCAGCGGTCCAGACCTGCCACTGCTGTGCCGACATTTTATTCAGGTGCTGTAAGGTGACCGTCTCGCCTGCGGATGCCCGGTGTAGCACCAGCGTGATGGACTTGCCATCAGGCCACTTTCTTAGTTCCGCGCGAAAGATTTTGCTGAGTTGCGTTGAACTCAGACTCGCCACGCCGTTTTGTTTCGATACCACTACGGCCATATGGTGAGCAAAGCAAGGAACGGCGGACAAGACAGCCAACAGAAGCACGAAGGTGGAGCGCGAAGTCTTCACTTTCTTTACTCTCTTTCTTAGGATAGCCCAGCTTTAAGATAGCCCAGCCTTGAACTTACCGGTAATCGCCAGACAACCAAAGTGCTGAAAGAGTGTCAGTTTGTAAAGATATCGTCAAAATTGGATGAAAGAGTCAGTCCACTGGGCCCGCCACCGGCTGCGCTGCACTGCCCATCCCTGATCTGTGCACCATTAGAATTGCGCCCAGGACCATTACGATTCCGAGGCCCTGCAGCGGCCTCACGACTTCTTTCAAGGCGATCGCTGCAATCAGGATGGAAAAGACGGGTTCAAGGCAGCTCGCCACAATCGCCTTCGTCGGCGCGAGGTGCTGTAGTCCGGCGAAATAGAAGGCGAACGGGATCAGGACTGAAAGCAGTGCAAACACCAGCAGAAAAATCCAGGCCGCCGGAGAATAATGGGCGACTACGATCTTGTTCGGCGGATTCACTACAATCCAAAACAGCGCCGCCGCCAGCGTGGTGTAGAGCAGGACGGTCCAGCGGTCGTAACGCTCAAGAATGGCATGCCCGCCGATGTTATAAAACGCGAACGAAAACGCAGCTATAAGCGCCGCCGTCACGCCTAAAGCGTCAAGCTGCAGCCTTCCCTGCCCGAATAGTCCGATCACCAGCGCGATTCCCAAGATTGCGAGAAACACTGATCCCATCTTTGACCAGGTAGGCCGCTCGATGCGGCGCATGACCATATATAAAAGCACCCACACTGGGGCCGTGTATTGCACTATGATTGCCGTCGCCACGCTGGTTCTCTGGATCGCCAGATAGTAGAAGTAATTGGACGCAGCTACGCCGGCCACCCCGAGCACAGAGACTCGTCCTACATCGGCCCAAGGCAAGCGCAAACCCCGCCAACCGCGACTCGGAAGCAGCCCGAGAAGTAATGCAAGGAAGGAGAATGTAGTCCTGCACTGCGACAGGATCAGCGGATCCACTCTACGGATGCCAGAATCTGGCAGCAGGCGCCCGGTAAATGCCGCCCGGCCCAGACTGGCTGACATACCCCAGAAGACTGCCGCCGCTGCTATGTAGAAATAGCCGCGATATGAGCTGTGCGGCTCAGGAGTTGTTGACTCTGGCGCCGCGGGTGCGCTCGCCGCATTATTCATTTCGAGTCCAACTCGATTTCGTAGGTGATCTTGGCGGTTTTGGACAGCATAGCGGCAACCGAGCAGTATTTTTCTTCAGAAAGGCGGACAGCATCTTCTACAGCTTTGCGAGAGACGTTTCCGGCGACGTGATAGGTGAGCTTGATCTCCGTAAACACGCTCGGAGGTGTGGGAGCTTTTTCCGCCCTTGCGCCTACCTCGACACCTGTGAGCGGCTCACGTTTCTTTTGCAAAATGGTAACTACGTCATACGCAGTGCATCCGCAGAGCGCAATCAGCACAAGTTCCATCGGGCTGTTCCCAGCTCTGCTGTCGCCATCCACCTTTATCGAATGGCCAGAACCGGCCTGGCCGTCGAACTGAGTTTGCTGCTTCCATCTCACGCTCGCCTGAATCATGCTCTTTCCTATCTCCGGTTATCGGTGCTTGGTTCGGGATGGATCAAGACGCGAAACAACTCCGGGGCCTCCTGTTTGAATCGGATTTCAAGGGCAGTCGATAGATCGTGCACGCGCGAAAGCGGCAACTCATCGGGAAAAGTACAGTGGCAGGAGACGTATACATGTTCGCGCACGCGCTTGACCTCGATGTCATGCATGTCGAGGATCTCCGGGAACTCCGTGGCCACACCCTTCAGGCGCTCCTCCAATCGTGCATCCCGAGAAATCTGTTCGCCGGGTTCGATGGTCGCGGGTTCACTTTCGATATGTGTAAGGATGGATGCAATCTCCGGGAGTTCCTCGCGAATCTCCGATTCCATCAACGTTACCCGATCATGTGCTTGCTTCAGTGATAGTCGCTCATCCATTTCCAGGTGCTGCTCGACATGCAGTCGGCCGTCAAGGTCCTGCACACTTACATCATGCACATTCAGATTGTGGCGAGTGGCGACGGCGCGTACCCGATCAAAAATATTCTCGGTAAACGCCGGACGCGGAACGGAATGGACGACTACGTCCGTGTTGGGAAGGATTTTCTGCACGGCGCCTGTAACTTCATCCGCAACCTGGCCCGATCTCTGGAAGGTGACGTTGCGCGCAAGCCCGATCGAGACATCCGCGAAATAACGATTGCCGGCCCGCCGTATCCGCACCCGGTCCACTTCCAGCAGGCCATCCACGGTCCGGAGTGCGGTGATGATCTTGCTCCGAGCACCTGTGGGAGCAGTATCGAGCAGCGCGTCGATGGTTTTTCGCGCCAGGCGTGAGCTGACGAAAACAATGACGCCGGCTACGAAAAGCGCGGCAACAGGATCTGCATCAATCAGCCATGCGATACCGAATTTTCTGCCCAACAGCACCAGCCCCAGACCCAGCACGACCATACCGCTTGACCAGATGTCAGTCGAGAAATGGAGCGCATCCGCTTGCAAAGCCTGGCTGTCATATTTCTCAGCAATCTTTCCCAGAGCGCGCGAGCGCCAGAAATCGACCGCCATGGAAAAGAACATCACTAGAAACGCGGCCATACTGGGCTCGATTTCAACGTGGTGGAAGAACAATCGTTTGACGGCTTCGTAAATGATGACGACGCAGGTTACCAGCAGCAGGCCGGTCTCGATGAACGCAGAAAAGTTCTCGACTTTTCCGTGGCCATACTGATGGTCGGCGTCTGCAGGTTTATCCGAGACCCGCACCGAGAAGAGCGTGACCGTAGCAGCAATCAGATCCAGTCCGGAGTGCGCCGCTTCCGACAAGATACCCAAACTGCCGGTGGTAATCCCGACAATGATTTTCAGCGAAGTGATTGCCACGGCCGCAAAAACCGAATTGGCGGCAACCGTGCGCTTCTCTGCCCGCATTGCCTTCGAGCCGAAGATGGCTGGAGCCCCTGGCATGTCTGCATTATCGCTTTGGCGCGAGGTTCCGCCAAGCGCAACCGGCCAGTGAACCTACTCTGCTCTGTGCTACGATTCTTGTTTGACTCATCTTCCTTGGAGGAACCCTTTGAGAGTGTTTCGAAATGGCTTTGTCTGCCTGCTGTTCGCCGGCATTGTACTTGCCCAGTCCAGTTCGCCGGCTCCCGTGCTCAAGCCGCGCCCTGCTGCGCCGGTAAAGAGCTCAGAAGGTGCCAGCGAAAGCTCCAACGCCGTCGCTCCGGACGCTCCGGTCATTACGGTGCAGGGTCTCTGCGAGAGGCCCGTAGGAGGCAGTGCAACTCCGTCGGACTGCAAGACGATCATCACCCGGGCGGAGTTTGAGAAGATTGTGAATGCGGTGCAGCCTAACATGCCCGCGGCGTCGAAGAAGCAATTTGCCAATCGTTATGTGACCATTTTGGTGCTTGCCGAGAAAGCCCACGAACTGGGGTTGGATCACGGCGCCGATTTCGATCAGCAGATGTATCTATTGAGACTGCAGATTCTCGCAAAGCTGGTCAGTGAGCAGATGCAGAAGGAAGCGATGAATGTCTCCGACGGCGATATCGACAGTTACTATCACGAGCATGGTTCCGACTACAAGGCCATCAGTTTTGATCGTCTCTATGTACCCAAACAGAAACAGGTGGATACGTCCACCCAGAAGCCAAACGATCCGGATGCGCAGAAGAAACGCGAGGAATCGGAAGCAGCAATGAAGGAAGTGGCGGACAAGCTTCGAGCGCGCGCAGCCGCCGGCGAAGATTTTGCGAAGCTCCAGCAGGAAGCCTATGATGCTGCCGGATCGAAGCAGAAGGCCGCAAACACCCGCACAGACAACGCGAGGAAAGCCAGCATCCCACCGACCGATGTGTCTATTTTTGAACTGAAGAAGGGCGAAGTTTCGCCAGTGTTCGCCGATCCCGCGGGGTTCATGATTTATAAGGTCGAAGAAATCACAGACCTGCCGGTTTCCAGCGTCCATGAAGAAATCGCCCGCACTTTGCAGAACGAGAAGATGAAGAGTTCCTTCGAGTCGTTGCAGAATTCTGCTAAGACAACGCTGGATGATGCCTACTTCGCAGCTCCGGCCCCGCCCACGCTGAAAAATCCAGGCGAAACACCTGCGGCGGCAACTCCAGCACCCGGTAAAAAGTAATGGCAGAGGCGCTTCCGTCTGTGCTAGTGACCGGAATTTCCGGGAACCTCGGGCGCCGGCTCCTGCCTATGCTGTCTGGATTTCGCGTCATTGGCGCAGACCTGCGGGCTCCCGAAGCGGACCTTCCGATTCAATTTGTGCCGATGGACCTGGGACTGGAAGCGTCCTGCCTGGAATTTCTGCAGCTTCTTCGAACAGTTCGACCTGTGGCTGTGGTGCACCTCGCTTTTATCCTGGATGCGGTGCGCACCGGAGTTTTGGACCGTGACCGCATATGGCAGATCAATGTCGCGGGAACGGCGCGAGTGATGGAAGCCATCACCGAGGTCAATCGTGACTGGCCCATGATTGAGAAATTTGTCTTTGTAAGCAGCGTGGCGGCATACGGCCCGGGACTTTCACAGCCCGCTACCGAAGAATCTCCTCTTCGAGCCCATTCTTATACGTACGGAATCCACAAGATGGAAGCGGACCGGGTGGTGCAGCAGCGCGCTCCGGCCCTACGCGGGTGCAGCGTTTACATATTGAGACCGCATATTTTTGCTGGCGCCAGCGTTGACAATTACTTTATGGAAGCTTTTCGAGGAATTCCGGGCGGCACCAGTAAACGCGCGGCGCGGATTCGGGAACAGGGCAAGCGGCTTCCCTGCATGCTGCCTGCGGGAAAACAGTATCTGCAAAATCGGATTCAGTTCGTACACATAGATGACGTTGCGCGCTTGATTGCTCACATTCTGAAAAAGGTCCAACCTGAAGGACAGCGTCTCACCATTTTGAACGTAGCCGGACGTGGGGGAGCATTAACCTATGAGCAGTGTGTGCGCCTGGCACAAGCCAAGCTGGTGCGCGTGCCCAGTGAACGGCTTTTCGAGATCGTCCTGCAGTTGTTGTGGAAGACCAAACTTTCCGCAATTCCACCCGATGTTGCTTCTTACATGATCTCAGATACGGTAATGGACACGAGTCGCCTCCAGGAGTTTCTGGGAGCGGAGTACAAGGATGTGATCCGTTATCCCATCGCCGATGCATTTACGGAGTGCTTCAAGCAGGAAAAACCCGCCGCGGCAAGTTCCGTGACCGCGAACACATGAATTAGCGAGTTCCGCGATATAGACCAGCAATGCCGAAGGTGTAAGGTGTCCACGAACAGTTGCGGAGCCCGGCTGTCTGCATCCTCTCAATCATTTCTGGAGGAGCAGGAAAGCGCTCAACTGAGGCGGGCAAATACGAGTAAGCCCCGGTACTACCCGAAATCAGCCTGCCAATTCTGGGTAGTACAAATTTGAAGTAAAGGTTGTAAACCTTCCCCAGCAGACCTCTGGGCTCGCTGAATTCCAGAATGCCGCATTCTCCTCCGGGCCGAAGTACGCGCAGGATCTCGCGCAGTCCTGCGTCGTAGTCGGCCAGATTGCGAAAGCCGAAAGCCGAGGTGACCAGATCGAAACTCTGCTCGCGAAATGGAAGGTGGAGGGCGTCGGCTTCAATCCATTTCACCGAGCGTTGGCCGGCAGACTTGGCGGACGCCAGCACCAGCATGGCGTGAGAAAAATCTGCGCCCATGATGTGCGATTGCGTTCCCTGCCGCCTCAACGCAAATGCCATGTCTCCCGTGCCGCAGCAGAGATCGAGTACCTGAGCGTCGGGCTGCGAGAGAATGGTCGCGAATGATCGCGCAGTTCGCCGCCACCAGAGTTTGTCGACATTCGCGGAAAGCAGATGGTTCAGCAGATCGTATCTAGGAGCGATCGCCGTGAACATCTCCCGCACGGCGCGCGACGCGGACTCGGAATCGGTCGCTCCCTCCGGAGCCGCGCCCACGACCGGCGTTTTAGTCTCTTCACTCACGGTCGAGTTACCCACGCGATGTCCGCCGAATCTCCGCTAACGCCGCAGCAATTGCTGGCCCCGGAATATTCTTTACGATTTCCACTTTCCCGATCTTTTTCGGAAGTACAAAGTGCACGACTCCCCTTTCCGTCTTCTTGTCGGATTGGAGCAGTTTCATTGCTTTTCCAGTTTGCACGCTGACTTTGGGAAGGACTCCCCAGGCAAGAATCGCTTCGCGAATACGTTCGTGGACTCCGGGGTCGCAGAAGCCAACGTCGGAAGAAATCTTTGCCGCGGCAATCATTCCCCAGGCAACAGCTTCTCCGTGCAGGAATTGGCGGTAAGCGGTCGCAGCTTCGAGGGCGTGACCCAGGGTGTGTCCAAGATTTAGAACCCGGCGGAGATCGCTTTCTTTTTCGTCCGTAGAAACAATTCGCGCTTTCAGCCTTACCGATTCCGCGATCACCCAGGTTAGCAATTCGCGATCTTTGCGCAGCGCCTTGATGGAAGAATTCTGCAGCCGCGCAAACAGTTCTGCATTCCCGATCACCCCGCACTTCAGGGCTTCGTACATTCCGGCGCGAAACTCACGCTCTGGAAGCGTTGCGAGCGTTGCGGGATCGATGAGCACAAGCTGCGGCTGACAAAACGCGCCAACCAGGTTTTTCCCCGCTCGTAGGTTCACGCCCGTCTTGCCACCAATCGCCGCGTCGAGCTGCGCCTGCACCGTTGTGGGTACCTGCACCAGCTTCACGCCGCGCATGTAGACGGAGGCGAGCATCCCCGCAACATCTCCGACGACCCCGCCGCCGAAAGCGAGTACAACCGCCTTACGGTCCGCACCCGCCTTCACCAACTTCTCCGCTAGATCTTCCAACGTGGAAAGCCGTTTGAAACGCTCGCCATCGCGCATCTCGAGGACTGTGGGAGAGAATCCGCTAGCCTCAAGCGATTGCAACAGTGTTTTTCCCCAGCGGCGACGCACTGGAGGCACAGTGACAACGAACAGCGGCTGCGCACCGCCGAGCAGCGCCTTCAGAATGACACCAGCGCGAGCAAGCACGTTTTGCTCAATCACGGCTTCGTAGCCGCGCGAAGTTGTCTTTACAGGGATGCGGACCATTGGGAATCATCATAACGTAAGCCTCCCGTGGGAAGTCCTGACACATTGCCAGTTTCCAGTGGTACCATTTCGTGAATGCGAGCCGCTGCTCCCGAAACCGATTTTCTGGTCATTGGCGCCGGAGTCGCCGGATTACGCGCCGCCATCGAACTGGCTCCCGCGGGACGCGTTCTGGTTCTCGTCAAGCGAGAAGTTGCCGATTCAAGCACTCAGTTGGCGCAGGGTGGCATCGCCGCAGCTCTCAGTGACGAAGATGAGATCAGCCTGCACCTGCAGGACACGCTGAATGCCGGCGATGGCCTTTGCAATCCCGAGGCGGCACGTGTTCTGGTCGAGGATGCTCCCGAGCGCATTGAGGAACTGATCGCGTGGGGCACGCAATTTGATCGTGAAGGAACCAAGCTCACCTTCGGGCGCGAGGGCGCACACAGCCGCAATCGGATTCTTCATGCTCACGGCGACTCCACCGGTCGAGAGATTCAGCGGGCGCTGTATGCCAAGGCTAAAACGCTTCGCGAAATTTCCGTTCGTGAATTCGAATTCTCAACTGACCTGGTGAGTCACGAGGGCCGGGTTTGTGGCGTGCGCGTAATGGATGAACGTGGAGAGAGTAGCACGATCCGCGCCTCCGCCGTGCTGCTTGCCACCGGCGGCATGGGCCAGCTCTACCTGAACACCACCAATCCGGGAGTTGCCACTGGAGACGGCGTCGCCATGGCTTACCGGGCCGGGGCTGAGGTCACCGACCTTGAGTTTATCCAGTTTCATCCCACCGCCCTTTATCTGAAAAAGGCGCCGCGTTTCCTGCTTTCGGAGGCATTGCGCGGCGAAGGCGCGCACCTACGCAACATGGAAATGCTGCGATTCATGCCCAAGTATCATCCGATGGGCGAGCTGGCTCCGCGTGATGTTGTTGCCCGCGCCATCATGCACGAGCTCGAACTTAGCCGCGCCAAAGATCCAGTTGTATATCTGGACTTGACGCATTTGGATGAAGCCCACATCCGACGGCGGTTTCCCCGCATTTACTCGACGTGCCTTCAGCACAACGTGGACATCGCCAGCGAACTCGTCCCAATACGGCCAGCAGCACATTACGCGATGGGAGGGGTGCGGACGGATTTGGACGGCCGGACCACGTTGCCCGGACTCTATGCCGCCGGCGAAGCTGCGGGAACGGGCGTTCATGGCGCCAATCGCCTGGCCAGCAATTCCCTGCTCGAGGGTCTGGTCTTTGGCGCTCGCGCCGGAAAGAAAATGCGCGATGAACTGAAAGCCCCGGCGCGGAAGGTCCCCAGCCTGCCTCCTGCCGCATATTCGAACGGACCGGTTCCGGTGCCGGTGGAGGCCGCAGTGGGGCAGCTCCAGGAGCTGATGTGGAAAGATGTCGGCATCGTGCGGACAGGAAGTGGGCTGAAGAAAGCGACCTCGCGTCTGGAAGAGATTGGACAGCAGATTTCAAAGCCGCGCAGCCGCCGCGAATACGAGGCACGCAATTTACAGATTGCAGGGTTGTTAGTGGCACGTTCGGCGCTGGCGCGTGAAGAGAGCCGGGGCGCCCATTACCGCACGGACTTTCCCGACCATAACGATGTAAAGTTTCGCAAGCATTCAGTTGTGGGGGGAGAGAAGATTCGGTTCGAGTAGGCGGCACCCATCAGGCAAGCTAACGGCAGTTTGCTCTCAGAGCTATCGCACAGATGGGTTGGGGGACAGCTCAAGTGGTGAAATGGCCTGTTCTCGACAGTCACAATAAAGCCGCACTACACGAGGTGAAATGGTGAGCAACATGGAGGAGGTCGAGGCTGCAGAAGCGAAAATGAACGTAGCTAAGGATGAACTCCTGAACTATATAGAACGACGAGAGGCGATTGATCGTGACCGCCATCGGCGGCTCGTTGCTCAATTGAAAAAGGCGCAAGCGGATTTTTTGAAAGCAATTTCGGAATTGGGCGAGTAGTAGCGGAAGGTGCCGAAGCGTAACTACCGCACGATCGCCATTAGCTGACAGCTAGGTTCTGAGTGTGAAATCGCCAATCGACCTGTACTCCCGATGAGTACAGCAAATCGGGAGAAATAGACCTAGCGATTGGCAAGTGTGCTCTCTGGGCAAACTAGTCGAAGATTTCAGCTTACGGCAATTCCACCTCAAGCGAGTAGATCTCGTCCGTACCGATTTCACGTTCGAAGAGAGCGAAACCGTCGGGAGCAAGGCCACTCCAAGGACCGAGAAGCGCAACGGGAGGGGAAACTCCCCGATGCAAATCCTTCAAGTCAAAGAGGAATTCAGGGCGGCTCTGGCCGACTTTGACACGGCGATAACCGGGAGTCTTTGTGGAGGTATTGTCGTAATAGAGGTAGGTTCCGTCCCGTGACCAGGAGGGATAAGAGACGACGCCCGGCTCATGAATCCAATCTCTCCATTTCTTGGTCTTGAAGTCGAACAGCAGCAGTTTCTCTCCATCCATCGAGAGGGCGGCGAGGCGCCGGCCGTCCGGAGACCAACGGGGAGCGAACAAGTTCTCCGAGCCGGGAATCGTCGAAACTTGCTTGGAAGTCAGATCCACAATCTGAATCGCAATTGTCTCGGTACTTGTCCTTTGCCACGGAACCCGACCAAAGGCAAGTTGTTTGCCATCAGCTGACCAGCTTGGATCTAGCTGAGCATGGGTGTCCGAGAGCATCGCTCGCGGCGCTCCCCCCTCTGCCGATATCAGGAAGATTTGCCACAGCGGGCCCGCTTGCTCATCAACGTACGCGATCTGTTTACCGTCCGGAGACCAGCGAGGCAAGAAAGGCGAAATCGGTGGAGACGTTAGTTGCAGGCGTTCGCTGCCATCAGCGCGGCTGCGCCACAGGGCGCCATCAGAGACGTATGCGACCCATTTGCCGTCTCGGGAGAAGTCCAGCTCGCCGGCTGAGATTCCACCAAGAAATGGCGTGAACTGATGGGAGCGAGAGTCATAGCGGACCAACTCAGAGCGACCCGACCACCCGCCCCCGAATATTTTTCTGCCGTCAGCGCTATTCCCGCAAAAGAAAACAGGCATTGGCCCGTTTGTCAACTGCACGGGTGGCGAAGGCTGTCGGTGGAAGAATCCTGTCGCCTCACGTATCGCCCAAATACTGCAACGGTTGGAATCATCACAGGATGTGAAAAAGTAATAACGGCCATCGGCACTCCAATCGCCAGCAATCTCCGAGGCATGGCCGTGCTGATCAGGGAACAGCGGGTGAAGGTCGGTGCCGTCCGCACGAACCTCCCAAATTGACAAGGACTCCCGGTGCGGACTATGGAGCGTGAACCGAAGGTGAGTACCGTCGCGGGAGAATTGCATCTCGGTGGCGGAACCGGAGATCGCAACCAATCCCCGAACGTTGCTACCGTCGGCGTTTGCCACGTAAAGCTCCGAGGCTCTGGCAAACACGATTTGGTGACCATCGGGTGACCATACAGCCCAACCGGGTGCCCCCAAGCTCCAGTGAACGACGACGTCTCCCACACGGCGCGGAGCTCCGGCCGGTAGTGGAAGAACCCAGAGCTGTCCTTCGGTCTCGTTGCCTACCGCGTCGGCCACCAAGAGCTGCGAGTGATCGGGGGAAATAGCAGAAATCTGAATGTTTGCAAATGAAGTGGGAATAACCGAGCTGTCACTGCCTGCGGCGGAGGATTGAACAAGAAACTGCTTCGACCCAGTGGTCTCGGTCATGTACAGCCAGGAACCATCGGTCACACCGCTGGTCTTGATAAATCCGTCGTGGGTAAGTTGAGTCGTGGTGAGCACTCTTGGCGGAAGAAGAGGCCGGCCAAACCAGGCAAATGCTCCTCCCAAAGCGAGAACCAGAAACAATGCTGCACTGATCCAGGGCCATCGAGATCGGGCCGAGGTCGCGGCATCAGTGGCGGTTGCCTTCTTCCCGGAGGTGATATCGGCCCCAGATTCGCTTGCCCTCTCTCCATGCCCAGCGGAAGTCAGCACGGTGGCAGGAGTGGTTTGCTCTTTCGGACCGCTCGGCGCGATGGGGGAGATGAATCGATAACCACGGCGATGGAGTGTTTCAACTAAATGCGGAGCCTCTGCTGAATCGCCCAGCGCGGCCCTCAGCTTTGCGACTGCGATGTTGACGGCATGATCAAAATCTCCGAAGTCTTCTTGCGGCCATATCCGTTGCCGCAATTCCTCCCTGGTGACTACTTCGCCCGGACGCTCCAAGAGCGCAGTCAAGACCTTGAAAGGCTGCTCTTGCAGCCTGATTCTTGCTCCACTCTTACGCAGCTCCCCAGACCGCAGGTCAACTTCGAAGACCCCGAATCGTACGGTTTGATTAGCGCGATCAGTCTCGCCCATCAACGTTCCTTGAAGAAGTAGGTTCAACAGTCGTTTCTAGAGAACCCACTGAGGGCAATTTGAGTTAAGTTTGCGCTCATCAAAGCACTGGGAGGAGACAAAGTCAATATACAAAGAAGACCGATAGTGAATTGAAGTCTCAGCTCACCTGACCGACTCTCAGCGCCAATTGTCGACGTGGGGTGAGCGCCTTGAATGCGATCTCCGCCTGTTTCCTGGGGCTTTGCTTGTTTTTGCAGGCAACCTGTGCCGGAGCACAGCGGCTCAATGGCAGTGACACAAATGGGGCTGCGGCGCTGCCCTTCAAACTATCCGCCGGTTTTCTGATTGTCGTTGAAGGCCGGATCGGAGGTTTAAGCAATCTGAAGTTCGTTCTGGATACTGGCGTGACCCGCAGCATCGTGGACCGGAAAATAGCTGACAAGCTAAAACTGCCTCGCCATCCAAACCGGACGTTCGATTTCGATAGACTCATGAGCACCGAATCGGCCATTTTTCCCAATGTGCAATTCGGACCAATCCAGGAGACAAACGTCTCGATGCTGATTGCTAATCTCGCGCATTTTTCCACATTTGCCAGTCATATCGATGCCTTAATTGGCTCGGACCTCTTGAGCCTGACTGGTTTTACGATTGACTACGATGAGCAGAAAGTCCAGTTCAGTTCCCTCCAAAGCCCTGAATCCGCTAACGTCAGAAACTCGGGTCCAGCCCTCTTGACCGTGGAGCTGCAGGTGCAGGGTCAGCTCGTGCGCCTGCTCGTTGACAGCGGGTTTCCAGACATTCTGCTGTTCGAAGATCGACTTCAGAAGCGCGTGCCCCAGCTGAGGCTCGAAAGAGTGATCGACGGATTCCGCATTGGCGGACGAATGCGCGCCAAAAAGGCGATCCTGCCGAGTACTGTCCTTGGGACCCGACAGACGGACATCAGAGTCCTCCTGGTGGAAGCGCCTCCAGACAATGTGCTACCCGGCATCGACGGCTTGCTGGGCATGGCATCATTGAAAGCGCGTCGCATCAACTTCAACTACGCAACGAATAGCCTAACCTGGGAGTGA
>Ga0070708_100001601_pt1 | contig 17347 bp, 14 predicted proteins | sample KBSK5503metaG_FD_65469 | JGI IMG/M metagenome (GOLD analysis project Ga0070708, IMG submission 65469) | Corn, switchgrass and miscanthus rhizosphere microbial communities from Kellogg Biological Station, Michigan, USA - KBS K5-50-3 metaG | ecosystem: Host-associated > Plants > Roots >... | reverse complement strand
GCCGGTCGAAACTCCATTCCGGGGCCTTTAGTGGAACGTAGCGTGGCTGGGCGTCCGAAAGGATCGCATCAGGCGCGTAGTTCTCGTAGAACGGTTCAAAGACGATTACTTCGTCGCCCGGGTCAACCGTTGCCATCATCGCGGCAATCATTCCCTCAGTTGAGCCGCAAGTGACCGTGATCTCCGTTTCCGGATCGATGTCGAGTCCGAGATACCATTTGGTCTTTTGTGTTATAGCGTCGCGGAAATCTTTCGCGCCCCATGTGATCGCATATTGATTGACATCGCGTTCGATCGCCTGCATTGCTTTCCGCTTGATGTCGTCTGGCGCGGCAAAATCCGGAAAGCCCTGCGACAGATTGACGGCTCCATACTTGAGTGCTTCGCGCGTCATCTCGCGAATCACCGACTCGGTAAACAAACTCGCTTTGTGCGACACGTGTCGGTTTTTTGAAATCGTGGGTGTCGTCATTGTCTATTGGTTTGATTTACGCGCAATTGAAGTTTAACCGGGTCATGGTGCTGCAAAAACTCATGCTCTCACAGGGGTAAACTCTGTGGCAAGCACCGTTTGACCGAGCGCGGAGCAGCAACTGAATCATACAACCTCAGTCATCTCTCAGGTTGGGAAGGCGGACCCTGTCCCCACCCAAGATTGAATGCCACTCACCACCAACTGAATCACTCAACATAGTAGTCTCTCAGGTCGGGAAGGTGGACCCTGTCCCCGCCTCAAGTTTGAATGCCGCTCACCATCAAGTTAGATCACTAAACAATTTATAGTTGATGATCAAGCCTGTCGACTGCTGAAGGTGATCTTTTGATTTGCTGGTTAGTGGCATTCAAACTCGAGGCGGGGACAGGGTCCACCTTCCTTACCTGAGAGGTGGTCGCAGTTGAGCGGCTGACATCTTCGCTGCCTAGCTTCCAACCCAGTTAAATACTACAGGCAAAAGGCTTGGGTATTGGGTACTGTATGGCAGGTTCCGCTCTTCAACAATGAATCAAGGAATGATCTCTTGGCCGGCAGCTTCGCGCTTGAGTTGTTCGAGTATTGAACGGAGGGCGGGGGCGAGGCTGCCATTGGGCGCCAACTCCAAATACTTTTCGTAAGCCACGATTGCTTCCTTTGGTTTTTGCAGTTTCTCGTAAGCAGCGCCGAGTAGCTGATAGATCACCGGCTCGCTGTCCGAAAGCTGATCAAGTGCTTTGCGATACTCGGCTATCGCTTCCGCGTACTGACCCTTCTCTTCCAGCACTCGAGCGAGACCAACATGGGCCTCAGGTTGGAAGCCTCTACCCTCTTTAATCGACCGGCGAAAGGAACGAATCGCTTCATCGTTGAACGCCGCCTCACGATAGATGCGCCCCTCGACTGCGGAGGCTTCAGCGTAAATAGGACGCGTGCGGCGCGCGGCATCGATTTCAGCGTGCGCTTGTTCAAATTGATTCAAATCTAACAATAAGCGTGCGAGCCCAACATGTGCGGCGGGAAAAGCCGCTCGAAGTTTCAAGGTCTCGCGGTAAAGGTCGGCGGCTTTTTGCCTAGCGTCATCGTCTTTGGCTTGTTCACGCGCGGTCTCGGCTTGTTGAAATAATAGTTCTGCCTGATCGGTAGTCTGGACCAGCTTCACCGTCACGCTTCCTCGTCCAGGCAGCAAAGGCATGGTTACTTCTTTGAAGCCGTTCGCACGAACCCGCAACGTGTGCCGGTCGGGTGAGATCCTGGTCAACACGAGCTTGCCGGAAGAGTCAGTGACGCCGCGACGAATATCGTCGATCCAGACTGTCGCGTTAGGCGCGATCGTAAGGATGAGTGGGGAAGCAGCAGTTGTCGGAGCGGTATCGCTAGTTATCCTGATGGGAGCCTGGCGTGGGCTTCTTCCTCTTTGAGCAATGGCACCATTGGAGACCATGGCTGTACTAGCGAATATTGCTAACAACACAGTAGGTCCTGGTAGCATCGACTTTTCCTTAGCCCGCAATGCGGATAACAGTCTGCTAGCGCCAAAGGTATTTCTCATCGAAGTCAATCTTATGAGCCTTCAGTAACGGCATTTCTCTAGTCTCTACTCTTCCTCCTCATTTCCACTTACGCGTCTCTTTCGGACGGTTGGATTGGGAGGTGCCGGGCTGGCGCCGGGAATTGGCGGCGCCGATACCGCACGCGTTCCTACTTCGGGACGAAAACTGCCACTTAGATCATAGAGTCGCATGTACTGCAGCCGATTCCTGACGACACCTTGCACATAGCCGCGCGTCTCCTTGAAAGGAACCGCCTCCGCCCATTCGTCGATCTCCGAGGGCAGCGAAGCGCTCCATTGACTGGCCCGCATCGGTCCAGCGTTATAGGCGGCGGCGACGTATTCAATGCGGCCAAACTTATCGATCTGATCGCGCAAATAACCTGTGCCCAATTGAATATTCAGACGCGGCTCATACAGCGATTCGGCCGTTATCTCTTTGTTCACGCCATATTTTCTTGCCGTGAGGCGACCCGTTGGAACTAGCACTTGCATAAGTCCATATGCGTTTGCCGACGACCGCGCGCGTGAACTAAACACCGTCTCCTGGCGAATCAGTCCCGCCACCTGATAGGGGTCGAGGTTTCGAGCGCGCGATTCCTGCACAATGATGTCCCAATAGGCGAGCGGGTAGAAGACGTCCCACTCTTCACGCGTCAATTCTTCGGGCTTCATCTGCGAGTAATCAGGATAGCTCCGCTTGAGAGTGTTGAGCGCCCGCACGTTATCTTCCTGCGACCGATAAATGCGCGCCATCGCCAGATTGACCTTCGGACTGTCAGGCGCCGTTTCTCCGGCCTGCTCCAGTTCCTTGAGCGCCCATTCGTTGAGACCAATGTTTGATAACTGATCGGCTTTGACTAATTGTGCTTCCTGATCGGCGCCGGCCGTTTCTTCCGCGACAGTGACGCTTTTCAGATTAGCGACTGCACGAGCAATCAAGGACTCGCTCGGAAATGTTTGTGCCGCTGTGGTCCTACTCAAGACGCCCAACCGCTGTTTCGCCAGATAGCCATACCAATTAGCGTCGTAACGCGCTTGCATTCCTTCATAAAGAGCGCGCGCCTCAGCAAGCTTACCGGCGCGTTCAGAGTCGCGCGCGGCCCAGTAACCAGCACGCCCGCGGTTGTCAGTATTCCTGTCGGCATAATAAGCGAGGTGCTCAGTCAGCAGTCGCGACGATTCTGAATAGTTCTTAGCTTCATGCACGGTCCAGGCAAGATCAAACTGCGCTTGCGCCACCTCGGGATACCCTTGAAAAGAATTGACCGCGGCACGCAAAAAGTAGGAAGCGTCAGTAGGATTTTTCGCGTCATTGGCTATCTGCCCGATTGCCACGAAAGTGCGAGGCGTGAAGTTGCTGGCAGGAAAACTGCGACGCAACCCCTCGGCGGTCGCGCGCGCCTGATCCCACTGGTGCGCACGAGCATAGGTTTGAGCGAGATAAAAAACTGCTTCCGCTCGAGTGTCGCCCGCCGAGGATGGCACGCTGTTCAGCGCCGCCACCGCGTCAGTCGTCTTATGCAAACTGTAAGCGGCAATACCACGATGGAGTTGATTCTCTGCAGTAGCCGTAGCGGGAAACTTTGCAAATGCCTCTTCGTAAGCAGCAAGGGAATCAGTGAACCTCTTAACGGCGAACAGGCGTTCCGCGCGCACTGTGGCTTCTTCTGCACTGGCTGGAGACGTGGTAGAACCAAGCCTTGTAAGAGCCGGAAGCGTTTCCGCACTCTCTGCTGAGGCAGGAGCAAAAAAGTAGATCCGGCGGTACGCGGCCAACGCGCGCGTTCGATCGGAAGTTTGTTCATAGGCTTTCGCTGTTGCCAGCAAGGCCGCAGCATCGTCTTTTTGATCCAGGTCTCTAAGAAGAAGGGGGACCGCGGCCACGTCTCCGCCGCGCACTAACAAATCGGCGTCGCGAAGGGCGGCGTCGCGAGCACGCAGGGAAGTTGGATAGTCGTGAATTAACTCTTGATAAAGAGCGCGTGCTTCGGCGGACCGAAGGGCTTGCTCAAACGCGCCGGCACGCAGAAAAAGAGCATAGTCCGCCAGCGAAGTCTGATCGCTAATCACCTTGGCATCGAGCAGCGTCGCTGCGCCGAGATAGTCTTTAGCGTTCAGCTTGATTCTCGCTCGTACGATGCGAGCGAGAGCACCGGCCTTCGAGCGGGGAAAATCAGATTCAATGCGCGCGACGACGTCTTCGGACGGCAACACGTCGCCGCGCGTCATGTTTCGGAGGTTGTCGAGCGCGCTTTGTTCTTGAGTTTGCTGTCGGGTCAGACAGCTCGCGGTCATGAAGGGCGGAAGAGATGCACCTGCAACAATGGCAAGCCCGATGAAAATCAGGAGAAAGCGATGTTTACCCAACTTACGACCCCACTTGCTCATGCTCATCTTCTATTGCTGTAAAACTGATATTAGGCTCGCAAATTTCGCCGGACCTCGTTTTAGTGACTGCTCAGGCCGTGACGGTTGCTCCGGGATAATTCGAACCGAGTTTCGTAGGATCTCCTTCCGCGAGTGTATTAACCAGTTCGCCGTGAAAATAGTCGTAGCGAGTCGCTACTTCAGCCTTGACGCGCTTGTCATACATCTCGCGCGAGCGATCAATGTATTCACGCAGCCGGTCATAAAGATCGTGCTGCGAACGACCTTCGGCTACCTTCTGTTCGTTGTAGAGTTTGATCTCAGAAATTAATAGCCGGGCGAAGCGGCGTGCATCGTTGTGGGAACGACGTTCTTCTTCGCTGGATACCTCGACCGGTAGTTCCGCATCCATGCCATAACGACGACGTGTGCCCGGCAGCTGTGGCGCCTCAGCGGCAGGCGACTCAGATTGAGAGACCACACTCTCCGCTCCGCGTGCCGCCTCCACTGGAGGAATTTCAAATGATTCGGCGAGCTGGGTGCTTTCGGCAACGTAACCATCTTCACGAGCGGTGACCGGGGCTGGCTCTTCGTATTCGCGAGCCGGCGTGTAAGATGAGAACGCTTCTTCCGCCACAGAAGGAGTTATTTCGGCAGCAGGGGCAGTTGCCTCTACCGGCGGAGCCTCGTCAACGGCCGCTTCCTCTGCTGCAGAAGGCTCTTGAGAAGCGCGCTTCGGCGCTCGGGCAACGGACAAAAGCTCTACCGCCATCCCCGAAACTCTTACCAATGTTTCGAGAGCCTCCAGGTTAATAGATTCGGAATCCAGCCCGGCCGAGTCTGCATACAGCACAGCGACCGCTCGCCCCCTTACCGTAAGAGGAATTGCCACTATTCGTTGGGCCGATTCTTCCCCAAGCCGGTTCAGCAACAAATGATCTTCTTTATGAGAACCAGGTCCCCCACTCCACGTGGTCAGCGTTCTGGTGGCGCTGCTTATTACTGTGTCCGCATCCAGGGGCAACGAAATCTGTTGGATAGATTGGTCGCCTACCGTCCCTTCAAAGCCTCGGCCTCTCCAACCTGACGCCTGCTGGCCCTTAACCACGAAGAAGGCGACGCGCGGAGCAAACGATACAGCGCGGTTAACCAGCGTTTTCAGTATGTCGCCCTGCGAATGTTGATCGTTAATCTCAGTGATCGCCGACTTGACGATGGCCATGTCGCTCGAGGCCTTCGCCCGCGACGACTCTGCGGCCGCGAGTTCAACACCGCGTTCGTGGGATGCACGCAGGTGCTCGGCAATAGAAGCAGTCATGCTTCCATCCATTTGCACATCGCCCTGGCGTTCCAGCAACCGTGTCAGCGATTCATTGAGCTGACTCTGAAGTGAGGCAATCTCCTGTTTGATCGCGCCAAGGCGGCCTTCGATATAACTCTCAATCTCGTGACGCAAGCTATCTTCCAATTGTCCGTTGACCACAGGTCGCTCCTCCATCGGATGTTTTGTTTTGACGAAACTCAAAGGTCTTTCAGGTAGGGATTCTAACCCAGGATTACTGCCACGCCGGCGGTCTTCCCGCCGGTGACCCCGGCGTTCGTTCTAATAATAGAGACTCGGACAGGCCGAAAGGTCTCCAACGTTCGATTATGGACGGCTGGTATTGAGCTAGTCAAGAAATGGTTTCTCCTGATAGGCACGAATTTGGTAATCTTTTGGCTTGTTGGCCGGTAATTTTTCAACCGGATCGTGTGATCACATGCCCGCTTCCATTCTCATTGCCGAAGACTACGATGACAATCGCGAGTTGCTTCGGATTCTGTTGTCAGCAGCAGGCTACGTGGTTCTAGAGGCCAAAAACGGTCTGGAATGCGTGCATATGGCGAAAGAGCACCCGCCAGATTTGATAATGATTGATCTCTCCATGCCCGTCCTCGACGGTTGGGGCGTTTTTCAAGAGCTTAAAGCGGACGCAGTAACCACAAAAATTCCTTGCATGGCCTTGACCGCCCACGCCGAGAAAGACCGCGAACGAGCCCTCGAGACGGGTTTCAGCGCCTACGTTTCAAAGCCTTTTCGCAGTGAGGAATTGTTAGCAACAATCGCCAGGTTGATCTCTGGCGAAAAGCCAGCGCTTGCATAGGACAAACATTCAGTACGCCCTCACGGTGATTTGTAGATCACTCCGCCCTTCATTACGAAACGCACGCGACGAAGTGCTGAGATATCACTTGTTGGATCCCCTTCGACAGCGATAAGGTCTGCCAGGAAGCCCGCCTTGACCTGACCAATCTTGTCTGCCATATGGAGCACCCGCGCATTGACGGAAGTGGCTGACCGCAACGCGTCCACAATCGGCATCCCAAAGCTCACCATGGTTTCCAATTCGCGCGCATTATCGCCATGAGCGAAAACCCCAACATCGCTGCCGCTCGCAATCGTGACGCCGGCATCGAGTGCTGACTTAAAGACGACTCTTTTTCGATCGGCATTCGCTCCTGCAATTGAAAGGGTAGGACAAAGGGCAACACCATGTTCCTTCATCAAACGAAAAAGCTCGGGCGTGCCGCCATCGCCATGCTCGATAGTCTCAACTCCCGCCATGACCGCGCGGCGCATTCCTTCGGTCGTCGTTGCGTGCGCCGAGACCGGAACGTTGGCGCTGCGAGCGGTTTCTACAGCAAGCTTTAGTTCCTCGAGCGAGAACGTGGGAGCAGCACCCTGCGTGCCCCAGCGATAGTCTGCATAAACTTTTATCCAATCAGCGCCGTGTCCTATCTGATCTCGTACTACTCGGGTGAGGCTGTCAAGACCGTCTGCTTCCTCGGCTCCCTGCGGCACGCGCCACTCGGAGGCATAACCTTTTGGGCCATAGCTCCCGGTTGCGACGATCGCACGCGTCACCACAAACATCCGCGGTCCCGGAATGATTCCCTGTTGGACCGCTTGTTTGAGTCCCACATCCGCATAGCCTGCTCCCTCCGTGCCAAGGTCACGAATTGTAGTAAAGCCCGCCAGCAATGTGTTGCGGAGATGATTGGTGGCACGCGCTACGCGCAAGCTCAAAGACTCATGAGCGACCTGATCGTTCCAGACCGTTTCTGTGTATGGATGCAGGAGGATATGCGAATGAGCTTCGATGAGTCCCGGCAACAGCGTGAGCCGCGGCAGGTCTATCACCTTGGCATCGAGGGGCGCTTTGACACCATTTGCTGGTCCTGCTTCTTCAATGCGTTCGCCGCGTACAAGCACAACCCAATCGTCGTGAAGCTGGGCCGTTTGGCCATCGAAAACGTGCGCGGGCTTGAGGAGATAAACTGTCTCGGGCTCAACGGTTTTGGGTAGCGTGGCCGTCTGACTGATCGGCGGATTAATCATGAAACACAAGAGTAACGAAAGGATATAGCGCATTGATTCATCGGCCTTTCATCCTGCCATAATCCGCTCGAAATCCAATCAAGAGGAGAGACGAAATCATTGGTCATAGATCATTTGACATTTATCATATTGTTATTTGTGCTTTCTGTGCCTCTTCGCGGTAAGGCGTCTTACGATGAGCGAAGTTCACACACCCCTACCATTCTACTTCTCCGAGACGACTACCTGCTCAATCGTCGGAGGCAGCGGATGGATCGTGCTGTGTGTGAAGCCGGCGTTACTGAACATCCCCTCTAATTCAACAAACGTATAGGCATCACCTGCGGGAGTGCTGCTTAGCATCATTATACTGAATGCGGCAGCATCGGGTGGCGAGATGCGGTCATCATTCGGCACAAACTCCAACGTGACTGCGCGTCCACCTTCGCCGAGCGCGGTCCATACTTTCCGTAACAATGTTTCGCATGTCGGCGGATCGAAGTGGTGCAGGAAGTTTGTTAGGAGTACCAGGTCGTAACCACTACCGAAGTCGACATCAAAGGCACTGCCTTCGATGGTGCTGTAACGATCCGCCACTCCAGCTTCCCGGGCGTGTTCTTTCGCCACTGCCAGCACCGGCGCCCAGTCAAGCGCAACGATTTCGGCCTGCGGATTATTCTTCGCGAAGCCTATACCGAACAAGCCGTGACCGGCTGCGACGTCTAAGATCTTCAACTTCTGATTGGCTTGTGGGTCAACGAGCTTGGGGATCAGTTGCGAGGGCATTGCCATCATTGGTCCCATGGCCCGGGCAAACTTGACCCAGACTGGATTTTCGGGACCGATGGTTCCCTCGTCAGGCATCGTCGTCCCTCCCTTACGCACGGCTTCGGCAATGTTCTTTGAACCGTCAGTTAACATGGGGGAACACAAGAACTCCGTCGTGCCGCCCAGGTACGCAGGGGAACGCTTGTCGAGGAAGAATGCCGAATCAGCGGTCAGGCTGAAGCGATTGTTCTCTTTAGACAGCATGCCCATTATGGTTAGGTAGTCGCACAGAATTCGCATCCCGCGTTCTGACGTGTTGCATCTCGTGGCGATTTCGGATGGGATGGCGTTGCCTTCGCCGATTGCTGTGAAAACCTCCAGATCGATCGCGGCTTTGAGCGCCTCAGTGCGTTGATAAGCGTTGATGGTTTGAAAGAAAAGTTGGGGTGATGGTTGTTGGGGTGCAGGACTGGACATAATGATTTTCCTCTTTCGGCAGTAATGGATTTGTTATTGACGTGAATGCCTGTGTAACTCGTCGATGACCTCAAGACACTTTTGCAAACGAATTCGGGTCGATGCTTGTTGCGACTGGGCCAATAACTTGTGAAGGCGCGTGCCCAGTTCTTGTCGTTCTTCATCGTCAAGCTGCTCGGACATTTCCTCTACAACAATTAGCAGTGCGCGTCCGGCGCCTTCGTTGTCGCCACAGCGCTCCGCGACTCGATGCGCACCTTCAAGAATTCCTTTTGCCTCGCTGTAACGGCCCTGTTTGCAAAACACGGCTCCCTTGGTGGTCAAGGCCTCAGCTAGCAGCGCTTCTTCATCGCCACTTTCCAAAGTCTCGACGGCCCTTTCGACCACCTGCTCAGCGAGGTCAAATCTGTTCGTTGCCAGGTGAAGCCGCGCAAGCGTGTCATCCACCTGGGCCCTACGGACTTTATCATCAAACCCATCAAAGAGCTGGCGCGCACGCAAGAGATGAACTTCCGCCTCGTCGAAACGACTCAGGCTAAGAAGTAGATATCCATGGTTGTTCTCTACAACCGCGGCATACCTATGATTACCAATGGCCACGAACTCGTAGAACGCCTTCTGAAAGTGCCTAATCACGCGGTCGAAATAGTCCGAGCGATTTTCTGTTTCAGCCAAATCCTGCAAGGTTGTACCTAATTCGTGGTTGTAACGTCCGGTGACCAAAGGTCCTCCTAATTCCACGATCTCGGAGACTTCGGTCAGTCGGGAGAGTGAATCATAAAGATGTCCCGCGTGTCGTTCAACCACCCCTAACCGGATTAGGCCCACGCTTCTTAGTTCACGATCATCATCCGATAACTCCCCGAGAGCACCTAATAGAGTGGCTCGGCTCAGGTCGAACATTCCCTGTCGATAGTAGCACCCAGCAAGTTCGATTCGGCCTTCCGCTGACCGTCGTTTTGAGCCAACATGTTGGAAGAGCGCGATGCAGCCATTTAACAAAGCCTCAGCGTGCTTTTGTCCCTTGTGAATACGCCCGGTGCTGGATACTGAACTGGCAAGTGTCCCCACCGTAAACAATAAGTCAGCCGCGGAGTGCGGACTTAGTCCTTCAAGTCTGGGCCATCCACCAATCGTCCACCACCGATGCAGAGCAAGACACCCGGCTTCGTAATTTCCGACCTCGATCTGCTCACGCGCGACTGTGCAAAAGACTTGCACCTCTTCATCCGGTGTCAGATCCAACGAGGGAACATGGTGCGATTCAATTGTTAAGTGCGGCTGCTGCAGCGCTGAATTTCTCTCCGCTGCGGAACTCTTTGAGTTAGCCAGCGATGCTTGAAAAAGCTTCAGTGAAAACAGATAGGCTGCGTGCCATTGGTGCACCGCCGGATAGTTTGACTTGAGTTCATTTGCCCGCCGCAGTTCTCGTTCGGCACCCTTCCAATCCCACTCATGACGCAATCTGAGTTTCTCTTCTGGGGGCTCAGTCTTGAACTCCACATCCTCGCTTGTTCGTATGACTGGAGGCAAATAATTTGTGGCCAATCGAAGATAACAGTCGACAATGCTCGCATATGCGAGTGCGTAATTGATATCGAGCTCGATGGCCCGACGAAAATGCGCTATCGCTTTCTCGATGCCTTCTCTCGTGTATTTGCTCCAATAATAACGCCCTTCAAGATAAGCCTCATAGGCTGCGGAGTTTTCCGTGAAGCGCTTTGTGACCTGCTTTTCTTCGTCGCCAGTTAACCGTAGTTTCAATGTCCCAGTTAACTGTCTGGCAATTTCGTTTTGAATTTCGAAGATATCACTGGCTTCCCTCTCAAAACTCTCACCCCACAGTTGCCAACCGTTTGCGACGTCTACCAGTTCCGCGCTGATTGTGACGCCAGTCGGACCCGAAAGAACTTTTCCGATTAGTACGGCGTTTACACCCAGTTCCTGCCCGATTATCTGCGGGTCAAGTTCCCGGCCTTTGTAACGAAATACGGCGCTGCGCGACATCACTCGCAGTTTCGGAATGCGAGAAAGACTATTGATGATGTTATCCGTAAGACCATTGGCCAAGCGTTCAATGTTTGGGTCACCAGTAGCATTGATAAAAGGGAGAACCGCAAGGATCGGAGGCTGGCGGGCAGCATTCACGGAACCGCCCTGTAAGTCTGCCGCTTCGCTTTCCGAGACGCTCAATCGATGAGTACCGGTGCAAACTTTCACTGCCGCTACAAAACGGTATCCACGTCGCGAGACGGTCTCTATGTATTTCCGGCCGGTACCTGGTTCGGCCAGGGCCCGCCGCAACGTGAAAATGTTTTGCGTCAGGTTCGCCTCTTCTACAAAAGTGTTGGGCCAGACCTCTCTCATCAATTCTTCTTTTGCTACGAGTTGCCCCGGGTTCTTCAGGAGCACCAGCAAGATCTCGGTTGCTTTCGGAGTCAACGATACAGCTTCACCGTTTCTCGTTAAGACACGCTGTTCGGGCTCGAAGCGGTATGGTCCAAATTCGTAGTATGAGACGTTGCTATGAGGCATAAATTCCTTGAGAACGGGCTAACAAATCTTTGAGAACGTTCTAAGGACTTCTGGTTTGTAGCGTGAGTATAGTCGTTAAGTCGTCAAGCGCCGCGTGTTCTTACCTGACCGGAAGATTCTATTGGCAAGTCTGGTTAATGGCAAGAAGATCGAGAACTCTTCGAGTGGCGTAATCCGACCTAGTTGGAGCGGGGGGCACTTCAACGCGGGATCAGACGATCCGGGTCGGGTTTGGGAACCTCACCCCGGCGACCTTCGCGAGCTTTGCGCTTCAGGGTGGATTCGCCCAGCAGTAGACTCCGCGCTGAGGTGCAAGGCAAGCGAGGTGAGCAGTGAGCATTGGTATCGAGCGACGCGCCCACCGGCTACACTCTTTCAAAACGCAAACAGATGCCACGGCCTTGCGCCATGGAGACTCACGTTCGCGGCTACAAAGAAAGCTGCACAACTCTCTAAGATGCCACGGCCTTATGCTGTGGAGACTCACGTTCGCGGCTACAAAGAAAGCTGCACAACTCTCTAAGATGCCACGGGCTTACCCGTGGAGACTCACGTTCGCCGCTACAAAGAAAGCTGCACGCCTCTCTAAGATGCCACGGCCTTGCCCCGTTGAGACTCACGTTCGCGGCTACAAAGAAAGCTGCACAATCCTCTAAGATTGCCACGGCCCTGTGCCGTGGAGACTCACGTTCGCGGCTACAAAGAGAACTGCACAATTCTCTAAGATGCCACGGCCTTGCCCCGTGGAGACTCACGTTCGCGGCTACAAACAAAGCTGCACAACTCTCTAAGATGCCACGGCCTTGCGCTTGATACTTTTCGTAACTAACGCCTGACTGAGCTTTAGCAATAAGCGTGAGCCTCCACGGCGCAAGGCCGTGGCATCAGCAAATGCTGCTGTGCTTTCTTGTAGCCGCAAGCGTGACTCTCCACGGCACAAGGCCGTGGCATTACAATTCTTCTCAGCCCCCGATAAAACTCATCGTGCGTGAGGGCGCGACGAATCCGGGATCGTTGATGTAGTGGCGTGGTTCCTTCTTCAGTACGACTGCTTCTATGAAGTCGATGATCTCAGCCCGCGTGGCGCCGGAGCGCACCACGTCGCGCAACGAGTGCTCGACGGTTGAAAAAAGGCAGGTGCGGATTTGTCCGTCTGCCGTCAGACGAATGCGGGAGCAGGCGCCGCAAAATGGTTCGCTCACGGGAGCGATGATGCCGATCTCCCCAGGTGCGCCGTCGGCAAAGCGGTAACGCGAGGAGGTCTCGGAGCCACGCGCGACGTCGATGGGAACCAAAGGAAACTGCTCGTTTATCGCTTCACGAATCTCGCGGCCGGAAAACACGTCGGCGCGCGACCACTCGTGCCCTGAATCCAGCGGCATAAATTCGATGAAGCGCATCTTCACGTCGTGCTCGCGCGCAAAGGCGGCAAAGTCGGCGACCTCATCCTCGTTGTGGCCACGCACGATCACTGCATTGATCTTTATCGGTTCCAGCCCTGCTAATTTCGCCGCGTCGATCCCGGCAAGCACGCGATCCAAAACGTCGACTCCGGTCATGCGCTTGAAAACGTCGCGTTTCAAACTGTCGAGACTGATCGTAATGCGATCCAGGCCGGCATCTTTCAACCCTTGCGCGCGACCGGGAAGAAAATAGCCGTTGGTCGTCAGCGCCAGATCGTTTAGTCCTGTATGTCCGATATGCTTTAGCTTGTCGTTTTCCAGCGCAGGAGACTTCTCAGACACGTCATCGACAAGCTGAAGCTTATCGGACACAGGTGTCTTCAGCTTTGCGAGTTTGCTGATGATCGTTTCGATGTCGCGGCGCAACATCGGCTCGCCGCCGGTCAGGCGGATCTTCTGAATCCCCAGCGAAACAAAAATCTCGCAGACGTATTCAATCTCTTCGTACGAGAGCATCTGCTCTTTCGGCGCGATGGGCGGCTCGCCGTGCGGCAGGCAGTAAAAACACCGAAAGTTGCAGCGGTCAGTCAACGACACACGAAGGTCGCGTATCGGCCGGTTGTAAGAATCTCTTAGTAGTCCTGCCACTCTCACAACATGATAAGTCGTCAGCCATACGAAGCCAAATTAGAAAGTGCTCATCTGCGCTATGGCGTTGGTGTCTGTGGAATCGGCATCGCCTGGCTCGCCACAACTTGCCATTGGCCATTCACCTTCTTCCACACGTGGATACTCCGATGCTGGTCAGTGTAATCTGCGCCCTTGTTCTGACCTTTTTCCACTGCGCGATGAAACATGATCGCCGTGTCTTTATCGAGCCAGCGAACCGTGTACTCATCGGCTTTGTAGGTCGCATTTGTGATGTTCGCGGAATCTGATTTTGCTTGCGCAATACTCTGCGCCTTGGTCTGGAGTCCTGTAGGTCCTGAGCCCTGGAAGTCGTCAGCCAGGATACGATCCAATGTGGCAGTATCGCCGCGTAAACCAGCTTCACCCCACTCCTGATCCAGCTTGATGAGCTCTTGATCGACGCTGCTGTTGGCAGTTGCTTTCTCGACAGCCGGTTTAGCCTCGGCGGGCTTGCTCTCTGGGGTAGTTGCTTTCTTGACAGCCGGCTTAGCCTCGGCGGGCTTGCTCTCTGGGGCAGCTACTTTCTCGCCCACCGGTTTAGCCTGGGAGGGCTTGGTCCCTGGGTTTTGACCTGCAGCAAGAGATGAGGCGGCCAGCACGAGGACCGCCACTGCGAGTATCTTTTTCATGGTTGTCAACCTTTCTTGGATGGAGCGTAGTGGCGTAGTTACGACACTAATCGAGGGAAATTGGGGGTTAACGATGCAAAGTGATTTGTTGAGCGCTTTCTACACCCGATAGGTTGCTAAGTCAACCCTGCACAGAATTCGGTGGTGCTCCATTAACGTGTTGCTAAGAAAAGGACGGTTCGAATTCAATGAGGTCATCAGTACCACCGCGCGGTAGAGACTTTGTGAAAAGTCAGTCGAGTGAGGAGGGACACTAACATGATCGCCACCCAATACAGTACCGCGAGCGAAGCGACCGGATGCCGGCACTCGATAATCACAAGAACTCTTAAAACGCTGGTTCTGGGCCGGCATCCGGTCGCTTCGCTCGCGGTACTGTATCGGGTGGCGACAGCAACCGAATAATTCACGCTCAATCGCCAAGTTTTTACCCACCCGCTGGTAGCGGGTAAGTAAGCATGGCGCGATCTCCAGGCGCACGGACCCACCCAGTACCCGCGCGGTGGTTCTGACCTTATCGCCTCTAAGTACCTCTCCAGGCGATCGGCCTTTCTTTCTCAGCAACACGCTAGCGGAGCACTACTCAGAATTCCTCAGATTCTGCACGCCTTCGCCGCAATTCCGTTAAAGACTCAATCTAAAAAACCCGATGCGCAGGTAAATCAGAAGCGCGAGCGGGTAGAGACTGGGGTGAAAACTTAAATCTAGGGGAGGAATTCAAACATGAGAAAGATATTATTACTCGTCGCGGCACTTGCGGCTGGTCTCCTTTGTGCCTGTAGCAAAAGTGAGAATGCGAATATGGCCAACACCAACGGAGGAAATAGCAACATGAGGGCGCAGTCTACGCCGGCGAACACACCGGCGCGCGGTGTTCCGCCGCGCCATGACGATCGCGCATTTGTGTTGGAAGCCGGCCCGGGAGGTCTGGCGGAGGTCGAGTTGGGTCGCCTGGCCGCGCAAAAGGGTCAAAGCGCTGACGTCAAGAAATTCGGACAGCGAATGGTTACCGATCATTCAAAGGCAAATGCCGAGTTGAAGAAACTGGCCGCGAGCAAGGGAATCACACTCCCGCCACAAATGGACGTGGAGCAGATGGCCGAGCACGATCGGCTGGCGAAGCTCTCCGGGGCGGACTTCGATCGCGAGTATATGACTCTGATGGTGAAGGACCACGACAAGGACGTCGCGGCTTTCATGGACGAAGCTAAAGACGGAACCGATCCGGATATTAAGAGCTTCGCGGCCAAGACATTGCCAACGTTGCAGGAACACCAAAGACTGGCAAAGGAGATCAAAGCGAAACTATAAGGGTGAGGAGTGAGTCATGATTTGTCCCCTTTCTCTGTGAGGGGTTGGACAATTCCAGCATTGGCGCTCAACCGCGGAACAGGAAGCGGTAGCGACCTGGCCGTTTCGCAACACAAAGCTTTAGTTGAGTGACACCGAAACGGCCAGGTCGCTACTCTATATATGAAAGGGCGCTTCCTGTTCTGTAGTTGAGTCAGGAATTCGCCGAGGCAAACCACTAACAAGCGAGTTAAGGCAGCGGGTTCGACATATCTCTGAAATAAGTCATGCCACCCGCCTTTTCTTTGCCGCCTTTCTTTGCTCGCTGATATTCAACCTCCCGCTTTTCCATTTCGCTTTCGGTCCAACGTCGTATTGGACGTGGTCGGGAGTAGATTATCCTGACGGCCAGAGTTCGACTCTGAGTTTGTAATCAGTATGGCTGTCATTTCACGATTCTCGCTGCGATGAGGCCGCGGCATTGCGTACGCAAAACATTGTTCCCAGCATCGATGCGATAAGTATTCGCTGCGACTCGTCACCGGAGAGACCGAACACGTCAGCTCTCACAACCATCAGTGTCTTGCCGGGTTTTATTACCTCTGCGTGAGCCAGAAACTCATTCCCCCTTGCCGGTCGCAGCAGATTTACTTTGAACTCGACACTCAGAACTTCCGAACCGGCCGGCATCAGACTATACGCGGCATACCCGCAGGCAGAATCGGCAATCGTCGTGACCACACCCGCATGAAGATATCCATGTTGTTGCGTCAGGTCGGCTCGATAAGGAACGGTAATCTCAACTACGCCGGGTTCAACGCGGCTGAGCTTTGCGGCGATCAATTCCATAACCGACTGCTTAGCAAAGCTGGCTCTTATCTCTGTGGCGAACGATGGGTTCTGTACCTGGAAGAGTTCAGTTGTCATTTGAGATGATCTTGCGCGTCACTCTTCTCTCAACTCCCTGGCCGGCGATGCGGTCTTCGTGCCGTGTCAAAAAACGCTCCATGATCATTCTCCCAGCATTCCCAGCATGGCTTGTTTCAGCAACCACATCATGCCGGCTACGGTCATGGAGCGTCATCATTGGAGCGTCATTATTTTTGGTTGTGGCTGGAAGCCGCGCTGTGTCTCGGCGGTGTCTATTGGAGGAGAAGCATCCACCCGGAGTCGCCTGACTAGACCAACCTAATTAGTTTCCAAGTCCGGCAAAGAAACTTCCGTCTCAGCCTCGCATGACGGATAGCTGACTAAGGTAACAGATTCTACCGGATTCATTCTGTACGTTGCACTCCGGCGATGGAAGCTAGTAGTTCGCTCTGAATTTCTTCAAGCACTCAACAATGTTTAGAAAAATTCGGTTATGGGTTTAGAACTCTGGGCCAGAACGTGACCAGCCATTATCTTTTTAAACATCCAAACGAAAGCTTTACTTTATCGCTTGGATTTTACGGATCTCGTGGCCGTTGTAAGGGAGTGGGAAGTAGCATTCTGGGCAGGTCAGAACCATTTCGGCTTTATCGGTGAGGTAATATGTTTCGTCTGGTTGATCGTCTGGCGTAAAAGCGAATTGCACGCCGCAGGCTTTGCATGTAACGGACAGATACCATTTGTCTATGATCCATTCGACTAGCATCGGCCTGAGTTGCGCGAATAACGTCTACTCAATCTTCTAATTTCCGTTAGATACTAGCTCTCAAATGCCATGACATCGGATACACCGAAAAGTGCCATGACATCGGTTACAGATACTTTATTAGCTCCGGTTTCCTTTGGCTGCGCAAGGAGCCCGGAGGGCGACTG
>Ga0070708_100001599_pt1 | contig 17353 bp, 14 predicted proteins | sample KBSK5503metaG_FD_65469 | JGI IMG/M metagenome (GOLD analysis project Ga0070708, IMG submission 65469) | Corn, switchgrass and miscanthus rhizosphere microbial communities from Kellogg Biological Station, Michigan, USA - KBS K5-50-3 metaG | ecosystem: Host-associated > Plants > Roots >... | reverse complement strand
GCAGCCGAACAGAAACGGGTGGTGATGCAGATGTTGGCACAGGAGTAACCGATCACCTAGATTGGCGAGGTCTTGGTGGTGACCCGCAGTACCTATTACCATTGCCGGGCGCAGTTAGATGAACAGGAGGTGCGACAGGCCATTGCAGCCGTGGCTGGCGAATGGCCACACTATGGCTAGCGGTGCATCACCAAGCAATTGCAACGGCAAGGATGGACCATCAATCATAAACGAGTGGAACGCATCATGCGAGAACTGGGGCTCCAGGCCCATCGCAAACCCAAACGACGCATCACGACCACGGACAGTTCCCATCCCTTTCCTCGCTATCCCAGACTCTCTACAGAGCACTTGCGTCCCACTTTCGTAAACTGCTTTCTCAACAGTGATATGGGTTTCCGACAACGATTGCCTCTAATTCGTCAAGTTGCAGTATCAGGTGTATCTAGTGAAGATATTGCCAGCATATTGGTTCCATGCCCTCCTAATAGAGGAACAAGATGCCATTATAAACGCAAGTCCAACCTTCGATGCATGCCTCACCAGCGAAGAAGCTAACCTCAACAAACTCAAACAAATCAAAAAAGGGCTGATGCATGATCTACTGACGGGATCAACGCATGATGAACCTGCTCACAATGAGCCCCTACGCGATCGCGCCAACTGGCCACGGTCCGTTCATCCAGCCAAACGCATGCACAATGGCTTGAACCGGACACCTATAGGAGAGCAGGGTCACCACGATGACAATGAGCTCCATTGGCTTGCGTAAGCCCTCGAACAGGGTTCCACGTTTCTCACTAGAGGTCTGTTTGCAGATCTTCCACCGAGAGCGTTGCCGCTTGCGATCATGGATCGTGATGTTGCCCGCTCCGATTTTGCCCTTTGCAGAACACGCCTCTTTCGGGCAAAATTGTTTCGACGTGTCCATTGGCTCTGAGCTTGTTTGCATAAGCTACAACATGCCAATGGGCTCTTACTTTTTCAAGCTCTCCTGACTTTTTCACTAGTTAGTGTCGCTCTACCGGTATGGAACGCCTGCTACTTTAAAAATCCCAAAGTGCATCTTTGCCTGCTGACTTACTTGCTTGTTGTGTGGCCACCGATGCAAAATACTCCTGGAGAAGTGGATGGACGAACCTGTAGCCGCCACCAACACGCTGAAGCAAAATGCACGCGGTTGCTTCTTCAAGGAGTGCGACCACATGCCACGGGAGAGCCCCGCTCTGCCAGAGAAGCAAGCGGAGCAAATAGTGTCGGAGGTACGCCTCTCCACCAAATGTCAGCCCTGCAAGCAGCCCTGCGAGCAGTCCGTAGAGCAGCCCTGCGAACAACCCGTAGAGCAGCCCTGTGCGTGGCCCTGCGAATAACTCGATGAGCAACCCTACGAGCAGTCCGATAAGCAGCCCTGCGCTTATCGTTATGGGAATTCCCAGACGCAACGCGTTCCATCCCGAGTGGCGTATTCCTTGATTCGGTTTGCGACGGAGATCCGCGTTGAGAGATGTATTTGATAGCCCTGCGAGCAGCCCCATGAATAGTCCTGTGAGTAGCTCTGTGAGCAGCCCTGCGAACAACCCTGCGAACAACCCTGCGAACAACCCTGCGAACAACCCTGTGAGCAGTCCTGCGAACAGCCCGAAAAGCAGCCCTGCGAGCCATCCTTTCCAGAAGCGTTGCCACGACCAAGCAAATACTTCGCTGGGAGTTATAGATCCTTGCTCGAAGCTCAGGCTTGTGAGCAGCTCCGTGGCCAGCTTTCTCCAGACGTGTTTCCACGACCAAGCAAATATTTCGCTGGGAGTTATAAATCCTTGCCCGAAGTTCGGCCCTGTGAACAGCCTTGTGAGCAGCCCTGTGAGCAGTCCTGCGAACAGCCCTGCGAGCAGCCCTGCTTGCAGCTCTGTGAGCAAGGCTGCGAATAGTCCTGTAACTAGCCCTGCGAACAGCCCTGCGAACAGCCCTGCGAACAGTGCTATAACCAGCCCGAAGAGCAATCCTGTGAGCAGCCCTACGAGCAGCACCGCTTGCAGCCCTGTAACCAGTGTTGTAATCATCCCTACGAGCAGCCCTGTAACCAGCCCTGCGAGCAGCCCTGTAACCAGCTCGTAGAGTAATCCATAGAGCCTGTGTGCAGATTTCGACTCCAGCCAATCTGGCTGCAGTTGTTCAACGTAGTATTCCGTCAGATGGCGTTGCTGCATCTGCCCGGCCAGCCAGATAAGCGAATGGGAGATGCGGGCGCGAGCAAACATAAGTGTGCCCTGATGCCGCTCCAGCATCTGCTCGATATAGTGTCGAAAGATTGCTCGTTGTTGCTCTTCCAGTGAACCCATCTGAGGAAGGTCTTTTGGCTTTTTGTCACGATACGTCAGCGCGATGACACTGAGCATCAAAGGTGTCGTGATGAGTTGCTGAAGGATGGTATTGGTACGGAGCGCTGCCCGCACTGCTGCCATTGCTGGGCCTGTTTGTTGCAGAAAGAGCGTGACCTGTTGCGGTGTGATTGGCTGGATTTCCACAGCTTCGGGGACAATCAAGCGACCCTCTTGTGCTTCATATTCCCGGCTCCGTGAGCACAGGACAAAAGGAGCCACATGGGTTGCTCGATAGGTATTGAGCGCAGTGATACAGGCTGTTCGGGCAGACGCTTCCATTTCATCTAGACCATCAAAAAGGAAGAGTATCTCATCGTGTGCCATCCACGCTGCACTGACCGTTTTCGGAACGCCATACGCCAGGAGCAATTGTGTGGGTACCCAGGATTCCAGAGGAAGTTTGTCCTTTCCCCAGGATGAGAGATTTAGAAGCACTGGTATGGGATGCATCGGGCTGTGTTCGGCGCGTTGCAGCAGTTCGCATACCAGTTCCAGCAAGAGGGTGGTTTTCCCCGCACCAGGCGCACCCAATAACAACAGACCACGATGTGCCGCGTCATAGACTTGGGTAATGGATGTGCCAGAAGCAAGCGCCTCACCTCTCTCGTTTGCTGTTCGGCGGACGAACTGAGTCGAGGATGCGAGGAGATCGGTACGTTCCTGCAAGCCGAGCGCAATGGCTGTTTTTCCTTGGAGGGAAGAGGATCGTCGTCTGGTATATTCTTGCTGAAAACCGTGGATGAAGTCCAAACGCTGCTGTGGGGTGAAAATGGACGACGGGCTTACCGAGACAGCAGATGTGTCTGTGCCCACCTTAGCAAGCCCAGCCAGAAGGGTGAGCAACAGCAGTAGGGCAGCACACGGAAGGGTGATCCAGAGGTGTTCTATCAACCATCCAACAGGGGTCCCACTGACATCAACGTTTTTCGCAAACAACCAGGAAGAGCCAGCATTGACGACGACGCCCAGGATAATGACACTCCATATCCAGGCGAGGTGTTGCCGCCAGTGATGGAATGGGCGTATCCAGGTGCGAAAACGCGAGCCAGACAACGGGGCAGGTTGCGGGATCAGAACCGCTGATGGTGGTGCTGGGGACACTGATGGAACAGTCGGATGGCCGAGTGCCTGAAGCATCTCTTGCGTACAGGTCAGCCATGCGTCATCGCGATTGATCCAGGTCGTGATGGGTTGCCCATTCGCAGGGAGACAGGGAAGCGCCCCAAGCGGCGTTTCCTTCCAGATCATTGGACGCAGGAGCATTGGAATAAGGCGAACGCCATCAGCTTCAGAGCGCTGAAGCGCACGTTGCATCAGTGCAACACAGTCGTCATCAGCGAAGAAATCAGCACTCAGGAGGAAGACTATGCAATCCGCCTGGTTGAGCTGCTTCTGCAATTGTTCGATGCGTGGGGTTCCAACAAGCAGATGGCGTTCTGACCAAAAAGTAAGTTGTCGCTGTTGTTGATAGGGAAGCAGATGGATTTCCCATTGCGCCAGCAAGGCCGCATCAGCCGGAGCAGCGACACAAAACAGAGTAAGAGGAGATAGTTTTTGCTGCTGCATCTTTACTCCCTCTCTCCTTCTTGTTTTTTCTTCTCTTGATCGTGAGTATAACGCCAATCGCCTATACATGCAATGACGAGAGCACTGAAATGAGGAATCCTCGGGCGCGTGTCTCTCTTTGTTCAGAGACAAAACATAAAAACGAGCAAAAACGGTCCATATGGCTGTTCCAGGAAGGGATCCCGGCAATACCCCTATGTGGTTTGTCTTCCAGGCCAGCGAACTGTTCTTCGGCCCAGCGCCTGAGTGTGATGTGAACGGTCTGCCGCGAGGTGCCCAGATATTCCGCGATCGATTGGGGCATCCACCCATCAGCATGCAGCCGGATGATCACGCGGCGCCGCTCTGCCGGATCGTCAATCTCGTCAAAGCGGGGAAACCGGCGGGTGGTACGCGAGGGCTTCGGGCCATTCGCCAGCACCAACTGGATGGTATGATGCGAGGGCCTACGATTGAACTGCACATAGCACATGCGCGCGATCTCGAGCAGCGACAGTCCTGGATGCTCGGCTTTGGCATCGACGATGGCCTGGCGCATTGGAGGGGGCTGCGTGCGTTTGTCCTGTCTGGGGATCTCCGGTGGGGGAACTGGGGGCAACAATGAGGCCATGCCTGCTTGGTCAAACAAATTTGCTTTGGCATAGAGCGAACTTTTGGAGATGCCCGTCTCCTCTGCACGTGCTTTGGGACTGACCCCAAAGAGCACGATCGGGCGCAAGATCTCATAGTGGATCTGAGTCGCATCCTTGAGCAATGGACGGATATGCGACCACTCATGCGTCGGTTCTCGGCGCTCGTATCGCTGTTTGGGCATGCATACCCCTTCTCTCGCACGAGGCGTCTACAAACGAATGTTTTCCCCTCTGCACCATTCTAGAGCTTTTTGAAAGCGAGTGCAAGGTTCATGTGTTCCAGGCGAATTTTATTCCAGGAGATCCTGCCCACCAGAGTCCAGGCTCATTTGGCTAGATTTCTCATCGTCGCTACAATTGTCCTGGACTCAGCCATCCTCGCTGATCAAGAACTCGTGACGACGTAGAAAGAGCAAGGCAGCGTCGAACGCGGCTTTCGCTTCTTGAAAGATCCGTTGTTTCTGGCCTCTTCCGTGTTCGTCAAAAAGCCCGAGCGCATAGTCGCGCTTGGATTAATCATGGTGCTGTGCTTGCTCGCCAACCGACTAGCCGAACATTGGCTGCGTACACGCCTGGCCGAAACGGAGCAAACCCTCCCTGACCAGCTCAACCGACCGACGGCTTGTCCTACCATGCGCTGGATCTTTCAGTGTTTTGAAAGCATTGAGATCCTGCATATCCAAGCTGCTCTTGGTACGTAGTCGCTCATCTTACGTTTGCAGCCCATGCATCGCCTCGTCCTGGCTTTGCTTGGACCTCCCTACCCACGGGATGCGCAACGTGTACGACTTTCCGTCATCGTCACTGCAGGTTGAGTAGCCTCATCGAAACCGTTGAGGTTTGATGGGGAAAGGAGCAGAGTGAAGACAAGGAGCAAGAGGTGCCACTACATGAGGTACAATGGAGCAGAAAAGGAGGTTGTTTGCTTTCTTTGAGGAGGAAAACTGCATGGAAGAAGAATGGATGCGAGATCGCGCCCTACTCCGCGATCTGTTGCAGAAGACCCCTCAGGCCTCTCCACGGGAATTGGCTCAGGCAATAGGACGTTCAGTCAGCTGGGTCAAAAAATGGCGCAAGCGGCTCACAGAGGGTGATCCCCATGATCCCCATCTGTTATGTTCCCAATCACGGGCCCATCATGCGCCCTACTTCCGCTGGGATATCCAGGTCACCAAGAAGATTGTAGAGATGCGCTTTTCTCCGCCAGAGAACTTGAAGCGGGTGCCTGGGCCGCGGGCTCTGCTCTACTACCTTCCCCGTGACCCAGAGTTGCAAGCCGCACAGGTTCCTCTGCCCCGCTCTAGCCGAACGATCTGGAAAATCCTGCACACCACCGGTTGCCTGATCTCGCCTTCCAAAGAGCCCCCCACCCCAACGAGCTCCGAAAGCCATTGGAAGAGATCCAGATGGATTTCAAGGATGTGGGCTCCGTCTCGCCTGACCAGAGTCCGCAAGGCAAGCGCCAGCATGTGGTCGAAGTCTGCAATTTTGTTGATGCAGGCACTTTTATTGCCCTATCTGCCCAGGCTCGAGAGGATTTCCACGAACAAACCGCCTTAGAAGCGGTAATTACCTTCTTGCGCCAGTATGGGCGCCCGCGCCAGATGACCTTTGATCGCGATCCGCGCTGGGTGGGAGGGGTGTCAGGTCGGGATTTCCCCTCCCCACTTCGTCGGCTTCTGCTGTGTCTAGGGGTTAAGCCGCACATTTGCCCGCCACATCGCCCAGACAAAAATGCCTTTGTGGAGCGGTTTCACCGGACCTACGGGCAAGAGTGCTTACAAATTTATCACCCAAGCACCCTGCAGGAGGTGCGTGAGGTCACAGAGGCGTTTCTCCAGCACTACAATTATGAACGTCCCCATCAGGGACGAGCCTGTGGCAATGTCCCTCCACGTGTCGCTTTTCCGACCTTGCCGACCTTACCGGCTCTTCCAGAACGAGTTGACCCGGATGCCTGGCTTGCCAGCCTGGATCAGAAGATGTATCTGCGTCATGTGGGCCGAGATGGCTGCGTTGATGTTGACCTAGCAACGTACTACGTTGGTCCTCAGATGGCTGGGCACACGGTCCTATTGCAAGTGTGGGCGGAGAGTCGCCAGTTTGCTGTTTGGTCCCAGGATCAGATCGTTAGGCTGCTTCCCATCAAAGGTCTAGTTGGCCAGGAGATGGCCCTGGACGACTATCTGCAGTACATCAAACAAGAGGCGCTGGCGGCCCCGCGACGTTCTTCGGCTCGTGGATCCAGGAAAGTCCGCCAGTCTTCTCTGTGGGAAGAGGGAGCCTGATTTGCTCCTTCATCCACCGGGTCTCTCGGACGCTTGCCTCACCTGCAGGGAAGTGGAGGGAGCATGTGGTCTCAGGTCAGGCAAAGACGCCGGGAAAGAAGAAGCGATCTGGTGGAAGGACACTCCTTGCCTCTGATGGCGTGCTCATCCTCTTCGCACACGTCTTTTTGTCTCTCCTCATCCTCGTTTTGCCTTTTCAACCTCGCCTGTTACGATGAGGCTACTCAGCCTGCGGTGTCGATGACGGAAAGTCGTACACGTTGCGCATCCCGTGGGCCTACGAAAAAATCTACAAAATCTCTTCCTGAGACTGCGAAATGTGGGTAAAAAGGCCCAAAAAGGGCCTTTACAAAGGTATAAACTTCGCAAAAATGTGTGTTATAGAGTGACATTTTATCCTATTTCCCTGAGAGCAGCATGTTGATAATATTCAATTCTGGCGAGGTGAAGAGATATTTCTCGGTGAATGACCGCTGGCGTGTCTCTCCGAGTTGAAAACTGCGGAAGATCAAAAAAGGAAAGGTTTTGTAGACGCGCCCAATAGGCAGGAAGCCATCTGCAGGATAGAGGGCCCCGATATACGAGCGGAGTAGCTCTCGAAACGGGTTGGTAGCCTGCTCTTCGGCCTCAGCCTCGGTCTCGAAGTAGGTTCGCAGGTGTTGATAGGAAAGAAACGTGAACAGGGGAAATGCATAGTGCTGGTCTTGGTGGTGGCTCTCTTGTTCATAGGAAGCAGTTTTCGTGTCAGAAAGCTTCTGGAGTTCTTTAATCAAGAGAATGGCGTCGCTCAATGAAGCGCGCAAGCTCTCTGGGTAATTGGTGTCACGGCAGATCAGTTCCATACAGGTAAGCAAGTCCGGCAGGTCCTCCGGACGTGGGCGTTTCAACGCTTCTTCAATGGAGGCGCGATAGAGTTCTCGCAGGGATTTGTGAACAATCGGAACGACCAACAGATCTCCCGATAGATAGGCTGGTTCGAACATGGGGAGTTTCAAAAGGTGGTCAAAGCCATGCTGTGCGGCCTGCAAGAAGTCAATGGCGAAAGTCGGGAGTTGCTCCAGGTAAGAGCGAGGCGATTGGCGATATGGCCCGCGTTCGTTTGTCATTCGGACCAGTTGAATGTGGCTTTGCGACAGAATGAAACGCAGGCTGCTGATAACAAAACCGAGGATCTTTTTGTTCGACCAAGTATGATTCGCAGTAGTTTGCAGTTCTCTGAGCAAATCGCTGAGTCGTTTGGAGAAGGTTTCGCCCGCTGAGGCGACGGATTTACCTCCGATAGGAATCATGCGGAAGTGTTGATTGAGGCCAAGCGGGCCACTGCCTTCAATACGCGTCATAATCGCAGTTTTGAGAATAAGTAGTACATTGAGCAGATGGAGCAAGCTTTCTTTAAGAGCTAACTCGCGATCGGCTTGATCGGGGTATGCGATGCGATCAGCCAGGTAGAAGGTTAGCGTTTTTTCTTCCTGGTCGAAATCGCCGCCGCGTCCCCTGTAGATCACCTGGAGAATTTCCATCAGATTTTGTTCGATGGCGAAGTGGGGAATATCAACCAGAATGTGCTTCGCACGTTTGAACGAGAGGCCGCGGCTGGCGGAGGCCGTCATGAAGACCACCTGAACGCGGTCTTGCGATTCCTGGATCTCCAGTTTATGTTTCTCAGAGATATTGGCGTGGATTTCTTGATAGTGCGTGCCGCGAACAAACTCACCCTTGCGTTGGCTCATCATGGTGATCAGTTCAGCCAGGCGCTGCTTATCCTGAATGTAGACCAGGATCTGAGCTTCTGATGAGCGCTCCATCAGCGCGGTAATATCCTCGACCAACATCTGTTGTTGCTTCTCTCGCACTATTTTGAAGTGCTCAAGGTACCTCTCTTCTTCATAAGGAAAGATATCTGCCAGAATTCGGTAGTTCACGCGGAGGGAACTGGCAGGATAGGCGTTCGCATTGATGACAGCACTTTTGCAGCGCTTGAAGCGAATTTCGTCGCGTGTCAGAGGAAATGTAGGTTGCTGTGGATCGACGCGGCGGAAGTAGATCTTATGCGGCTCATAACCAGTGTATTCCAGGTGCGATGTGATGACAGCGGTATCGACAATAGAGGCGTCGGCAACGATGATCTTCGTATTGATTCCATAGGCGGCAAGCTGGTATTTGTGGACGAAAGTGTGAATGCCCTCTAAGAATTCTGCGCCACCCTCGTCGCCGGTCACTTCATCAATCATCACAAAGAAATGGCGAAAACGCTGACCGAGCTGCCGCATTTTCTCCGGCAAGACCCTGCCGCTGGCAGTGGCCGATTTGAAGATGGTGTCCAGGTGCTGTAAGGTATTCTGGCCAGAAGAAGTGCGACGTAATGATTGAATAGCCACGGTTGCTACGATGGAAAGGGGGCGTGGTTGCGCTGAAGAAGGAGTACGAGCAGCCGGAAACGTATCTGCCAGACTTGCGGCCACACCGCTGCAGAGGCTTTTCAGTACGCCGCTTACCTGTTCACCCTTATCTATTAACAGGTTCTCCTGGATTTCTTCCAATGTTCGCAAAGAGTCTTTAAAGCGGGTGGTTTCTACTCGCTCCGCAGGCAGAAAGGAGACCCCATTGGCTTGAAATGAATCACGGCAGAGGCCTGAGAAGTAGTGGACCGTTGGGTGGGGGTGGTTTTGGCGAATGGCGAGTGAATTCGTCGTCAGGCCAAAGAAGTTGACACAGCCAGGCGCTTCACGGAATTTCTCGAAAATATCGAGATTGACCTGTTTACGCGGACTGATGTAGAGGAAGAGGAAGCCCTCGCCTTGCTGCGCGCGCGCTTTGAGAAACCGTGCAATAGCGGTAGTTTTTCCGATACCTGGATGACCGGTCAGGAAGAGATACAGATCAGGGCCAGCCAGTTCCTGGTACACGAGCGTGCTATGAATATCCCGTATCGATTGGCCTGTGTAAGCTCCCGGGGAGAGATGTTCGCGAATCTGGGGCGAAAGCAAATTAGGATGAAGAGGCGCGACTGTGTTCACGAAGTGGTCGAGTGTTTCGGTGTAGTCCAGAACATGCAGTGCATCGCCTTGTTCTGCCAGACTGAGCAGGCTGGTTGCGAACTGTTGCTCTCCTATGCGCTGAAAACTCCGATTGGCGGCCCGCTGAATCGTACCAATCACCGCCAGGCGAGCCTCGTCAATTGCTTCGTCGGAGTGGTGCTGCTGGTAAATATCGGCGCATGTTTTCAGCAGGGGTAATTGCGCGCGTTTGAGTGTCATGGCATTCATAGCGCGATCCGTATAGCCGACCACGTGAAAGCTAAGCACCGCATCGGATGCCAGAATCTGCTTCAGGAGCAGAAAGTTGTAGAAACTATAGGCATAGCTGGCGGCCTGAATAAATTTGGCAGTCTCTTTATCGCGACGTTTAAAAGCAGTAAAGTACTGCTTAATCTGGCCGGAGAGAAGTTCATGGGCGGTCGCGTCATCATTGGTATCGATGCTCAGATTCGTAAAGACACTCCGTGAGCGGAGATAGCGCATTTCGCTGAGGAGCATATTCCGCAAAGAACTCACGCGACTCAAATCATGTGTATCGCTCAACACGCGCAGGCCGAAGACCGAGAGGTCGAGGCAGATTAGGCGCCAACCTTGAGAGTCTCTGAGAAGGAGGAGCGTATCGGCGTTCAGGAATTCCCCTTTCCCCTGGTAGTGCGCCAGCTCCTGTGCATTCAGGGCGACCTCTCGTTGACCGGCGTTCGCGAATTGTGCCATGAGCGCCTCGACGGTCTCGGCGATTCCTGGTGAGGGGTGGGTGCCGAGACTATTTTTGCCACTCACGCTACACTGCAAGTAGATGATCTCCCCTTCCCAGTCTTTCCCATGACGAATGGTTTGCAGGAACTCGACCAGGAGATTGCCCCCAGCCAAGTAGCCTTTGAGGAGCAGGAAGTGTACCCAGCGTTGCAGCGTATCCCGGTCAAAGTCACTGATCGGCTTGACGAGTCGCTGTGCAGCCTCGATGAGGGGAGGCAGATGCAGACTCCTGAGTTCGTTTTCATACAGCGCACCAAAGTGGTGGGTGAGGTCCGTGCGCTGTGTGATAGCGGCTAGGAGGCCCGTATTGAAACCAAGTTCAAAGAGACGCCCCATGATCTCGGCGAAGGAGAGATCCGGTTGGTTGGAGCGCGACGGTATATCCTCAATCATAAGAGCCTTCCCTTCTTGAGATACTAGCGTTTGGTTTGTAAGACGGAACGCACCAGGGTCAGAAAGGCGAGGGAGTTGAAGCGGGTTCCGGCAAACATATGGGGAAAGATGGCGCATTTGCCGATCGAATCATTCCCAATAATCCGGCTGTAGGGATCGAGCTTAAAACGATCCGGCTTGTTTTTCTCGTAGCGCATAAAATGCAGCAGGGTCAAAAAGTCGAGCAGGGTGGTTGAGAACGAATTGGGTGCGCGCTCGCCTAACAAATCTTGCCAGATGTACTGATAGTAGGTAGTGTCCTCGTACATATTGACAAGGGTGCCGTAGGATACCACGCCGTTGTAGATGCGCTGGTCAATATCATCTTTTTTGCTGACAGTCAAGCCATTGAACACGTTAAAGAAGATGAGGGTGCGTTTACTTTTATCGGCAGCCAATTTACTCAGTTCGCCGAGGTCGTCGATATAGAGTGAATCAGGTTCCTGCGCCTGGGTCCCTTTCTGATCTGTCGACCTGCGCTGTCTGACCACATAATACTTATCGCAGAAGATCGGATACACTTTCGTGCCTTCACCCACCTGACGCATGGCTCTAATGACAGATTCATTCATGAAATACAGTTCGGTACGGGCATCGGAGGAGGGAAGGTGAAGCGTGCTGGTGTAGGGTGCCTGAGCCACATAGAGGAAGTGGCGATAGCCTTGCTGGTAGCAGGCGCGTACCTGCTCGATAATGGCCTCGGGATGTTCATACATTGGCGCAGCTTCAGCAGTTTCGGAGAAGGTAGTAAGTATACTTGCGCGGATCGAGCCATCTGTCCGACGCTCCATACCTATGACATCGCCGTAGATCGTGGAACTATAGGCGTGTGGGCTGCTTTGGTTCAGATCGGCCCTGCGGCTGGAGACGGTAATGATCGCCAGTTTGTCTAAAGAAGGGTTGGAGATCCGCACAGCCTGTGAGCTGAATGAACGTGGCAGTGCATTGTAAAGCGAGGCAAGCGCGTTGGGAAGCTTGAATCGATCTCCTTGCACGGTTGTGCGCAGATCCAGGCCCTGTGAGCTGGCTTGATAATCCTCGGCCAGCATATGCGCCAGGACCTTCGAGAAGTTATGCAAGAAGGCCTCCGTGTCGAGCTGGTTGGCATCGACGGCTTCTGGCTTCGTATGAAAACAGACAATGGGTAAGAACACTCTTCGCCGCTGCTCGTGCGGAACACTCTCATCCAGAATCAGCTTGAGGAAGAGGTAAGCGAGCAAAGTATACGTGAAACGATAGGCGAAGAGTTTGCTGGCATTGGAACCCAGCGCTGCATCTTGTTGCCGGTAGCTCAGTATCACGTTTTTATCAGGCAAGAACGAACGCTGCCGCGAGTCGGGCATTTCATTCTGAAACGGGGTAATCGCAACAGGAAGAACGAGCAGGTTATTAGTCGAGTAGGACATTGTAAATGCTTCTGGAGGCCGTTGGTCGAGGTCATAGTAGGTGGTCTCGAAGATCAAGGTAACTGGGAAGCGGCAGAGAGCCTCGCTGCCAGCGCTATCACCTTCAACCGAGACATATCTCAGCACATCTTTGCCGTCGTTTCTCTCCCAACCCTCCTGAAAGAAGTGATGGCGTGTCACGATGCTATCGAGGTCGGGGGCGAGAATTTCGCGATGCAGGCTGAGGGTGAGCGGTTCTTCATGTTTGGGTAGACCAATCTTCTGGTTGTGCAGGAAGGCAACCAGCATCTTGCGCAAAGGATCGAGGTACTGCGTTTTACTTATGCGAATATCCTGATGCAATTGTGCAAACATGGCGGTTTTCTGCTGGTCATCGTTCTCGTGCAGTATCTGCAGCAATCGGTCGGCGGCGGGTATCGGGTCGAACTGTTCGTCATTCATCCTGCTGAAAACAAACGAATAGAGTACGGCAACCCTCAGAACCTTCTCCAGGAAGCGTTGCCTCTCGCGCGCATCGGTCGCTGTCTCTTGCTCTCGTTGCTTATAGAGGGCGCTGTTCGGGTTGAGCAGGGCGAGGTAATAGTCGAAGACGGATTCGCCCTGACCGCCATGCACCTGCACAGGTCCATTGAGTTTCAGTTTCAGCCCAAAGGTAAACGTTTTTTGTGCTTTCTCGTATTCACTGTGCTCACCCAACAGTCCCTCAACCATAGTGATGATCGGCAGCATATCAAAAGCGTCAGCTCTGGTAAAGAGTTCGCGGAGGTTGAACGACGCATTCTGATAAGAAACCTGAAAATGGGAATCCTCTTTCAGAGGATCGCTGAAGTAGGCTTCCAGTTTTTGCAGCCGATTGAAGAGCGTGTGTAGAAGCGGGAGAGGACCTTTCTGAGCAGGGGCATGCCACTCCTGTATGCCCTTGTAAAGGTAGTGCAGATAGTGTAGTTGGGCGGCTCGTTGGAGACGCGCGAGCGAGTGTCTGACTAGGGCTTCACTTAGACGATTGAGATCGGAGGTAGGTTTCTGTTTCTGCCGCTCCAGTTCTTTTTGCACCCCGGTGATATCGTCTGTGTCGCATTCCTCTTGTGTCCTGAGGAACGCCAGGAGACCTTGCGTAATTTGTTCCGAAAAATCCCTGAGATGCTCCACTTGAATAGTCAACTTATGCCCTTTCAGGCACGGTTCCGCATCGGTTTTCAATGCCCTTAAATGCAGGCGTTGTTTTTTCAACGGAAAGGCTTTACTCAAGCTGGCATATTTCAGACTCGGCGTTTTAGAATCCTGAGCGAACTGATCGATGCGGGTAAATAGCTTTCGTATGTAATCGGAAAGATTTGGCGTCTGTAGCTCTTCAGGAAATGCTCTCAAAAAACGATCTCGTAATTGTGCCTGCAATTCCAAAACATCATTCGTGAAGGCTATTTTTGCATCAAGATCAGCAAAGTGCGTACTGACAAAGGCGTTTTCCCTGCGCGGTTCAAAAAGTAACTTATTTGCAGGATAGTGCGAGGCGATGTGGAACGCGATTTTATCGACATCAAAAATAATTTGTGTTTGTGAGAGAGAAAAAAGATGGTCCAGCTGTTTTTCAACAGTCTTGGTAATGGCGTTGAGCAGTTCGTGATAATTGACCTGAGCACGATTATCAGAAGTTTCCTCGAGAATATTCACAGCTTTTGATATGGTCGGGGTCATTGAATGGCCCGGCCCCCTCCTCTTCTAAAAAAATGGATTCCAGGACACCGCTCTAAGAAACTAGGGAATATCGGCGAGCATAATAGAACAAAGGTTCTATTTCTGCTTGAAAAGGACAATCATAAATCTCATACATTATAATGCATCTTGTGATGAAATTCTACAGTTAAGAGATTCGTGTCACAATATCAGGAGCACTTCAGGGAAAAACGTTGCCAAAAGATTCGATACCTTATTTACTTGGCTAAGTCGGCCTCTTTGGCCCGTCCACGAAAAATACAACGGTAAGGAGTAGACCACCAGGATTGAAGCGGCTTGGGGCTAACCTGGCGATGTTGGTCAAAGAGGTAGAGGGGGCTTGGGGCAAACCCTGACCACATCTGGATTCGTCGGTGCTAACGTTGTAAAAATCATCAGCGGGCCAAAGAGGTCATTATAGACACTGGCCGCTGGCCTTGCATGATCGACAGGGACGCCGGCAGCCCATGCCCGTTACCAGAAATGCGCTGATGAGTTAGAATAGGTGAGATGGTAGGACTAACAGTGAGGATGAACAGTATGAGCCACAACTCACCATCGAGCACAACGCCACGACCGACCATGACCCGCCCCTGGCTGAAAACGTATCATGAGGCCAGGCGGCAACGGACGGTCGATCTGGTGAAAGCTACGGTTGATCGTCTTCTTACCGATGGGCAGGCGGTCACGCTGGAAGCCATCTGTACCCGTTCGCACGAGGTGGACCCGGAAGGTCGTGGTATCAAGAAAGCTGGGATTCTTGGGAATGAGGAAGCGCATGCTTACTACCGCAAACATAGCGTGACCTACCGGAGCGGTCGAGGACAGCAGCGGCGCAAAAGCAAGGTCCATGTCTCCATGCAACCCTTGCGCATTGACCCAGACCGTGACATCCAACGCGTTCGCCAACGGTACCTGCAGCAAACCAAGGTGGATCTGGTCGAGCGGTTGCTCGTCGTCGAGCAAGAGTATGCAACTTGCCAAAACCAATTGGCTCGTCTCCAGTTTGAGTCGCTCGACCTACAACAACGTTTGGAAGAGGTAGAGCGCAAAAACCAACCTTCCTCATCGAGAAGGGGTAAAAAGGAGAGCAGAGCAACACCCTCTCAGCACGCTATTCAAGAAAGTCATCACGAGCCTTGACAAGGGCAGCCAGCCGTAGCACAATGAGCGACTAAATGAGCAGAAAAGGGTTTTTTGTTCTCGCAGCGGTCATGGAAAGGATTGAAGGAACCGTGTCATCATCTGACGCCGAAGTTCGACGGGGATACTCACCCACGGAACATTTGCAGGGGATTGTGGAGCGGGTCACATACCATGCCGAGGATTCCGGCTACACGGTCGCACGACTCAAGGTGCTCTCGGCCCACGATCTGATCACCATTGTGGGCAGCTTTCCTGACATCCACGCAGGCCAAACCCTGCGTCTCACGGGGTATTATCGCGAACATGCCAAGTACGGCCAGCAGTTCCAGGTTGTGTCAGCGCAGGAAACCAAACCAGCGACCCTTACGGGCCTGGAAAAATACCTGGGCAGCGGTCTCATCAAAGGAATCGGCCCCGTCATCGCCAAACGCATTGTTAAGCACTTCGGCCTGGACACGCTGGAGATCATCGAGCAGTCGTGCTCCCGCCTCATTGAAGTGCCTGGCATTGGCGAGCGGCGCGTGGCCATGATCGAGCGCGCTTGGGCCGCACAAAAGGCGATCAAGGAAGTGATGCTCTTTCTGCGCGGCCATGATGTCTCGACCACCTATGCGGTCAAAATCTACAAAGCATATGGGGACCAGGCCATTGAAATCGTCTCAAAGAATCCCTACCAACTCGCGACCGATATCTATGGCATCGGGGTGCGCCGCTTCGGTGCACATGAGATACCGCCCAAAGGGCGGAGAGGGTGAGAGCAATGACCTCTAGGACGATGCCTTACTTAGCGGGGAAACCCAAAGAGGACAACAGCATGGCATTAAAGTGGCTAAGCCCGAAGGTATGTAGGGTGAAGTGCTGCAAGTCCTGTATGCATGGTGAAGCTGTGTTTGCTGAACCCAAGTTTCCAACGGTGCAACCGTACGCCCGTCGCAGCATACCTGAAGCGACGACATCGCAAAGGCACAGGGAAACCGATACTGTGCTAAATACACTGATGTAACCAGAGTCAGTGGAACGCTCTCTACGATGAGTACCCGGTAATGAACGGGGCAAGGAAACGAACGGGCACCTACACATGATGAGTTCATTCCAAGCCGGCGTAGCATATCCAGGTGTGGTATAGCCCTCTGCGGACGACGCAATCAGACCATTTACGTTGCCATTGGCGTCATGAAGAATGGAACGGGCATACGGATCCATGCTCCAGAGCGGATGATCGGCCGGATGATACACCACAAACGTATAGTATTGGCCAATCGTATATGGCGGGTGTTCCTTGATCTGGGAGAACGTAGAGAATAGACGTGATTGATCGCCTTACAAATGCTTCATAGTTACCTTCGTCCATCCATTTCTCTTTCTGCGCATCTGCTCCTTTTTCTCTGCAACACTTCTCTCCAAAAACCCGCTACACCTATCTCTCCTTCGCGCCCGGGATTCCGCTACACTCAGGAATGTCATGCACCGGGCGATCCCAGGCAGGAAGGAGTCTATCTCAGGTATGTTTCCAGATCAGTTCATTCGTAAAAGTGGCGCTGCCGATGAGCAGCATGCTTCCAGGGGTGAGCAACAAGCATCGTCTCGCCGTCTCCTTTGGCGCTATCGGGCCTGTATCCTGCTTGTCCTGACCTTCTTCGGACTGCATCTGCTGGCTGCTGGATCTGGTGCGGGCAAAGGAGATACCCTGTCGGTGCAGCATGATTCACCCGGCCATGCGCCAGTCCAGATGAGCCTTGCTGCCAGATCCGGTATGACGCCAGCGGTCGGCATGGGAGCTGGTGCCTCCTCCGGCGAGAGGACGGGCGCAACCGCCCAGGCGGTATGTCTCAACCCACTCGATGTCAGCTGCTGGTTGCAGAACGCCGCCCAGTGGGTGGCCCAGCAGCTCATGAACGCGCTGCAGCCCGTGATCGGGGCCATCATGAACAGCCCGCTCAACATCCTGACCCAGACGCCACCTGCCGACACCTATCAGAACCCCACCGTGCTCACCTG
>Ga0070708_100001598_pt1 | contig 17359 bp, 15 predicted proteins | sample KBSK5503metaG_FD_65469 | JGI IMG/M metagenome (GOLD analysis project Ga0070708, IMG submission 65469) | Corn, switchgrass and miscanthus rhizosphere microbial communities from Kellogg Biological Station, Michigan, USA - KBS K5-50-3 metaG | ecosystem: Host-associated > Plants > Roots >... | reverse complement strand
ATCGACCGCGACGCCGAATGGCGCGAGGTCTGCCTGGGCTGCCGGCGTGCCGGAGGCACCGCCGACGCTCTCGCCGTGTCGCGCCTGGCCCTGGTCCATCTCCACGGGCTCTCCGGTCGGGAGGCCACGCTCGATTTGATGCTGTCCGCCCCTGCGTCGCCCGTCGCCTTGGCCGTGGCCCGGTCCCCCGAAGCGGCGCCGATCGTCCAGGTCCGTCTGGGAGAGTCGCCACAGCGGATCCGTATGACCCTCGCCGCCGGTGAGCACGACGTCGACGTGTGGCTGCGCGCGACTTCGACCCACGGGCTGCCCATGCTGCTCCAGCGCGTCGTGCTCGAACGCGAGGTCCGCGCGTCGGACCGCCTGCGTCAGGTCCTGCCCCTCGGCGTCGGCCTGGCCGTCCTCCTGCTGCTGGCGCGCCGCCTGCCCGTGGGCATCGCGCTCGCGTTCGCGCTGGCCTCGCTCGCCTGCGCGGTGCTGGCCATTCAGGCGCTCCATGACCCGGTGGCGCTGCTGGAATTCAAGGCCGCGCCACGCCAGCGCGCGCAGACCGCGCTGGTCGCGCTCCTCGCCGTGGCCGCCCTCTGGCGCACGCCCGGCCGGCCACTCGCGTTCACGACCGTGGCCCTGGCCGGTTGGCTGCTCTTCCTGCCGACCGCCCGTCACGGGCTCGTCTCCGACGACTTCCTGTGGGCGCGCGAATGGACGTTCGCGGACGTCGCTTCTGCCTTCGTGGGACCCGAGGATCCCGCCGGCGCATCGAACACGTACTATCGGCCGCTCTCGACCCTGTCCCACGCGACGGACGCGTGGATCTGGGGCGATCGCGTGGCGGGCTACCACGTGACGAACCTGGTGCTGCAGGCGCTCGTGGGCGCGGTCGCCCTGCTCCTGCTGGAGAGGCTTGGCCTCTCGCGCCGCGCGGCGCTCCTCGGCGCCCTCGCCTGGACGGCCCATCCCATGGCGTCCTCGGCCGTGGCCTGGGCGAGCCAGCGCACCGACCTGATCGTTTCCGTCTTCTACCTGTCCAGCCTGGCCCTGCTGCTGTCGCCGCTCGGGGCCCGCACGTGGCCCCCGCTCGTGCCGGCGCTCCTGGCCCTGGGCAGCAAGGAGATCGCGATCTCGCTCCCCGCGGTCGCCACGCTCGCCGTCTGGTTGGCGCTGCCCGGCGAGGAGCGAAAGGAGCGGCTGCGGGCGCTGGCCGCGCTCTGGGCGCTGGCCCTCTCGTATCTGGTCTGGTGGGTCTACCTCTTCCCGGACAAGGCGCTGGCGAAGCTCTTCCCCGAGCCGCGAGCGGCGCGCGAACCGGGGATCGGGATCGCGCGCGGCATCGCCGACATCTATACCCAGGTCTTTGCCCCGCTGGGCTACGAACGCTGGTGGAACCGAGTCGCCCCCGTGGCTCCCGTCCGCCTCGGCGTCGTGGTGGCGGTGGCGCTCCTGGTCTTCCTCGCCTGGCGCCGAGCCCGAAACCGTCCGCGCCACCCCTGGGCGGCGGCCGCCCTCTCCGTCGCGTGGCCGGGGCTGGTGTGCCTGCCCCTGTTCGGCATCGGCCTCGTGGACGTCTATCGTCTGGGGTTCCTGCTCTGCTTCGCCTTCGCGATCGCGGCGGCGGCCGCCGGCCACGCTCTCGAGAAGCGCAGCGAACGGCTGATCCTGGTGGCCGCCGTGGTCGTCCTCGTCTGGCTCGCGCCGCTCGCCCTCGAGGCCGCCGACGAGTGGGGTCCCGGCGGCTTCTACTACGAGATGTCGCTGAGCCTGACGCGGCGCGGCGAGGACTGGCTGGCGGTCTTCGCCCCGCGCGGCCGCGCCCGCTTCTGGGCGGAGTACGAGGCGCGCGAGCACATCCTCGAGGCGTGGAAGCTCATCGACCCGGAGGGACCTACTTCGTCCAGCGCGCGAAGTCCTTCGCGTGATAGGTGAGGATGATATCCGCGCCCGCGCGGGCGATGGAGACGAGCGTCTCCTTCGCCACGCGTTCCTCGTCGATCCAGCCGCGCGCCGCGGCCGCCTTCACCATCGCGTACTCCCCGGAGACGTTGTAGGCGGCCACGGGCACGTCGACGAGTTCGCGCACCGCGCGGATGACGTCGAGGTAGGCCAGGGCGGGCTTGACCATCACCATGTCCGCGCCTTCTTCGAGGTCCAGCCGGACCTCGCGCAGCGCTTCCCGGGCATTGGCCGGATCCATCTGATAGCCACGACGGTCGCCGAACTGCGGCGCGGAGTCGGCCGCTTCGCGGAACGGCCCGTAGTAGGCGGAGGCGTACTTCGCGGCGTAGGACAGGATGGGAATGCCGCTGAAGCCGTCCGCGTCGAGGGCCGTTCGAATGGCACCCACGCGGCCGTCCATCATGTCGGAGGGCGCAACCACGTGTGCCCCCGCGCGCGCGTGCGAGACCGCCATCCGGGCCAGGAGGCCGAGGGTGGGGTCGTTCTGCACCTCACCGCCTTCGACGAGCCCGCAATGCCCGTGCGAGGCGTACTCGCAGAGGCAGACGTCGGTCATCACGATGAGGTCGCGGCACTCGGCGCGGATGGCCCGCACCGCCTTCTGGACGACGCCGTCCTCGGCGTATCCCTGGCTGCCCTGCGCGTCCTTGGCCGAGGGCAGGCCGAACAGGATCACTCCGCCGATCCCGAGGCTCTCCACCTCGTGCGCCTCGCGCGCGGCCTGGTCCGCGGAGAGGTGAAAGCAGCCGGGGAGAGAGGAGATCTCCTTGCGGACGCCTTCGCCGGGGGCGACGAACAGGGGATAGACCAGGCGTTCCGGCGTGAGGCGCGTCTCGCGCACCATGCCGCGTAGCCGCTCCGTGCTCCGTAACCGCCGGGGCCGCTGGGTGGGGAACGTCATGGGGGGGTCTGGGGAGTACGGCGCAGCACCCCCCAGCTTGACAGGCGATGATGGCGACGAATCTCCCGCTCATTCGTCATCGTCATCGCCGTAAAAGAACTCGTTCGAGCACCGCTTGGAGCAGAAGTGGCGGCCGAAGGCGTGAGTCGAGCAGCTTTCGCAGGTCCACCGGAAGCAGATCGGGCACTTCTGGAGAAGCTTGTCCAGCTCACTTGCGTTGCAGGAGAAGCACTCCACGGCCGCGAAGTATACACCGCGCGAACGCGCGCTCTCTCCTTAACTTATGAGCGGCGCAGCGATCGTAGTACACTGTTCCGGGTAGAGTTATCGCCGAGCCGTAGTCCGTGGCGGTGTAGCTCAGTTGGTTAGAGCACGCGGCTCATATCCGCGGCGTCCGGGGTTCAAGTCCCTGCACCGCCACCATTTCCCTACCCGGAGGAGGAAGCCTTCGCCGTGAGGCGTACCGCTCTCCAGTCCGGCGTCGTCCAGGCCCTCCGGAGCCTTGGGCATCCGTCCGCCGGGCAGCGCGTGGTGGTCGGCCTCTCCGGCGGGGCCGATTCCGTGGCCCTCCTCGACGTCATGGCCGCGCTGGCCCGCCACCGCGGCTTCACCGTGGTGGCGGCCCATCTCGATCACGCTCTGCGGCCGGACTCCGCCGACGATGCGGCGTTCTGCCGCGACCTTTGCGCCGCCCTGGGTGTTCCGTTCCGGACCGAGCGCAAGGATGTCGCCGCCCGACGGCGCGCGGAGGGCGGAGGGCTGGAGGAAGCCGCCCGCGGCGAGCGTCACGCCTTCCTGCGCCGGGTCAAGGACGAGGAGGGCGCGACCTGGATCGCGCTCGCGCACACACGTGACGACCAGGCGGAGACGGTGCTGCTGCGCCTCCTGCGCGGGGCCGGTGCCCTCGGCCTTTCCGCCATGCGGCCGTGTGCGGGCGACCTGCTGCGGCCGATGCTGGCCCGGTCGCGCCGCGACGTCCTCGATCATCTGGCCGCGCGCTCACTGGCCTGGCGCGAAGACCCGAGCAACGCCGACGTCTCGATCGCGCGCAATCGCGTGCGCCACGAGCTGATCCCGTATCTCGAGCGGCACTTCAACCCCGCCGTCCGCGAGGCACTGGCCCGTTCGGCGGCGCTGCTGGCCGAGGAATCGGATGTCCTGGCTTCGGTCGCGGGCGACGAGGTGCTGACGCTGGAAGGGTTGCGATCCGCCCCCCGCGCCGTCGCGCGGCTGACCGTGCGCCGCGCCGTGCAGGACGCGGGCGGTCTGCGTGGCGTCGGCCTCAAGCACGTCGACGCGATCCTCGACCTCGCCGCCACCCCGGCCCCCTCCGGCCGCCGGGTCGCGCTGCCTGGCGGACGCGAGGCCGTCTTCCATTTCGACCAGGTGCGGATCGCGCGCCGCCGCGCGCCGTCCGCGCCGTTCGCGCTGCCCCTCCGCGTCCCCGGGACGGTCGCATTGCCCGACGGAAGCCGCCTCCTGGCCCGCGCCGCCCGGGGTCCCGCCGTCTCGAATGGCACCGCCGCCGTGGTCGCCGTCCCGGACGGTCCCCTCGTGGTGCGGACGCGCCGGCCCGGTGATCGCGTGCGCGCCGCGGGCCGCGACGTGAGCCTCAAGCGGTTCCTCGTGGATCGCCGCGTGCCGGCCCAGGAACGGGGCGCGCTTCCGCTGCTGGCCGCCGGCCACCGGGTCCTGTGGGTACCGGGACAGCGGATCGACGGCGCGGATGCGGGGGCGCGGCAGTTCGTCCGTCTGGAGCTGCAGCCACCCAGTCCGTTGGTGGCCGCTGAGCTCCCGAGCGGGAGACACCACTGATGGACAAGCCGGAGGTCCTCTTCACGCCCGAGCAGATCGCGGCTCGCATCCGGCAGATCGGCAGCGAGGTGGGGCGGGACTTCGACGGCAAGGAGATCTGCGTCGTCGGCCTCATCAAGAGCTGCATGGTGTTCATGGCCGACCTCGTCCGCGCCATCCCCCTGGACATGACCTGCCATTTCCTGCGCGTCTCGTCGCTGCGCGAGGGATCGGCGGGGGGACCGGCGCGGACGGACATCGTCTACACCACGGAAATCGCCTACGAGGACCGGCACATCCTTTTGCTCGACGACATCATCGATACCGGGATAACCTTGAATTTCCTCCTGGACCACATCCGGGAGCGCCGTCCGCGGAGCCTCAAGGTCGCCGCCTTGATCGACAAGCCGGCCGACCGCAAGATCGAAGTGCAGGTCGATTGGGCGGCCTTCACCCTCAAGGAACCGGTCGGGGAGCGCTTTCTCGTCGGCTACGGATTGGACTATGCAGAGCGATACCGGGGGCTGCCTTACATCGGGACCATACCGCGCCCGGACAAGCCGGGCGAGGGGCGCACGATCAGCATCGCCCCCGGAAGGTAACGGGGTCGCACTCATGGATCGGGAGCCCGGGAGGGCTGGAAAGTGAACGCTACGTTCAAGACGGTCATGCTGTGGATGTCGCTGCTGGTGGTCATCTTCCTGGCCTGGCATTTCGCCCAGATCCAGAAGAAGGAGACCTCGCTGAAGTTCAGCGAGTTCATGACCCAGGTGGACGCGGAAAAGGTGCAGGACGCGACCATCGTCGGCTACGACATCAAGGGGCACTTCACCAGCCGTGAGCCCTTCCGCACCACCGCGCCTCCGGACTTCCCGGACTACATCAAGGCGCTGCTGGCCAAGAAGGTCCAGGTCACGGTGGAGCGCGACCAGACACCGGCCTGGGCCAACATGCTCATCTCGTGGGCCCCGTTCCTGCTCCTCATCGGCTTCTGGGTCTTCTTCATGAGGCAGATGCAGAGCGGCGGCAACAAGGCCCTCTCCTTCGGCAAGTCCAAGGCCAAGCTGCTCGCCTCGCAGCAGAAGAAGGTCACGTTCAAGGACGTGGCCGGGGTGGACGAGGCCAAGGAAGAGCTGCAGGAGATCATCGAGTTCCTGCGCGAGCCCCAGAAGTTCCAGAAGCTGGGCGGCCGCATCCCCAAGGGCGTCCTCTTGATGGGCCCCCCGGGGACGGGCAAGACCTTGCTCGCCCGCGCCATCGCCGGCGAGGCCAACGTGCCCTTCTTCTCGATCTCGGGCTCGGACTTCGTGGAGATGTTCGTGGGCGTGGGCGCCTCGCGCGTCCGCGACCTGTTCGAGCAGGGCAAGAAGAACGCGCCCTGCATCATCTTCATCGACGAGATCGACGCCGTCGGCCGTCATCGCGGGGCCGGCCTGGGCGGCGGCCACGACGAGCGCGAGCAGACCCTGAACCAGCTCCTCGTGGAGATGGACGGGTTCGAGAGCAACGACGGCGTCATCCTGATCGCGGCCACCAACCGGCCCGACGTGCTCGATCCCGCGCTCCTGCGCCCGGGCCGTTTCGACCGCCGGGTCGTGGTCTCGCGCCCCGACGTGCGCGGCCGCGAGGGCATCCTGCAGGTCCACACGCGCAAGATCCCGCTGGCGGAGGACGTCGACATCTCCGTGCTGGCGCGGGCGACGCCGGGCTTCTCGGGCGCGGACCTCGCCAACCTCGTGAACGAGGCCGCGCTCCTGGCGGCGCGGCGCAACCAGAAGTTCGTGACCATGGCCGACTTCGAGTCCAGCAAGGACAAGGTCCTCATGGGGGCCGAGCGCAAGTCGATGATCATCACGGACGAGGAGAAGCGCCTCACCGCCTTCCACGAGGGCGGCCACGCCCTGGTGGCCGCGCTCCTGCCCCACACCGACCCGCTGCACAAGGTCACGATCATCCCGCGCGGGATGGCCCTCGGCCTCACCCAGCAGCTCCCCACCGAGGAGAAGCACAACTACACGAAGGAGCAGCTCCAGAGCCGCATCGCGGTCTGCATGGGCGGCCGCATCGCGGAGGACATGGTGTTCGGCGAGATCTCCACCGGCGCCCAGAACGACATCGAGCAGGCCACGGAGATGGCGCGCAAGATGGTCTGCGAATGGGGCATGAGCGAGACGCTCGGCCCCCTCACCTACGGCAAGAAGGAAGAGCAGATCTTCCTGGGCAAGGAGTTCAACCGCCACCAGGACTACTCGGAGGCGACCGCGCTCAAGATCGACGCCGAGATCAAGCGCATCGTGACCGAGCAGTACGAGCGGGCGCAGCGCACCCTCGTCGACAACCGCGAGGTGCTCAACCGGATCGCGGAGGCGCTGCTCGAGCACGAGGTGCTGGACGCCGAGCAGCTCAAGGCGCTCGTGGAGGGGCGGCCCATCGAGGTCCGCGTCCGCACCCCTACGCCGACCGCGCCGCCGCCCCGGGAGGGCAAGATCGAGCACGAGGGCGGACGCGCCGGCGGCATCCTGCCGCCGCCCATGCCCGCGCCGAAGCCTACGTCCTAGGAATCTCGACGCCGGCCCCGCCGGCCTTCGTGCCCGCTCCTGGGGCGTCGAGATTCCTGAAGGAGGCGCGATCGACGCACGGGGCCCCAGGCGACCGTACGGGCTCACCCTGCGGGGGAGCGCGACCGTCCTCGGAGAGAGGACCTGGGTCATGGGTGTGCTCAACGTGACCCCGGATTCCTTCTCCGACGGTGGCCGGTTCGCCTCTCCGGAGGCCGCGGTCGCGCGCGGGATCGCCCTCTTCGAAGCGGGCGCGGACGTCGTGGACGTGGGCGGGGAATCCACGCGCCCGGGCGGCGTGCCCATGGATCCCGAGGCGGAGATCGCGCGCGTCGTCCCCGTCATCGAAGGGTTGCGCGGCCGCGGGCCCGGGCTCCTCTCCGTCGACACGACCAAGGCGTCGGTCGCCGCGGCCGCCCTCGACGCCGGCGCCGACCTCGTCAACGACATCAGCGGCTTTGCCTTCGATCCGGGTCTGGCCCGCCTGGTCGCGCGCCGGGGCGTGCCCGCGGTGCTCATGCACCTCCGCGGCGACTTTCTCTCGATGCACCGCGATCCGTCCTACGCGGACGTCATGGCGGAGGTCGTCGCGGAGCTGGGCCAGGCCGTCGGGCGCGCGGAGTCCGCGGGCGTCCCGCGCGCGCAGGTGATCGTCGACCCCGGCATCGGGTTCTCCAAGGCCGCGCCGCACAGCCTGGAGGTCATCCGGCGGCTCTCCGAGCTCGCCGTCCTCGACCAGCCCGTGCTGGCCGGCCCGTCGCGCAAGAGCTTCATCGGCCGCGTGCTCGACCTGCCCGTGGGCGAGCGCCTGATGGGCACGGCGGCGGCGGTGGCGGCCTGCGTGCTGGGCGGCGCGCACGTCGTGCGCGTCCACGACGTCGCGCCCATGATCCAGGTCGTGCGGATGTGCGACGCCATCCGCGGGGAGCGGTCTTCAGCCAACCAGCCAGACGGTGGCTGCCGCGCAGGCGTCCTCGCTCCGCGCTCCGCTGCGGAAAACGCATGATCTCCCGCGCCGTCGGCTGGTTCACGACCGTCGAGCCGAGCTGGCTCGACCTCATCGACATCCTCATCGTCGCCTTCCTCATCTACCAGCTCCTGCAGTTCATCCGCGGGACGCACGCCGTGCAGATGGCGCTGGGCGCGCTGGTGCTGGTGCTGCTCTACTGGCTCTCCCAGCTCCTGCACCTGGAGACGGTGAACTGGCTGCTGCGCACGTTCATGCCGTACCTCGTCTTCGGCATCATCGTGGTGTTCCAGTCGGAGATACGAAAGGTGCTGGCCGAGCTCGGCAAGACGCCGCTGCCCGGCGTGTTCGGCTCGCCGCGCACGGAGGAGGTCATCGACGAGGTCGTGCTGGCCGCGACCACCCTGGCCGCCCAGCGCACGGGCGCGATCGTCGTCGTCGAGCGCGACATGGGCCTGCGGAGCTACATCGAGACGGGCATCGCCCTCGACGCCTACGTGACCTACGACCTGCTCATCAGCATCTTCAATCCGGGCACGCCCCTGCACGACGGGGCGGTGATCATCCAGGGCAACCGCGTGGCCGCCGCCGCCTGCTTCCTGCCCCTGACCGTGAACCCGCAGCTCAGCCGCGAGCTGGGCAGCCGGCACCGCGCCGCCATCGGGGTCACCGAGGACACGGACGCGCTGGCCGTCGTGGTTTCGGAGGAGACGGGCGTGATCTCGCTGGTCGTGGGCGGCCGCATCCGCCGCGAGCTGGAGGCCGCTTCCCTCAAGTCCGCGCTCCTCGACGTCCTGGAAGTGGAGCAGGCGCCCCAGCCGGCGGCCACGCCCGCCCCCGGCGTCCCCGCGCGCGAGAAATAAGTCATGAACGGGATGCAGCGGACGAGGCACGCCGCGGAAGACGCCTCGCCGCTGATCCCGGGGACCGACTGGGGACTCGCCTGAAATGCGAATGCTGCTGGAGAACATCCCGCTGAAGCTGGTGAGCCTGGGCCTGGCCACCATGCTTTGGTTCGTCATCGCCGGGGAGAAGACGTCGGAGATGGGAGTCTCCGCGCCCCTCGAGCTGCAGAACTTCCCCAAGGACCTGGAGGTGACGGGCGAGCCCGTGGACAACGTCGAGGTGCGTCTCCGCGCCTCGCCCGGGATCATCCAGCGCATCGGGCCGGGGGACGTCTCCGCGCAGCTGGACCTGGCCGGGCTGCAGGAGGGGGAGCACATCGTCCACCTCACCGACAAGTCGATCCGCATGCCTTTCGGGGTGAAGGTCGTCAAGATCACGCCCTCGATCTTGACCCTCAGCCTCGAGCGCACGGTGCAGAAGGTCGTGCCCGTGCGCCCGCGCCTGGTCGGACGGCCGGCGGCGGGCTTCGAGGTCGGCGAAGTCCGGGCGGATCCGGCGGAGGTGCGCATCGCCGGCCCGCGCAGCCGCGTGCAGGCGGTGGAGAGCGCGTTCACGGAGCCGCTCTCGATCGAGGGGGCGCAGGCGGGCGTCAGCGACGTGGTGAACATGGGCCTGGACGACCCGCTGCTGCGGGTCCTGGGCAGCCCCCGCGTGCGCGCCACCGTGCGCATCCGTGAAGAGGAGGGTGAACGCGCGGTCGAAGGCGTGCCCGTCGAGGTGCACGGCGGCGAGGCCTCGCTTCGCCCGGCGTCGGTGCGCGTGGTCGTGACCGGCCCCGCGTCTCTCCTGCGCACGCTGTCGACCGCCGACCTGCACGCCTCCGTCGACCTGGCCGCGGCGCCGGGCGGCGAGAGCCCGGCCGTGACCGTCGATCTCGCCCCCGGCCACGCCGGCCTGCGCGTGAAAGAGGTCTCCCCGCCGTCGGTCACCGTGCGCGCCAATCGCGGCGGCGCGCGCAGCGCGCCGCCGCGATAATATCGCCCGATGGGTCGATTCTTCGGGACCGACGGCATCCGCGGTCGGGCCGGCGAAGCGCCGCTCGACCCCGCGACCGTGCAGAAGATCGGCCGCGCGATCGTGCGCGCCCTCGGCATCTCCGAGCCGCGCGTGCTCATCGGCCGCGACACGCGCGAGAGCGGTCCCGGAATCGAGCAGCACCTCGCCGCCGGCCTCGCCGCCGAAGGCGCCCACCCGGAGTCGGCGGGGGTCATCCCGACGCCCGCGATCGCGCATCTCGCTCGGCAGCGCAGCGGCCTCCGGCGCCGCGGCTATCACCTGGGCGTCGTGATCTCCGCATCCCACAATCCCTACCAGGACAACGGCATCAAGGTGTTCGGGGGCGCGGGCCGCAAGTTCAGCACCGACCTCGAGGACCGCACGGAAGCGATCATCGCGGAGCTGGAAGGACACCCGATGGGGGAGGCGCGCGGTGTCGAGCAGCGCGACCTCGCCCGCCCCTATCTCGGCCACTTGAAGCGCTCGTATGGCGGCCCGTCGCTGAAGGGCATGCACCTCGTCGTGGACTGCGCCAACGGGGCGACGTCCTTCCTGGCCGGCCGCGTGCTCACGGAGCTGGGCGCGCGCGTCACCGCCATCAACGACCAGCCGGACGGCCGCAACATCAATCGCGAGTGCGGGGCCACGCATCCCGAGTGCGTCGCCGGACGCGTCAAGGAGGTGGGAGCTGACCTCGGCCTGGCCTTCGACGGCGACGGTGATCGCTGCATCCTGGCCGACGCGACCGGGCGGGTGGTGGACGGCGACCACGTGCTGTTCCTGACCGCGCGGCACCTGAAGGCGAAGGGCGCGCTCAAGGGAGGCGCGGTGGTGGCCACGGTCATGAGCAACGTGGGGCTCGAGATCGCGCTCGGCCAGGCGGGCATCCCGCTCGTGCGCACGGCGGTGGGAGATCGCAACGTCCTGGAGGAGATGGAGCGCCGCGGCGCGAACCTGGGCGGCGAACAGAGCGGCCACGTGATCTTCCTCGACCACGAGCCCACCGGCGACGGCCTCCTGACCGGACTCAAGGTGCTGGAGGTGGTCGGGGCCACGCGCCGCCCCCTGCACGAGCTGGCCGCGGAGCTCGTCGTCTACCCGCAGGTCCTGCTCAACGTACGCGTGCGCGAGCGCGCGGACATCGAGGGCATTCCGGAGATCAAGCAGCATCTCGATCGCGCGCGCTCGGCCCTCGACGGGCGCGGGCGGCTCGTGGTGCGCTACTCGGGGACGGAGCCGCTGCTGCGCGTCATGGCCGAAGGTCCCGACGAAGCGGAGGTGCGTTCGCTGGCGCATGCGATCGCGGACGCAGTCCAGGCCCGCCTGGGCGACGTGAGACCGGATCTCCGCCAAGGTGACGGCCGCGGGCCGTGAGCGAGGAGTTCCCGGTGCTCCCGCACCCAATGGCGGAGGCTTCGGATCACCGTGTCGACTGCGGAAGACGCCGACGGCTCGCGCGTGTTGCTGTTGAAGTCGGCGAAGCTCGATCCCGCGGTCACCCGCACGGTCAAGGCATAGTCGCGTCCGTCGATCCGTCCCACCGCGACGTCGGTGACGCGTTCTCCAATCGCGCCCCCTTGGACCCCGGCCGGCTTCTTCGGTGTCCGGCGCTCCGAGTGCTCGGTGCCGGACTCGCGGTGCACCGCCGCCTCACGGATCTCGAGGCGCGCGTCGGCGTCGGCTTCGTCGGCGACGAGCACCACCTCGGCGAGCTTGCCCACCCGCCCCCGGAATCGCTCGCGAAGCCGCCGGCCCTCGCGCACCGCCGCCTCTCCGGTCGGCGTCAGCTCGGGAGCGACGGGTTCCTCGCGATCGTCGAGGAAGAGTCGGAGCGGACGCGGCTCGGTGGTGAGGAGCGGCGCCGTCGGGCCGACGAGGATGAGGCCGAGGGCGACGTCGGCGAGACCCCTCATTCTTCCTTCATACTCGCGCACCTGGCCGTTCGCAAGGGCTCGCGGCCGCTATACTCCAGTCATGGTGCGCCTCGGCGTCAACGTCGACCACGTCGCCACCGTCCGCCAGGCGCGCCGCGTCCCGGACCCCGATCCCGTGCAGGCGGCCGTGCTGGCCGAGCTGGGGGGCGCGGACGGAATCACCGTCCATCTCCGCAGCGACCGCCGCCACATCCAGGACCGCGACGTCGAGGTCCTGCGCCAGGTCGTGAAGACGCGGCTGAACCTGGAGATGGCCTCCACCCAGGAGATGCTCAAGGTCGCCCTCACCATCAAGCCCGATCAGGTGACGCTGGTGCCGGAGCGGCGCGAGGAGCTGACCACGGAGGGGGGCCTGGACGTGGTCCTCAACGCGGTGCAGCTGAGGCCCACGATCAAGATGCTGGAAGAGGGCGGCATCCACGTGAGCCTGTTCGTCGATCCCGATCTCGAGCAGGTGAAGGAGTCGCATCGCATCGACGCCCGCGCCGTCGAGCTCAACACCGCCGCCTACGCCGACGCCCGCGACGCCCGCTCGCGCGAAACCGCCCTGCGCAAGGTCGTCGACGCCGCGCGCCTCGGGGTCAAGCTGGGGATGGCCGTGCACGCCGGGCACGGCCTCACCTACCACAACGTCGGGCCCATCGCCCGCCTGCCGGAGATGACCGAGCTCAACATCGGCCACAACATCGTGGCGCGGGCCCTGCTGGTCGGGATGGAGCGCGCGGTGCGGGAGATGGTCGAGGTGCTGCGCCGCTGAGCGACGATTGACCGGGCCCGCGAAGTCCCGCTATCCTTGGTCCTTACACGCGATGACCGACGCGGCCCTGAGCCGGGCCGCGGTGCCGGGAGACAAGATGCCGCTGGAGGCCTTCGGGCAGACGGACGTCGGACGCCGACGCAAGCTCAACGAGGACAACTACCTCGTCAAGCCGGAGACGAACCTCTACGCGGTCTGCGACGGGATGGGCGGGCACAACGCCGGTGAGGTCGCCTCGAAGATGGCCATCGAGACGCTCGAGGCCTTCATTCGCAAGAGCGCGGGCGAGGAGAAGGACATCACCTGGCCGTACGGCCTGGAGGCGCACCTTTCGTTCGAGGCCAACCGCCTGAAGACGGCGGTCAAGCTCGCCAACAAGAAGGTCTTCAAGTCCGCCGACAACCGTGAGGACTACACGGGCATGGGCACGACGCTCGTGGCCGCCATCGTGTCGGGGAAGGTCGTCACCATCGGCTCCGCCGGGGACAGCCGGGCCTACCTGTTCCGTCGAGGCGAGCTCAAGCAGCTGACCCGCGACGACTCCTGGGTCTCCGCGGCCTGGGCCGAAGGCATCCTGACCCACGACGAGATCGACCGTCACCCCCTGCGCAACGTCATCACCAAGGCGGTGGGGGCCAAGGAGGAGATCGAGCTCGAGACCGTCGAGCACCAGCTCGAGAAGGGCGACGTGATCATGCTCTGCTCGGACGGCCTGCACTCGATGATCAACGACGAGGCCATTCTCAAGACGGTCACGCCCTTTCCGGCGACGCTCCCGGCCGCGGCGCAGAAGCTCATCGACGCCGCCAACGAGGCGGGGGGGAAGGACAACGTCTCCGTCGTCCTGCTCCGCTACACGGAGTAGCCCCCGGGTGGCCCGCAGGGGCTGACCCACCATGGCCACCTTCGGCCGCTACGAGATCCTCGGCAAGCTGGGCGAAGGCGCCATGGGCGTCGTCTACCGGGCGCGAGACACCGCCATCGGCCGCGTGGTCGCCCTCAAGATGCTCTCCGCGGAGCTCGGGGACGAGGACGAGCTGCACAAGCGCTTCCGCCGGGAAGCGGAGGCCATCGGGCGCCTGAGCCACCCCTGCATCGTGACCGTCTTCGACCTCGGCGAGTCCGACGGCCAGCTCTACATGGCCATGGAGCTGCTCGAGGGGGACGACCTGCGCTCGCTCATCGAACGGCGGGTCGAGGTTCCCCTGGCCGACCGCGTGCGCATCCTCGTCCAGATCTGCGAAGGCCTGGCCTACGCGCACTCCCGTGGCGTGGTGCACCGCGACATCAAGCCCGCGAACATCGTGGTCACCTCCGCCGGCCGCGTGAAGATCCTCGATTTCGGGCTGGCCCGCGTGGCCACGCGCGCCACCATCACGCGCAAGGGGATGATCCTCGGCACCCCCGACTACATGGCGCCCGAGCAGGCGATGGGCAAGCTGGTGGACCGCCGTTCGGACGTCTTCTCCGCGGGGTCGGTGTTCTACGAGTTCCTGACCGGGGAGAAGCCGTTCAAGGGCAAGACCCTGCACGCGGTGCTCTTCCAGATCATCCAGGAGCAACCCGACCCCGTCCTGACCCTCAACCCGGAGCTGCCGACGCGGCTGGCCGCGCTCGTGCACCGCATGCTGGTCAAGGACCCGGACAAGCGGTATCAGTCGATGGACGAGGTCGGGCGGGACCTGCAGGAGATGCATTTCGCGCTCCGGCGGACGCGGTCCCGCTCCGTCCTTCCCCAGGCGCCCGCGGCCGGAGGCGAGGAGGTGCGGTCGCGCGTACGCGAGCACGTGGGCCAGGGGCGCGCCCATTTCGACGGGGGCCGTCTGGAGCAGGCGCTCGATGCCATGAAGGAAGCGCTCGTCCTCGATCCCGCCTGCGAGGACGCGGCGGAGGTCCTGTGGCGCGCGCTCAAGATGCGGCAGGCGGGCCGGCCGGAGCCGGTGCCGCTCGATGCCGCCACCGAAGAGCGGGTGCGAGCGCTCCTCGCCCGCGCCGCCGCCGACGCTCCCGTGACGCAAGCCCGCAACGCCCTGGCCGAGCTGGCCTTGATCGCCCCCGATGACGCGCGGCTGGTCGAGCTGCTGCGCGAGCGCTCGATCCGCGAACGTTGACACGCGGCGCCGGCCGGGCCTAGGATCCGCGCCGGCCGTGCCCACCATCATCCAGCGCGAGAAGCGGCGGGGGTTGCGCCTGCCCCTGAACGTTTCCGGCCGTGACGCGCGCGGTGCCCCCTTCGCGGAAAAGGGCCAGACCGTGAACATCAGCGGCGGTGGCCTGTGCTTCGAGGCCGTCCGGCGCCTTCCCGTCGGCTCCCGCATCGACCTCCGCATCCCCGTTCCGACCGCCCTGCGCCACCACTTCGGCGGGCGCGCCGCGTACGCCGTCAAGGCCGTGGTGTGCCGCCTGGAAGCGATCGAGGGCGGAGCCACGTATCGGATCGGCGCTCGATTCCTGGGGGAGCTCGAGGCCTAGGCTGCCGCTGCTGATATAATCGACAAGTTTGGGAGATTCCCGTCTACAGCATGGTCGAGCCCCGGCTCGAGGGGAAGATTGCCGTCGTCACCGGCGGCGGCACGGGCCTTGGGCGGGCGCTGGTGCTCGCGCTGGCGGAGCGCGGCGCCGACGTGGCCTTCTCGTTCCATGCGAGCGCGCGCGGAGCGGACGAGGCGGCGGCGGCGGTGCGCGCGGCGGGACGCCGGACCTGGGCGTCGCGCGCGGACGCGCGGCGGCCGGGCGAGATCGGCGCCTTCGTGGAGCGGGCGGCGGCGGAGCTGGGCGGGGTCGACCTGCTCGTGAACAACGTGGGCGTCTTCCGCAAGGCGGCGCTGGCGGAGCTGACGGAGGAGGCGCTGGACGAGGCCTTCGCCGTCAACGTCAAGGCGGCGGTGATGGCGTCGCGGGCGGCCGCTCCGCACATGCGGCGGCGCGGGGGCGGGTCGATCGTGAACGTCGCCAGCCTGGGAGGGCTGCGGCCGTGGCCTTCGTATCTGGCCTATTGCGCGACCAAGGCGGCGCTGGTCATGGCCACCGAGTGCCTGGCCCTGGCCCTGGCCCCCGAGATCCGGGTGAACGCGGTCGCGCCGGGCATCATGCAGCCGCCGGGTGCGAGCGAGAAGGTACGGGCGAAGATCCCGCAGCGGCGCTTCGGCACGCTGGCGGAAGTGGTCGAGACGATAGTGTTCCTGGCCGCCGGTGGCGGCTACACGACGGGCGAGGTGATCCGGGTGGACGGAGGGCGAGCCCTTCGATGACCACGGGTCGTGAAAGGCGAGACTTTCATTGCAAGGAAGGGGAAAATCGAGGTGAACATGGCGTCGACGCGTGAGGACGAGAAGCCGTGGAAGACCGACCTCGCCCGCAAGTCTGCATTGCGGCGCGAGTCCGTCCTGCACGAGGTGGAGGACGCGATCAGGAAGGCGTCGTCGTTCGAGGACGCCCTCAGGCAGTCCGTCGAGATCATGAAGAAGCGATTCGGGCGCTACTCGGCCATCACGGCCTACGTGGCGGACGGTGAGGACCTCGCGGTCCACACGTCGCTCGAGCGGCCGGCCGGACCGGACCGCATCTGGTCGGGGGGCGGGCCGCTGGCCGACGCCGCGCACGGGCACGTCACGACGAAGGTCGCCGACCTGGCCTCGCAGCCGCTGTGGGCGGCGGTCGGGCTCGCCACCGGCAGCGTGATGGTCGGTCCGGTGCGTACGGAAGCCGGCCTGTGGGCCGTGCTCGAGGTGTGGAGCGACTTCCGCGACGCGTTCACCCCGCACGACGTGAAGATGATGGACAAGGTGGTCGCCGCGCTGGCCAAGAAGACCCCGGCCGCCTGACCTGACCGTGCGCCCGCTGAGGGGCATCCTTCCTCCCGTCGTCACCCCCTTCGACTCCGACGGCGCTCTCGACCTCGCCGCCTTCGAGGCCAACCTCGAGGCCTGGGCGGGCGAGGACCTCGAGGGCTACGTCGTGCTGGGCTCGAACGGGGAGGCGGCCAGCCTCGAAGAAGACGAGAAGCTGGCCCTCGTGCGCGCCGCGCGGGCGCGCGCGGGCGGCCGGGCCGTGCTGGTCGGGACCGGCCTCGACTCCACGCGCGCCACCATCGCCTTGACGCGGAAGGTCGCCGACCTCGGCGCGGACGCCGTCCTGGTGCTGACTCCGCACTACTACAAGCCGCAGATGACGGCGGAGGCGCTGCGGCGGCACTTCGTTGCCGTCGCGGACGCGTCCCCGGTGCCCGTCTACCTGTACTCGATGACGCTCTTCACGGGGGTGCCCTGGCCCCCCGCCCTCGCCGCCGAGCTCGCGTTCCATCCGCGCATCGCCGGCATCAAGGAGTCGAGCAGCGACCTCGGCCTGCTGGGACGGATCCTGTCCTCGGTGCCGGGTCGGTTCGAAGTCGCCTGCGGGTCCGCCCCCGTTCTGTATCCCGCGCTGTGCCTCGGCGCCTGCGCGGGAATCCTCGCGGTGGCGAACTGCGCGCCCGGCCTGGCCGCGGCGGTGTACCGCGCGTTCGAGGCCGGGGATCACGCGCGGGCGAGAAAGCTGCAAGCGGCCCTGACGCCTTTGGCGGTCGCGGTGACGGCGACGTACGGAATTGCCGGG
>Ga0070708_100001597_pt1 | contig 17367 bp, 13 predicted proteins | sample KBSK5503metaG_FD_65469 | JGI IMG/M metagenome (GOLD analysis project Ga0070708, IMG submission 65469) | Corn, switchgrass and miscanthus rhizosphere microbial communities from Kellogg Biological Station, Michigan, USA - KBS K5-50-3 metaG | ecosystem: Host-associated > Plants > Roots >... | reverse complement strand
CCGGGCGAGGTGTTCTGGGCCGCCTCCGACGTGGGCTGGGTGGTCGGGCACTCCTACATCGTCTACGCGCCGCTGCTGGCCGGGTGCACCACGATCTTGTACGAGGGCAAGCCGGTCGGCACCCCGGACGCGGGCGCGTTCTGGCGGGTGGTGGCGGAGCACAAGGTCAAGACGCTGTTCACCGCGCCGACCGCGTTCCGCGCGATCAAGAAGGAGGACCCGGCGGGCGAGCTCACGAAACCCTACGACCTGTCCGGCTTCGAGTACCTGTTCCTGGCGGGCGAGCGGCTCGACCCGGAGACCTACCGGTGGGCGGGCGAACTGCTCGGCATCCCGGTCATCGACCACTGGTGGCAGACCGAGACCGGCTGGCCGATCGTGGCCGACCTGATGGGCCTGGAGCCCATGCCGACCAGGGCCGGGTCCCCGACCATGCCGGTGCCCGGCTATGACGTGCGCATCCTCGGCGCCGACGGCGCCGAGGTGAAGCCCGGCGAAACCGGCGAGATCGTGGTGCGGCTGCCGCTGCCGCCGGGCTGCCTGCCCACCCTGTGGCACGACGACGAGCGGTTCGTGGCGTCCTACCTGTCGGCCCACCCGGGCTGCTACACCACGGGCGACGGCGGGTACCGCGACGAGGACGGCTACGTGTACGTGATGGGCCGCATCGACGACGTGATCAACGTGGCCGGGCACCGGCTGTCCACCGGGCAGATGGAGGAGGTGCTCGCCAGCCACCCGGCGGTGGCGGAATGCGCGGTGATCGGCGTGCACGACGACACCAAGGGCCAGGTGCCGCGCGGCTTCGTGGTGCTCAAGGCGGGGGTCGGCACCGAGCCTGCCGTGGTATCCGCCGAACTCGTCCAGCTGATCCGCGACCGGATCGGGCCGGTGGCCGCGCTGCGCCGGGTCGACGTGGTGGCCGCCCTGCCCAAGACTCGTTCGGGGAAGATCCTGCGTAAAACCATGCGCGGGATCGCCGACGGCGCGGACGAGCCGGTGCCCTCGACGATCGAGGACCCGGCTGTCTTGGACGCGCTGCGGCCCGTACTCAGCGGCTGAGCTGCTCAGCGGGACAGCAGGGGGGCAAACAGGTCGCCGTGCTCGGCGACCCGGCCCACGGCGTCCCCGGCGGTGAAGAACAGGTCCTGGGGCTGGCGACAGGCTTCCACCTCGTCCCAGGTGACCGGGGTGGAGACGGTGGGGAACTGGCGGGCGCGCAGCGAGTAGGGGGCGACGGTGGTCTTGGCGCCGTTGTTCTGGCTCCAGTCGATCAGCACCTTGCCGGTGCGCAGCGCCTTGGTCATCCGGGACACCGCGCGGCGGGGCTGGTCGCGTTCGAGCCGTTCGGCGTACGCCTTGGCCTGCTCGCTGGCCTGCTCCGAAGTCACCCCGGAGATCGCCGCGTACAGCTGCAGGCCCTTGCCGCCCGACGTTTTGGCCAGCGGCGCGAGGCCGTCCGCCTCGAGCAGCGGCCGCAGGTCCTCGGCCACCCGGCAGCAGTCCACGATGTTAGCGGGCGCGCCCGGGTCCAGGTCGAAGACCAGCAGGTCGGGCTCGCGGACGTGCGGCATCCGCCACATCGGGACGTGCAGTTCCAGGCCGGCCAGGTTGGCCGCCCAGATCAGCGCGGGCAGGTCGTCCACCACCAGGTAGGTGACCCGGACGCCGCGCGCCCGCGAGCTGTCCGACTCCACCGTGGCGGTGCGGATCCAGTCCGGGCGGTGCGCGGTGACGTGCTTCTGGAAGAAGGCCTCGCCGTCCACGCCCTCGGGGTAGCGCTTGAGCGTCAGCGGCCGGCCCGCGATGTGCGGCAGCAGCGCCGGCGCCACCCGCTGGTAGTAGTCGAGCACCTCGGCCTTGGTGAACCCGGTGTCCGGGTACAGCACCTTGCCTAGGTTGGTCAGCGTCAGCGTCCGCCCGTCCACCTGGACGGCCACCTTCACCTCATTCACTGTGCTCTCCCGTTCGCCTCCGGGGCCCCGCCCACCTCCCCATTCCCCCTTCACTGCGGCTCCTCCGGCTCACTCACGGATCACGTCCGCGGGGTCTATGTCGTCGCGCAGGCCCTTGTACACCGGCGCGCGCATCCGGCCCGCGCGGGTCCACCGGTCGAAGGTCACATCGATCACCAGCGTGGGCTCTACCCAGACCGCGGTGCGGGCATGCTCGGGCGGCACCGGCCCGTCGAACGGGGAGTCCGCCCGGCGCAGCGGCTCGAGCCGCTCGCCCAGCAGGCGCAGCGTCTCGACGCTGAACCCGGTGCCGACGTGCCCGGCGTAGATCAGCCCGGAGTCGTCGTTCACCCCGATGAGCAGCGACCCGACCTGACCGGTGCGGTTGCCCTTGCCGGGCTTGTAGCCGGCCACGATGACCTCCTGGCGCCGGTGGTTCTTGATCTTGCGCCAATTGTCGGTCCTGGTCCCGGGCAGGTACCGCGAGTCGAGCCGCTTGGCCACCACGCCCTCCATGCCGTGCTCGGCCGAGACGGCCTGCACCGCCGCGAAGTCCTCGCCGGGAAACGAGGGCGGGGTCTGCCAGTACGGCCCGGCCAGGGCCAGCTCGTCCAGCAGCGCGCGCCGGTACCGGTACTCCAGGTCGAGCAGCGGCCTGCCGTCCAGCTGCAGCAGGTCGAAGACCAGGTAGGTGACCGGGCTCTGCCCGGCCAGCAGGGCCGCCGCCGAGGCGTCGCTGACGTGCATGCGCGGCTGCAGCGCCTCGAACTCGGGCCAGCCGTCCGGGCCGAACACCACCACCTCCCCGTCCAGCAGCAGCTGCTTGTGCCTGGTGGCGTTGCCCAGGCCCGCCAGCTCCGGGTACGCGACGGTGATGTCCCGTTCGGTCCTGGACATGAGGCGGACCCGGCCGCGCTCGATGAAGGCAAGCGCCCGGACGCCGTCCCACTTCATCTCCAGCGCCCAGCTCCCGTCCTCCGGCGGCGGCGCCGTCGCCAGCATGGCCAGCATGGGCCGCAGCCCGGCCGGGAGCGGCTGGCGCTCCCGGTGGATCATCCACTGTTTTCCCCCGGTCTGGAACAACGTGTATCCCCCCGTAACCCGTTGCCCGTGCAGCCTGATCTTGACCTCGTCCTTCGCCCACTTCAGCGCCTCGTAGCGGCCCGCGTCCCAGATGGTGACCGCGCCGGCCCCGTACTCCCCCCGCGGGATCTGCCCCTCGAAGCTCCCGTACTCCAGCGGGTGATCCTCGGTGTGCACCGCCAGGTGGTTGACCGCGGGATCGTCCGGCATCCCCTTGGGCACCGCCCAGGACACGAGCACCCCGTCGCGTTCGAGCCGGAAATCCCAGTGCAGCCGCCGGGCGTGGTGCTCCTGGATCACGAACACCCCGCCGTCCGGGTTCTCCTCCGCGGGAGCCGGCCCGGCAGGCACGGGCTCGGGCGTCCGGGCGGCATCGCGCTTGTCCCGGTACGCCTGCAGCTTGTCCGCGTCCACGTCACCCTGTCTACCCGGGTTAGCCGGCGGAGGAACGGGTAGCCCAGCGCGTTCGGGTCAAACGACCTGGGACGTTACGCCTGTTTCCTATATTGCCCAGTTGTAAATTAAGGTAGTAGGGAATGTAAGGAACAGGGTTCGCGACGAAAGGGAGCGCCGGATGGGCCTGAGCCTCTATGTCGTCCTCGGCAGCGCGGTGGTGGGGTTGCTGGTCGGGCTGACCGGCGCCGGCGGCGGCGCCCTGATGACCCCGATGCTCATCCTGCTGTTCTCGGTCAAGCCGGCCGCGGCGATCTCCAGCGACCTGGTTGCCGCGGTCGTGATGCGGCCCGTCGGCGCCGCCGTTCACCTGCACAAGGGCACGGTGAACCTGCGCCTGGTCGGCCTGATGTCGCTGGGCTCGGTGCCGATGGCGTTCCTGGGCGCGTTCATCCTGCGCGAGATGGGCGGCAGCAAGGCCGGCCAGCAGAACGTGGAGGTCGCGCTCGGCGCGGCCCTGCTGCTCGGCGCGGCCGCCATGGTCTTCCGCTACGTCCTGGACCGCCGGTCCGGCCAGGCCCGCACCGGGAAGATCGCCGAGGTGGCCATCCGCCCCGTCCCCACCGTGCTGATCGGCATGGCCGGCGGCCTGGTCGTGGGCATCACCTCGGTCGGCTCGGGCTCCCTGATGATCATCTTGCTGCTGTTCACCTACCCGATGCTGAGCGCGGGCCGGCTGGTCGGCACCGACCTGACCCAGGCGGTACCGCTGACCGCGGCGGCGGCCCTCGGCGCGCTGACGTTCGGGCACGTGGAGTTCGGGGTGACCGCGTCGATCATCGCCGGCACCGTGCCCGCCGTGCTGGTCGGCTCGCTGCTCTCCTCGCGGGCGCCGGACCGGTACATCAGGCCGGCCATCACCTTCGTCATCTTCGCGTCCGGCCTGAAGTACGTCGGCGTCCCCACCTACCCGCTGGGCTGGACCATGGGCATGATCCTCGTGGCCGGCCTGGCGTACCGGCTGGCCCGGACGCGCCCCGGGCGCGAGGATTCCGAACCCGCGCCCGCGGTCGGCGGGCCGGCTCCCGCGGCGCCGCTCGACGACGTGCGGGTCAGATAGCGTACTTCTGCACCAGGGCGCCGAGGTTCGGCAGCGCGGCCGTGATGTGCTTGGCCGCGCCGCCGCGGACGGCGCCGTACGCCTTCAGGATCACCGGCCGCTCGGAGATCTTCGCCCGCGCGTCGGTCACCGACAGCAGCGCCTCGGCCACCTCGTCGCCGCGCTTGACCAGGTAGTCGCCGAAGTCGGCGGCGCCGGAAGCAGTGAAGTCCGCCCAGTACGGCTCGAGTTCGGTCACCATATCGGGCAGCAGCGATTCCACCGTGGCCTGCAGGTAGCCCGACGCGAACGTCTTCGCGGTCTTGTAGGCGAGCTTGACCGCGGTTCCCGACACCCCGGACTTGCCGGATACCTCCCGCTCGATCAGCTTCAGGCCGTCGGCGACGACGTGCGGCTGGGTCTGCGGCACGAGCAGCATCTCCTGGAGCGTGGCGGCCATGGCGCGTGGTTTCTCCTTGTCACTCGTGAGTCCCGGCCCCGCCGGGCCGGACCACGCTAGCGTATTCGCGCGCCGCCAGTGACCGGAGTTTCCCCAGTGTTACCTTCGGCGTCGCCGCGCCGTGGCGGCACGGCTGGGCGGGCACCGCGCCTACAGTGGTCAGGGTGAGCGATACCTGGCAGGTGGAACCGTCCGGGCCGCTGCGCGGTGACATTCAGGTGCGCGGGTCCAAGAACGCGGTGACCAAGCACATGGTCGCGGCGATGCTCGGCGACGGGCCGAGCACGATCCGCAACGCCCCCGAGGTCGGCGACGTCGACATCACGGCCGCGATGCTGGAGGCCATCGGGTACCAGGTCAGCCGGTCCGGCGGCGACGTGACGGTCGCGCCGAACGGTGCGGTACGGCCGCGCGTGCCCGAGGCGTTCACCGGCCTGAACCGGATCCCGATCCTGATGCTCGGGCCGTTGCTGCACCGGACCGGTGAGGCGTTCGTGCCGCTGGTCGGCGGCGACCCGATCGGGCGGCGGCCGGTCGACTTCCACGTCGCGGCGCTGCGCGCGCTGGGCGCCGAGGTGGAGGCGGGCCCGGCCGGGATCAGCGCGCGGGCCTCCCGGCTGTTCGGCGCGCGGATCGACCTGCCCTACCCGAGCGTGGGCGCGACCGAGACGGTCCTGCTCTCCGCGGTGCTGGCCGAAGGCAAGACGGTCCTGCGCAACGCGGCCACCGAACCCGAGGTGGTCGAGCTCGCGCTGTTCCTGCAGCGGATGGGCGCGCACGTGGAACTCAGCCCCGACCGGCGGATCGTCATCGAGGGCGTGCCCCGGCTGCGCGGCGCCTCCCGCTGGCTGGCCGGCGACCGGCTGGAGGCGTTCTCCTACCTGGTGGCCGGGCTGATCACCCGCGGCGAGGTCCGTGTGCACGGCTGCCCGCAGGACCGGCTGGTCACCGCGATCACCACGCTGGCCAAGATGGGCGCGCAGATCGACATCACCGACGAATGGATCACCGCGTCGGCGCCGGGCGGCCTGCGCGCCGCCGCGGTCCACACCGACACCCACCCGGGGTTCATGACCGACTGGCAGCAGCCTCTGATGGTGCTGTTCACCCAGGCCGACGGGATGTCGGTGCTGCACGAGACGGTGTTCGAGAACCGGCTGGTGTACGTGCCCGCGCTGCAGAAGATGGGCTGCGAGATCGAGACGTTCGCGGCCTGCCTGGGCGGCCCGGCCTGCCGGTTCCACGACACGAACTCGGTGCACTCGGCCGTGATCAGGGGCGTGTCCAAGCTGCGCGGCGCCGACGTCACACTGCCCGACGTGCGCGCCGGGTTCTCCGCCGTGCTGGCCGCGGCGGTGGCCGACCGCCCGTCCGTGCTGCGCGGGATCCACCACATCGAACGGGGGTACCACCGTCCGTTCGGCCAGTTCGGCTCGCTCGGGCTGACCGTCCGCCGCGGCTGAGGCTCTCTTGAGTGCCGAACGGATGGCTATTCTGGAGCCGGCCGGATGTTACGCCTCGTCCGTTTCTGTACACATATGCGCTTACGCCGCTACGGTAAGGGGATGCGCGACAGTGAGGTTGTCGCGGCCATCGTGGCGGGCGACCCGGCCGGGCTCGCCGAGGCGTACGACAGGTACGCGACACCGCTGTACCGTTTTTGCCGGACCATGCTCCGCGAGCCCGCCGACGCCGCCGACGCCGTGCAGGACACCTTCGTCATCGCGGCCCCCAGGCTGTCCGGGCTGCGGGATCCGGAGCGGCTGCGGTCCTGGCTGTACGCGGTGGCCCGCAACGAATGCCACCGCAAGCTGCGCAGCGGCAGCCAGCAGGCGCCCATCGACGCGGTACCGGACCTGACCGACGAGGCGGCCGACGTCGCCGCGCGCGTCGAGGAGGCGGACCTGCGCGCCCTGGTGCGCGACGCCCTCGCCGGGGTCGGGCCCGCCGAGCGGGAGATCCTCGAGCTCCAGCTCCGCCAGGGCCTGAGCGCCAGCGAGGTGGCCGGCGTGCTCGGGGTCTCCCGCAACCACGCGCACGCGCTGCTGTCCCGGGCCCGCGACCAGCTGGAGACCTCGCTGGCAGCGCTCCTGGTGGCCAGGACCGGCCGCCAGGACTGCCCGGACCTGGACGCGATGCTCCAGGACTGGGACGGGCGGCTGACCGTGCTGCTGCGCAAGCGGGTCAACCGGCACGTGGAGCGGTGCCTGGTCTGTGCCGGGCGGCGGCGCCGGGAGGTGACGCCGGCGATGCTCCTGGGGATCGCGCCCGTCGCCGCGCTGCCGCTGGCCGCCGGCGCCCTGCCCGCGGGCCTCAGGGACCACGTCCTCCAGGCCGCCTCCGGGCACTCCCCCATGGCGCAGACCGCGTACGCGTTCGGCCGCGACGGCTTCCCCCGGCCGCTGCATCCGCACGCGGCGCCGTGGTGGCATCCGCGGCCGGCGCACCTCGGCGCGGTGGCGGGCACCGCGGCCGCGGTCGCGGCCGGCATCACCTGGATCGCCGTCCCGCCCCACCATGGCCCGCCTCCGGCGGGAGGTGCGAGCGCCGGGGCCGCCGGCGCGCGTCCCGCGCTCGGGAACGCCGGGCAGACGCCCACGCCCGGGGCCCATGGCGGTACGGCCCGGGCCAGCGCGACGCCGCAGGCCAGTGTCATGCCGACAGCCAGCGGTACCTCGGACGGCAGCAGCGCGCCGACCAGCGTGAACGCGCAGTCGTCGCCGCCGGCACCGGTATCCGCGTCGTCACCGGTGTCCGCGTCGCCCACCGCGACCACGAGTGCCCCGCCGGGCGCGGGGACGCTGAGCGTCAGCCCGGCCACGCTCTACGTGGTGCCTCCAGCCAGCGGCATGATCACGCTCACCGCCTCCGGCGGCACCGTCGCCTGGTCGGTCTCGGAGCCGCCCGGCATGGCCAAGAAGGTCACCGTGGCGCCGATGTCCGGCACGCTGGCCGCCGGCGCCTCCACCACGGTCACCGTCACCGTGACCGGCCCGGGCCACATGCACGTGCATTTGGTGTACAGCCCCGGCGGCACAACGGTGACAGTAGTCATCGGCTAGCGGGACGCCGGACGCCCTTTTCTGACCAGGCCCGCGAGTACGGCTTCACCGATGCGGACGGCTCCCAGCCAGGACCGTTCGGTATTCCGGGTTGATCAGCCGCCGCATGACGCGCCGGCGTTCAGGGCCGGTGAGCCGGTCGACATAGAGCTTCCCGCGGAGATGGTCGGTTTCGTGTTGCAGGCACCGGGCGAGCTCGCCGTTGGCAGCGACGACTACCGGCTCCCCGCGGAGATCGACTCCTTCGACCACCGCGCGGGCGGCGCGGCGGCATTCCGCGTAGATGCCCGGGATCGACAGGCAGCCCTCGGGTCCGTCGAGGACATCGCTCAGCGAGACGACGCGCGGATTGATCAGATAGCCGAGCTGGCCGTCGACATTGTAGGAGAAGGCGGCCAGGCTGGACCCGATCTGGTTGGCGGCAAGCCCGGCGCGGCCAGGTTCTCGCACAGTGTCGATCAGATCCGCGATCAGGTTCGCCAGCCCCCCGTCGAACCGCGTCACCAGGTCGCATGGCGTCCGGAGCACAGGGTCCCCCAGGAGCCGTACCGGACGGACGGTCACAGGCCGGCCCGGTGCTCGCTGTCGGCGGCCAGTTTGCCCAGCCGGTCCAGAACCAGCTCGTGCCAGGCCAGTTCCGCGCTGATCCTCAGCCGCGCGTGCTCGACAACCAGATCATCGGCCACCGTCTGGTCCGGCCACGCCCTGTCCCGTTCATGGTCGAACTGGGCGGTCAGGGCAGACAGCACCCGGATCCGGTCCTCGACATAACCGCGCAGCGTGTCATCGCCGAGATCGCTGCTCATGACCAGGGCGAGGTCTACCGGGTCAGGCCGGTGCCTGACTTCCTGCCACGCCTCCGCCCTGAGCGCCCGCAACTCCCGGCGGCCCTCGTCGGTAATGGCATACACGGTCCGCGCTGGGAGCTGGCCCTCCTGCTCCGTCCGCAGCGGCTCGATGAGGCCCTCGGCCGCTAGGCGGTGCAAGGCGCCGTAGAGCGAGCCCGGGCGCACGTCGGACCACATCTCGGTCCGGTCCAGGCGGGCGTTCCGGCGCAACTGGTGACCGTACATCGGCCCGCGCCGGGCCAGCGCGCCCAGGATGAACAAGCGCGTCGGGTTCATGTCGTCAGTAAAACACGAGTACTCAAATTTGACTACCTACTCGTCCTAGCGGTCAGGTATTGACGGTGGCCGGAGCGCCCGCTGGACTGGACGCCCGCTGGAACGGCGGCGCCGGTGAGGGCGACCACGTACTCGAGACTGCCCGTGCTGCTACCTGTGTGCGTCTACCTGTGTGCGTCGTGATGCACGAGTGCATCGCGTCCGGCTGGTCAGGCCGCCGGGCCGCCTGCGCCTGGACACGTCGAGCGTGCCGCGCCATCCTTAGGCGTGACGTTTTAGCTTTCGGGCGTAACCAGCGCAATCGCGGTGATCGCCTCGCTGGGGGTGGCATGGTAGCGGAGCTGCAGCCGGAGGATCCGCAGCAGGTCGGGCCTTACCTGCTGCTAGGCCGGCTGGGCGGCGGCGGCATGGGCTTTGTGTACCTGGGGCGCTCACGAGGCGGGCGGCACGTGGCCGTGAAGGTGATCCGGGCCGAACTTGCCGGGCAAGCCGATTTCCGGATCCGGTTCGCCCGGGAGGTCGCCGCGGCGAGGACGGTAAGCGGGCTGTTCACCGCGCCGGTAGTCGATGCTGACCTCGATGCGCCGACGCCGTGGCTGGCCACCGCCTATGTCGCCGGGCCGTCGCTGGCCGACGCGGTCGCCAGCCACGGCCCGTTGCCGGTCAGCTCGGTGTTCGCGCTGGCCGCGGGACTGGCCGAGGGCCTGGAGGCCATTCACGCGGCCGGCATCGTGCACCGTGACCTGAAGCCGTCGAACGTGCTGCTCGCCGAGGACGGGCCGCGAGTCACCGACTTCGGCATCTCCCGCGCGGCGGAGGAGAGCCCGCTGACCGGCACTGGCCTGGTCATCGGCTCGCCCGGTTTCATGTCTCCCGAGCCTGGATCACCGAGAACAGGCCCGGCGGCGGTGTGATGCCGACGGTGGCGCCGCGGCCAAGCGACGAGCCCGCGGAGCCAGTCGGGGAGTTACGTTTCCCGATCAAGGCGTCGCTACCAGGGATTATGCCGAGATGGCGCGAGAGTCGAGTCGAGTCGCGCGTAGCCGAAATCGCCCGGCAAAGGCGTTTCCTGGCATGTTCATTTCCGGTGTCACGTATTTATCGCGGTCCTGTCGGCTCCGTACCGTGAGCGGCGGTTCCGGTGATGTCGGGTGGGGGTTAGCTTGGTCAGGGCATTGCAGCCTGGAGACCCGCAGACGAAGCCGACCGCCATCCACGCCGGGCGGACCGAGGGGCGCGTTCGTCCTCTGGATCTCCGCGGACGCTCGTTTATGGAGACGCAACCGAGCAATCCGGGTTATGCAGGCTTCACGGGTGTACTCTGCTGTCCCAGAAATCTCCGGTGATGGGGAGCATGATGGGCTACAGCGGGCAGACGGGACCGATGCCCGTGCTCACCTGCCTGCCGGAAGACTGGTGGGATCCGGCCTGGCACACGGTGAAATCGCCGGGCACCATCGCGCCCGCCCCGGCCATCTGCGAGCCAGGCGAAGCGGCCGGGACCACTGAACCCGACACGCACCCGGCCGAGTTCGCGCCCCCGCCGTCGTGGGGCCAGGTCCTGGCGACCACCTTCAGCCTGTGGACCTCGCGGCACCTTCCCTGGGTGCGCCGATTCTCCCGGCGACTGCTGGCGGCGTCGGCACTCGGCGCCGGGCTGGTGGCGGTGCTCGTCGGGACCACCGGGCTGGCCGCGGCCAGCCTCTCGTCCGCACCCGCGCCGCCCGCGAAACCGGCACCCATCCCGGCTCCGTCCGGCCGGACCATATTGCCGGCGTCGCAGGCGACCGCCCAGCAGGCGGCCCGGCCGGTCTGGCTGAGCATCCCGTCGATCGGGGTCCGGACCTCGCTGATCGATCTCGGCGTCAACAAGGACGGGACGCTCCAGGTGCCGGACAGCACCGCGGTGGCGGGCTGGTTTACCGGCAGCCCGCGGCCCGGCGCGGTCGGCTCCGCCATCATCGCCGGTCACGTCGACTCCCGTTCCGGCCCTGGCATCTTCTTCTGGCTGCGGACCCTGCACCCCGGCGACCGCGTGTACGTGGGCCGGGCGGACAGGACGTTGGCGGTCTTCACCGTCACCAGCGTCCAGAAGTTCGCGAAGGACCAGTTCCCCACGGATGCGGTGTACGGCCCCGTCCCCGACCCTGAGCTGCGCCTGATCACCTGCGGCGGGGTCTTCGACCGGTCGCTCGGCCGCTACCTCAGCAACGTCGTGGTCTTCGCACGGCTGACCGGATGATACCAGTGCGTACCGTAGCGGAAGGGACACAATCTGATATTTCGGTAGATAAAGGCCAAGGCATGTGCTCTGCTGTCTCAGATAGCAGGGCGAGCGGGACGGGGCCGGACCGCGGTCACGGCGTTCTTTCCGGGGGCATGCCTGAGATTGCCCGTGGCGGAGGCGGGATTCGAATGCAGGTTGCCGGGTCGCAGGCCGGGAAGGCGGTGAGGCCAGCCGCCGCTAGGACGCTGCGCCGAGCCCCGTCGTGGGGCCGGGTTCTGGCTACGACCTTCCGCTTGTGGTCGTCGCGGCAACTGCCTCGCCTCCGGCGCGCGCGGTCGGCGTTGCTTCTGGCGGTCTGCGTGCTGGTCGTGGGCGCGGGCGCGCTGGCGGCCGTCCGGCTGACCAGCACGTCCTCCCGGGCTGCCCGGGTGTCCTCCTCCGCGGGCCCGCACCGGCCCCAGGTCCGCCCGAGCGCGTCCACTGCCGTCGTCTCGGCCGCCGCGGCGGTCCGGTCGCAGGCCGCGGCCTGGATCGCAGGCCAGGTGAGCAGCGCCCAGACCATTGGCTGCGATCCGGCCATGTGCACCACGCTGCGCGGCCAGGGCGTCGCCGCGGGCCGCCTGGTGCCGCTGGAGCCGACAGCGTCCAGCATGGCGGGCGCCACCATGATCGTCGCGTCTCCGTCGGCCCTCACCCAGCTCAGCCACGAAGCGCCGGTGCTGCTCGCCAGCTTCGGGTCCGGCGCCAGCCTGCTCGAGGTCCGCTATGCCGCTCCGGGCGGGTCCGCCGCCTACCAGCGGGCGCTCCAGTCCGACCTCGCCGCGCGCCGGTCCGGCGGCGCGCAACTGCTGCACAGCCGGCGCATCGAGGTCAGCGCCGAGGGCGCGGGGCAGCTCGAGGCGGGCCAGGTGGACGCCCGCCTGCAGATCCTGCTCACCCTGCTGGCCTCACAGCACTCCTGGCGGGTGCTCGCCTTCGGCGACGCTTCCCCCGGAGTGCCGCTCACTGAGGCGCCATTCCGGCAGGCCGTCATCGCCAGCGCCGACAGCCGGGGCGCGGCGGCCGACCTGGCCGCCGCGCTCGCCCTGGTGCGCGCGCAGGGCGCCCCTTACCAGCCCGCCCAGGTCACCACCGTCCGCCTGCCGGACGGCCAGACGGGACTGCGTATCGACTTCGCCGCGCCGACCCCGCTGGGGCTGCTGACGGGCGGTGCTACCGGGTGAAGAAAGGAACTCACGATGAGACTAGGTAGGCGTCTCGTCCTGCTCACCGCGGTCACCACCCTGCTCAGCGGTCCCGTCGCTACCATCGCGGCCGTCTCGCCCGCGGCCTCCGCCGCCACGACCGGCGCGCCGTCCTCCGCCGCGAACCAGGGCTGGGTACGCTGCGCCAACCTGTCCCCGGGAACACCGGAGAACGTGTACCTTTACCCGTTCGGCAATCCGCAACATCCGATCATGCTGATGCACGAGGGCTACGGCAGCGTGACCGAGTACATGCCGGTCGCCGCGGGCCAGTACACCCTGGCGATGCGCCCGCCCGGCGCCTCGTCCTCGAGTCCGCCCTCGGTCTCGACCAGCTTCATGGTGAACGCCGGGTCGAACTACACCGTGGCCAGTATCGGAACCGCCACGACCCGGCGGCTGGAGGTGCTGCAGGATCAGATGACCGCGCCGAAAGGGGAAGTGCTCGTCCGGGTCATCCAGGCGTCCTCGAAGCAGCCTCAGGTCACCGTCAGCGTCGGCTCCGACGTCCTCGCGCGGCAGCTGGCCTTCGGCTCGGCCACGCAGTATCAGGCCATCAAGCCGGGTTCGCCGACCGTCACGTTCAGCGCGGCGGGCGGCCACGCCGCCATGGCCGTCACCCTGGCGGAGGGTTCGGTGCACACCCTCGTCGTCCTCGACGCCGCCTCCGGGCTGAAGATCGACAACGTGACCGACGCGGCGGGCAGCATGGACATGCCCATGGGCGGCGCCGCCACCGGCTTCGGCGGGACCGCGCCGGGCAGTGCCGCGCCGTACCTGACGCCGTGGCTGGCCACAGTGGTGGGCGGGCTGCTGCTTGTCACCGCCGGGGTATTCGGCCTGCGCCGGTCACGCCGCATCGCCGCCGTGCCGCGCGAACTCTGACCCGGCTGCGGCCCCATGCCGGCCAAGCCGCTCCCTCATGCTGTCGTGGCACTTAGGAGACCGTGTAGGCAACCAGCTGCGGGTTGCCGCCCCCGCCCGAACTCGACGTCTTGGGGCCGCCCGCCGGGACCAGCACCGTGTTGCCGAAAACGGCGATTGGTGCATTCGTCGATGTCGGCAGCTGGCGCCGGTAGACGATCGCACCCGTGCTGCGGTTGACGGCGACCAGTTCACCGTTGTAGAGCGTGGTGAAGAGCAGGTCGTTGGAGACCGTGGCCGCGCCGAGCGGCAGCGTGGCGACCTTGGTGTCCCATTCGACCTTGCCGGTGGCCAGGCTGAGCGCCTCTATCTCCCCGGTTTCGGGACCGCCGGCCTTGTTGCCGGTGACCGAGCTCAGGCTGGTGTAGGTGATCGGGAGGTCGATGGTGGCCACGTAAACGCTCCCGTCCGCCACGGCCATGTTCGACAGGATGCCGCCCAGCGATCCGGGCGCTACCGTGTACGGCAGCTTGAGATTGAGCTGGTGTGACAGCGCGAGCAGGGAGTCGTTGTCGTGCCCGTTGTGCTCGCCGACCGGTGTCTTCCACAGCAGCGCGCCGGACTGCGCGTTCAGCGCGTAGACGATCCCCACCTTGCCGCCGGTGATGATCACCGGGACACCGCCGATCACCGCCGAGATCGGCGACGCCTGCAGGTCGTGGTCCGCGAAGTCGTCCGGCACGGCCTGGTAGTACCAGCGCAGCTTCCCGGTCGCCGCGTTCAGGTTCACCTCGCTGTCGGTGTAGAGCTGCCGCGACGGCTGCGCGATGGCCTCACCGATGCTCTGGTAAGGGTTCCCGATGCCGAACGTCACCGAGCCGTCGCTCCCGACCAGCGGCGGCTCCCAGGCCCCGCCCGAGCCGAGACCGAGAGCCTGCACGCCCGCGCCCTGGCCGATGACCGTGTTGAACTTCCACAGCAGGCGGCCGGTTGACGCGTCCAGGGCCATGAGCACCCCGCCGCCGGGTCCCGAGCCGTAGGCGCTCGCTAGGTACACCCGCCCGTTCGCCACCTGCGGCTGGATCTCGAACGCCCCCTGGCTGCTGTTCAGCAGGCTGCTGTCCACCCAGATCGTCTTGCCGGTCGCGGCGCTCAGCGCGAACACCGAGGTCGACGAGTCCCCGTACACGGTGCCGTCCGCGACCGCCACCCCGTCCGGCCCGGGCCCGCTCTTCTCCGGGATGTTCACCGAGTACTCCCACTTCAGCTTGCCCGTGGCGAGTGCCAGTGCGTACACGTTGGCGTCCTCGTCCTGCAGATACACGACGCCGTCCTGCACGACCGGCGGCGCGGTCAGCGAGCCGATACCCGAGACGCCGGCCGCGGCCGTGCCCGCCAGCTTGAACACCCAGGCTTCCCGCATGCCGGACACGTTCGCCGCCGAGATCGCCGAGTCCGGCGCGTCCCTGGTGTTGGCGATGTCGCCATTCGGGTACGGCCACGATCCGGTCGGCACCGCCGCGCCGGGGAATGCCGTACTGGCCGGCGCCGCGCTGCCGCCGCCGCACGCCGCGGCCAGCATAGTTATCGAGACGAGCACGGTCACTGGGACAAACAGCCGCACCCCGGGACCCGCACGCCCAGCTAGCTTCGCTCTCATCCGGCTCACCGCCTCACTTAAACTGATATCATAATGATAGATGTATGAAATCAGTCATGTCAAGGCGCCGCCCGCCCGGCGGACACACACCCCGAGCGGCGGGCCCGGACGTTCGGGGCCTATGGCCCACTGGCCCCGGACTACGGGGCCGGGGGCCCACGCACCCCAGACCGGGGACGCGCGATCCCAGCCAGAAAACGGCATCCTACCCGGAAGAACCACCAGGGTGTCACATCCACGTGAATTCAGGGCTCTGGGCTCACTATTCACATGCGGAACCCGTGAACCAGAGGTTCCACGCCCATAAGCGTGAGCATTTATAGTCGGCCCGGCGCGAATCGAACGCGCGCTTACGGTTTAGGGGACCGCCGTCCTTTCCGTTGGACCACGGGCCGCGAGACGCGGGACGGAATCGAACCGTCTTGCCGACAAGCTTTGCAGGCCGCCGCCCGCGCCAGCGAGAACCGCGCCGTGCTCCCAGCAGGACTCGAACCTGCGATCTCTGCCTTCGGGGGACAGTGTCCTATCCGCCTGGACCATAGGAGCATGAGTGCGCCGGGATGGATTTGAACCACCGATGCCATGGAGGCGACAGCTTTACGGGCTGCTGCATTACCGCTCTGCCACCGGCGCTTGGGGTGGTTAGCCAGGTTCGAACTGGCAGCCTCGGGGATCACGGCCCAGCGCTCTGCCTGTTGAGCTATAGCCACCGTGCTCAGCGAAGGAATCGAACCTCCATGACGCGGGTGTGGGCCGCGCGCTCTCCCGTTGAGCTAGCCCAGCTTTAAAGCGCTCCCGGAGGGACTCGAACCCTCACCGCCGGATCCGTAATCCGGCATGATCTCCTTTTCACCACAGGAGCGCGGTACCCGTAACCTGACTTGAACAGGTGACCTCCCCCACGTCACGGGGGTGCTCTTCTCCTGAGCTATACGGGTTCGGGCGGCGGCGAGCTTCGAACTCGCGACCTCTGCTTTGACGGAGCAGCGCTCTAACCTGCTGAGCTACGCCACCGTGGCTCCCCGGCCAGGATTCGAACCTAGATAGGCCGGTTAACAGCCGGACGTTCTGCCGTTGAACTACCGGGGATTGGTAGCGCAGACGGGAGTCGAACCCGCATTGCCGGCTTATGAAACCGGTGTCCTTCCGATTAGACGACCGCGCGGTGACCCCGCAGGGAATCGAACCCCGTTCCACGGCTTGAAGGGCCGCGATCTTACCCATAGACGATGGGGCCATTGTGTTCCGTGACGCGTGCGAGACTTGAACTCGCGTTCTCCTGGTTGAGGGCCAGGCGAGATGACCGCTACTCCAACGCGCCGTGCCCCTGGTGCGATTCGAACGCACATCAACGCGTTTAGAAGACGCCCGCTCTGTCCGGTTAAGCTACAGAGGCATTTCGTAGGCCGTCAGGGAATCGAACCCTGGGCGCGCGGATTAAAAGTCCGCCGCTCTGCCATTGAGCTAACGGCCCTTGGCCGATGGCAGAACCTGTTTTTCTAGCATCGGGTTTCCTTTCATTGACGTAGCGAGAGTGAGATTCGAACTCACGGCCTGCGGATTATGAGTCCGCCGCTCTAACCGGCTGAGCTATCTCGCTGTAGTGGGCAACCCTGGAGTCGGACCAGGCGGCTAACCGCGTATCAGACGGTCCCCTTCACCGGCTGGGTCGTTGCCCATAGATTCCGGCCATCCGAAGAGAGCGGGCGACTCGAACGCCAGCGCTTTCACGCCCAGCCGCTTTCGGGGCGGCGCCTGCACCCTGGCAGGTTCACTCTCCGTGAGCGGGAGACGGAGAAATCGAATCTCAGGGCCTTCCGGCCCCACCCGCTCTCCGGGCGGGGATTACCACCTGGTGATTTCATCTCCCATCGAGGAGCGTCCGGGACTCGAACCCGAGGACCCGAAGGTCGCGCCGTAGCAGGGCGCTGCTGTAGCCGCTGAGCCAACGCTCCAGGTAAGCCGTCAGTACAACTCCAGGTCGCCGGTCACGGGGTCGATGAGGTCGTCGTAGTCCGGCCCGACGGCCAGGCACGTCCGGGTGGGAATGCCGCCGAACTCAGTCAGGCCCCGATCGGTGATCATGTGAACCACCAGGCCGACCCCGACCGCCTTCTCGTAGACCGCCACCAGTTCGGCTTCCGAGCCCACCTTGACGGTGACCTTGCGGAGGCTGCCTTCTAGCCAGGCCCGTTC